>Ga0315907_10003083_pt1 | contig 20091 bp, 17 predicted proteins | sample LakEriMetagenome_3_FD_203525 | JGI IMG/M metagenome (GOLD analysis project Ga0315907, IMG submission 203525) | Freshwater fungal communities from buoy surface, Lake Erie, Ohio, United States - Buoy 12 MA123 | ecosystem: Environmental > Aquatic > Freshwater > Lake > Lake biofilm | place: USA...
CAACGATTCAAATTAGACGAAAACGGCAACCCTACTGGTGTGGTAATTAAAACATCTAAAGACGCACACAAACTCATTGAAGAATTCATGTTGCTGGCCAATAGAAAAGTGGCTGAAAGGCTCTCTCCTAGAAAAAAAGGCGAAGAGAATTTCCCAATGGTTTACCGTGTACACGACACACCAGACCCATCCAAAATGCAACTTTTCGCTGTTTTCATTGAAAAATTTGGCCATAAAGTTGATATCCATGATCCACTAAATATTGCAAAAAATCTTAATGAATTGTTCGAAGAAATTCGCGGTGAAAACGAATTTTCTTTAGTGCAATCAATGGCTATTCGCTCAATGGCAAAGGCCAGTTACGACACTGTAAATATTGGACATTACGGCTTAGCATTTAAACATTACACGCATTTTACCTCTCCTATTCGTCGTTATGCCGACTTAGTGGTACATCGCATTTTACAAGAAGACCTCACCACTAAAAAGCACAAATATGGCGCTGAACTTGGTGCCATTTGTCAAAGAATTTCAAAGAATGAGCGCAAAGCTGCAGAAGCCGAGCGAGAATCGACGAAATATTTCCAATCTGTCTTTGCCCATGATTTTGTAGGTGAAATATTTGAAGGAACGATTTCCGGTATTGCCGAACACGGCATGTTTGTTCGGATGGATGACATCTATTGTGAAGGGATGGTTCCTATGATGGCTATTCCGGGCGACCGCTTTTATTTCGACCAAGATAAATTCCAAATTGTTGGCGCCAAGACAAAACGCACTTTTCAGTTTGGTGATCGCGTTAAAGTAAAAATTGATCAGGTGAGTACGCGTAAAAGACAAATCGACCTCGATCTAGTGCCTTAATACAGAAAGTTATTGTAAGGATACCTTACTTTAAAAATTTCCTTTACTTCGTGGTATAGTACATCGCGCAACTCTTCTACATTCTGTTTATCTGTCGCTGAAATAAATACACATTTTGTTTTCCCCATTTTTGACATCCAAGACTTTTTCAAAGATTCAAGGGTACGAATGTCTTCCTCGGGTTCGTTGAGTTCGGCCTGTGGTGGTTGGTATGCATCAATTTTGTTAAAAACAATGATTGTTGGCTTTTCGGTGTTGTCGATTTCATTAAGCGTTTCATTAACGACTTCAAAGTGCTCTTCAAAATTAGGATGCGCAATATCTAACACATGGACTAACAAATCGGCTTCGCGGACCTCATCAAGCGTTGACTTAAAGGACTCCATTAATTGTTGCGGTAACTTTCTGATAAAACCGACAGTATCGGTCAGTAATAAAGGCATATTGTCAATAACAACCTTACGGACCGTGGTATCTAACGTTGCAAAGAGTTTGTTTTCGGCAAAAACATCAGACTTAGACAATAAGTTCATGATGGTGCTTTTACCGACATTGGTATAACCCACTAATGCCACACGTACCAACTGGCCCCTATTGCTTCTTTGAACGGTCATTTGCTTATCAATCTCACGCAAGCGCTCTTTCATTAAAGCAATACGCTGCTGAATGATTCGGCGGTCTGTTTCAATTTGCGATTCTCCAGGCCCACGCAGACCTATACCTCCTTTTTGTCTTTCGAGGTGGGTCCACATGCGGGTGAGGCGAGGTAGCATATATTGCAATTGTGCCAATTCGACCTGTGTTTTAGCATGAAAAGTTCGGGCACGACTCGCGAAAATATCAAGAATTAAAATGGTTCTGTCTAATACTTTACATTCTAATTCCCTTTCAATATTACGCAACTGAGAGGGGCTCAATTCATCATCAAAAATGATTAATTCGATGTCAATAGCTTTCATGTATTGCTTGATCTCTTCAAGCTTTCCACTTCCTACATAAGTGCGCGGATTTGGATAAGGTAATTTTTGGTAGAATTTCTCGACTGTAATTGCGCCTGCGGTTTCAGCTAAGAACTCTAGTTCATCGAGGTGTTCTTGTGCAACCTCTTCAGTGACTTCTGAGGTAATTACACCAACGAGTACACAGCGCTCCTCTACGGCATCAACGGTTACGTGTCCTTCCATTATTTGCGTAATCCTTTAACGTGTTTAGCAACAAGACTGATATTCTTTTGATTTTCAAGAAGTGCCTCCATTGGTGGCATCGCATTCTTGCCTTTTTTTATCATTTGAATTATTTCTTGATCCGTAAGCTGTGATTTACTTAAATCTTTTGCGCCGCTAGATCCGAGTTTTCCATCTTCTCCGTGGCACTGTGCACAATGCATGGTATACAGGCTTGCTGCTTTTTCGGCTGGCGTTTCTTGGGCTTGAATTGTTTCTTTGCTCGCTGTGTTTTGACATGAAAACACAATTAAAGACGCGGTAAAAAAAGTAAGTATTCTTAGAACCATCCTGCTCCTAATGCTGTTCTGAAAGGCCAAGGGATGAAAGCTAAAATAAGAATGAATGCCCATACATACCATAATTTTATCGCCTTAAATTTGGCGACACTCTCTGTTGCTTTTTTCGACTTGCTATGACCTATTGTCACCAATATAATGGCAATAAGCATGCCCATTAAATGTTCCATTCCATAGAATCGATACATAGCCACTTTCATCCAACCTTCTGTAAACTGAACTTTTGCAGAGGTAAAATAAAGTGCCAAACCAATCAATAATTGGGTGTGCAAAGAAATCATGGCAAACATGTTGACCAAACGATGCTTCTTTTCGTAATTTTTTGCTGTGAACGCATTGTAAATTGCCAATAACAAAAGTATCAAAGCAATCCAACGAAGTCCGGAATGCGCGCTTACTAAAATATTCATATTGCTGGGTTTATAGGTTTAATCATTGAGTTTGAGAACAGCTAAAAATGCCTCTTGAGGCACTTCTACCTTTCCAACTTGGCGCATGCGTTTTTTACCTGCTTTTTGTTTTTCAAGTAACTTTCTTTTACGGGTGATGTCACCTCCATAACACTTGGCTGTTACGTCTTTGCGCAAGGCCTTAATGGTTTCTCGGGCAATCACTTTGGCACCAATAGCGGCTTGGATTGGAATTTCAAACTGCTGACGCGGTATAAGTTCTCGGAGTTTGATACAGATTTTCTTTCCTAAATCAAATGCGTTGCTGCGATGCACCAAAGCGGATAATGCATCTACTTGCTCGCCGTTTAGCAAGAGGTCCATTTTTACTAAATCCGACTCTTGGTATCCAATTGGATGGTAGTCAAATGAAGCATAACCTCGTGAAACCGACTTGAGGCGGTCATAGAAATCGAAAACAATTTCAGCAAGCGGCATTTCAAAAGTGATTTCTACACGATCTTGGGTGAGGTAAACTTGATTTTTGAGTTCGCCGCGCTTTTCAATACACAGGGTCATTACGGAACCTACGTATTCTGTTTTTGTAATCACTTGCGCTTTGATATACGGCTCTTCAATGCGGTCCATCCCGGAGGGATCAGGCAGTTCTGAAGGGTTGTTGACCACCAAAACTTCGTCCGGGTTTTTCTTCATGTAAGCTTTGTACGAAACGTTGGGTACGGTTGTAATCACCGTCATGTTGAACTCGCGCTCGAGGCGTTCTTGGATAATTTCCATGTGGAGCATACCCAAGAAACCACAGCGAAAGCCAAAACCTAGTGCCGCTGATGATTCTGGTTCAAATACAAGGGAAGAATCGTTGAGTTGTAGCTTTTCCATGGAATAGCGCAATTCTTCGTAATCTTCGGTATCAACCGGATAAATACCAGCAAAGACCATAGGTTTGACATCTTCAAATCCTTTAATCGCTGTTTCACAAGGGTTTTCAGACCCAGTTATGGTGTCTCCTACCTTGACTTCATTAGCAGCCTTTATTCCGGAAATAATGTAGCCAACATCACCAGCCCTCACTTCGTTTTTCGGAAGAAGGTCCATTTTAAGAATTCCGACTTCGTCGGCGTTGTAGTCGCGGCCGGTATTTAAAAAGCGTACCTTTTGTCCTTTTTTGAGGACGCCATTTTTAACGCGGTAATAAGCAATGATACCGCGGAATGGATTAAATACGGAGTCAAAAATCATGGCCTGTAGCGGGGCGCTTTCGTTACCTTTTGGTGCAGGAATACGCTTGACTACAGCTTCGAGAATTTTATCTACACCTAAACCGGTTTTTCCGGATGCAGGTATGATGTCTTCTTGGTCGCAACCAATGAGGTCAATAATTTGGTCTGATACCTCTTCAGGCATCGCGCCTGGAAGGTCCATTTTATTGAGGATGGGTATTATTTCTAGATCGTGCTCAAGGGCAAGATAAAGATTAGAAATCGTTTGTGCTTCGATTCCTTGCGAGGCATCTACTATAAGTAAGGCGCCTTCGCAAGCTGCGATAGAGCGCGACACTTCGTAAGAAAAATCAACGTGCCCGGGCGTGTCAATGAGGTTTAATACATACTCTTGACCTTCAAATTTGTAATTCATTTGAATTGCATGGGACTTGATGGTAATGCCGCGTTCACGCTCAAGATCCATGTCGTCAAGTGCTTGGGCTTGCATTTCGCGATCAGAAATGGTTCCGGTCGTTTGGAGAAGTCGGTCTGCAAGGGTGCTTTTACCGTGATCGATATGGGCAATAATGCAAAAATTGCGGATGTGATTCATAGGCAACAAAAGTAAGCAAACTATGCCATATAACAAGACGGAATTAAGCCCTAAATCGCTGTAAATCTACGAATGTTCGTCTCTGGATGTAAAGGCGTTTGGTCTAGCATGAACGACGCTAGCTCATTGGCTAAAGTTGGGGCCATCATGTATCCTTTGGTGCCGAGTCCATTAAAGATGTATACTCCTGGATATTCGGGGTGCTCTCCAATCAAAGGGCGCCTGTCTAAAACAGTAGGTCTAATACCTGCTTTTTGCTCCAGTATTTCGTAATCATAGCTGCCTAAACTTGCCAACATTTCAATTAATTGGTTGCAACCGGCTTCTGTAATTTCCAAGCTGGCGTTGTTCCATTCATAGGTGGCTCCAACTCTAAAGTGTTGGTTTCCAAGTGGCAAGACAAAACATTTTCTATTCAAAGATTCCTCGGCACTTAAATTTTCACTTTTGATGAGCAGTGTTTGCCCTTTGGTTTGTTGAAGTGGTAGGTACGAAAAAGTAGGCTCTGATTTTTGTTGATACCCCAAGCAAAAAATAACCTTATCGTAGGTAATATTACGGTATGTCTTGGATTGCGGATTCCACAAATTGTGGTCAAATACCTCAGTGCGCAATATGCCTTTGCGCTGAAAAAAGGCGGCATTCGCTTCCACAAATTTCGAAGCATGTATCCAAAAAGCATTTTTCACCCGACCGCTTCCAAATAAATTGTGCGCCCCTTGATGCGCGAAGTCTTCTTTAGAGAGGGGATTTAAGTATGCCTTGTAGTCACTTTGCGTTTGACGTTCCTCCCACATTTGTCTTTCTTGTAAGGAAGAAAAAAAACGACGAATCACTATCGGATGATAAAGTTCTTCGCCGATTGCATGGCTAATTTCCTGATAAAAGGCTTGTGCTTCCGGCAGGAATTCATCGAGTCGCCAAGACTTATTCATTCTTCTGAAGACCATCGGGTTAACCATTCCAGCAGCAATACTACTGGAGTGATTCTCGCCGGAATCAATAAGCTCAACATGTTGCCCTCGGCGCATTAATTGATGCGCCAAACAAGTGCCAGCTAGACCTGCGCCAAAGATTAAAATCCGTTCCAAAGGTTCTCTTAATTAGTAAATGCGAAGCTAAGCAAACTAATCTGAATTTGTGGATTGACTGCTTGAATGGTCTTGACCAAAGCTTCGAGCGTGGCTCCGGTAGTAATGACATCATCTATGATTAAAACATGTGCTTTTGTTAACTGTACATTATTACTTTGAAAAATTTCTTGAACATTATCCCAACGACCAAGTCTATCTAATTTTGTTTGACTTTTTGTGTATGCTTTCTTTTTTACAAGATGCTGAAGTATCGGTTTATTCCAGCACTTAGAAAGTCCCATTGCCAACAATTCACTTTGGTTGTAGCCCCGGGCAAATTTCTTTCTTGGATGTATTGGTACAGGAAGCAAATAATCACAGGAGGTAATCGCGTGATCTTTCAATTGTTTGGCCATATGTTCACCAAGAAAAATACCAAGTGGTCCCTTAAAGTCATATTTCAAGGCCCTAATAAGTGACTGGCTCACCGTTCCTTTTCCATAATAATAAAGTGCAGAAGCGTGTTTAATTTTGGCCCTTCCTTGAAATAGGCGTTCTAGCTGATTGATGCCCTGTTCTTTCTCAAAATAGGTTGGTTTGAGTTGTTCCCAGCAACCGAAGCATAAATATTTTTCTGTGCTTACCAATTCTTTATTGCAATGCAAACATACATTTGTAAAAATCAAATGGCCGAAGCCGTCCGAATAATTTTTAAGCACCAAACTGAAATTGCGAAAGTATTTGATCATTCCAAAAGTTATTCAACATTAACGTGTTCAAAACTGCTTGAATTGTATCCAAAATTTCAGTGGTGACTTTATTAACTTTATAGTGGTTTCTTTTCATACAAAAATTATCGTTTCAAACAGACAATTTTCTTCCGAAAAATTATCAATACCCGCATTTAAAACGTGTGAATATCTTTCTTGAGCTTGTTGAAATCTGCGGAAGCGTTGATGTAGAAAGGATTGCGCAAATTGGTGTTGAAAACCTCAAATAAATGTTAATTTCTTTAATTGATTCGAGACCGAATTTTAACAAATTTTGTATCCCTGATTTAGTCTGAAAAACTACAACCAAAACTCTATGGAAAAAGCATTACACGAACCTATACTAGAAGAAAATAAAAGTCGTTTTGTGCTGTTTCCCATACAGCACGATGACATCTGGAGCTTTTACAAAAAGGCGGAAGCCAGTTTCTGGACAGCGGAAGAAATAGATCTTTCTCCTGATCAAATTGACTGGGAAAACAAACTGAATGACGACGAACGTCATTTCATTAAGCACGTATTAGCTTTCTTTGCTGCATCAGATGGTATTGTCAATGAAAACCTCGCTGAACACTTCCTCAACGAAGTACAATACACTGAGGCCAAATTTTTCTACGGTTTTCAAGTGGCTATGGAAAATATTCACTCAGAAACTTACTCACTTCTGATTGATACTTATATCAAAGACACTCAAGAGAAAAACTACCTATTCAACGCCATTGACACTGTTGACTGCGTTCGCAAAAAAGCAGACTGGGCACTGCGTTGGATTGATCAAGGATCTTATGCCGAACGCCTTGTGGCTTTTGCTGCCGTTGAAGGCATCTTTTTCTCTGGCTCTTTCTGTTCCATCTTTTGGTTGAAAAAACGCGGCTTAATGCCAGGCCTTTCTTTTTCTAACGAACTCATTTCACGAGACGAAGGTTTGCATTGCGATTTCGCTTGTTTGCTTTACACCAAACACCTCGTTAACAAACTACCAAAAGAAAAAGTAAAAGAAATCATTACTCACGCCGTTGAAATCGAAAAAGAATTCGTTACCGATGCACTTCCTGTTAAGCTTATTGGTATGAACAGCGACCTCATGGGTCAGTACATCGAATTCGTTGCAGACCGCCTGTTAGTGGAACTTGGTAATGAGCGCGTTTATAACGCAAGCAATCCTTTTGATTTCATGGACATGATTTCAATCCAAGGAAAAACCAATTTCTTCGAAAAACGCGTAGGTGAATATCAAAAAGCTGGGGTGTTGGCCGGCAAAGAAAATCAGACCTTTAGTCTCGACGAAGATTTCTAAAAAACCTAAACTAACTATAAATTAAAGGAGCACATGTACGTTGTAAAAAGAGACGGCCGAAAAGAAGCCGTAAAATTTGATAAAATCACTGCCCGCATCATCAAAATGTGTTATGGCCTTGATCCGCTTGTATCACCCGAAGCAGTGGCTATGAAAGTCATCGAAGGGATCTTTGATGGCGTAACTACCACAGAGCTTGACAACCTAGCTGCTGAAGTTGCTGCTGCAAAAACCATCGATCACCCGGACTACGCTTTACTCGCTTCAAGAATTGCAGTTTCTAACCTTCATAAGGAAACTAAAAAGACCTTCTCTGAAGTGATGCAAGATATGTATCAATACATTGATCCAAAGACCAACGAAGCTGCTTCGCTCCTTGCAGACGACGTCTATGAGATCATCATGAACAACAAAGAGTTGCTTGATTCAAGCATCATCTATGACCGCGATTTCCGCTACGATTACTTCGGCTTCAAGACCTTGACACGCTCCTACCTCATGCGCTTGAACGGAAAAATCGCTGAAAGACCACAACAAATGCTCATGCGTGTTGCCGTTGGTATCCACAAAGAAGATGTCCAGTCTGCTATCAAAACTTACAACCTCATGTCTGAAGGCTGGTTTACACACGCAACACCAACATTATTCAATTCAGGTACTCCTAAGCCACAAATGTCTTCTTGCTTCTTGTTAACCATGAAAGAAGATAGCATCGGTGGTATTTACGACACACTCAAATCGTGTGCGCAAATTTCTCAATCCGCTGGTGGCATTGGTTTGTCTATCCACGATATCCGTGCGACAGGATCCTACATCAAAGGCACCAACGGTACCTCTAACGGTATCGTTCCTATGCTCCGCGTTTTCAACGACACAGCACGTTACGTAGACCAAGGTGGCGGTAAGCGCAAAGGATCTTTTGCCATTTATATCGAGCCATGGCATGCCGATGTTTTTGATTTCCTTGACCTCAAGAAAAATCACGGTAAAGAAGAGCAACGTGCCCGTGACCTCTTTTATGCGCTCTGGATTCCAGACCTCTTTATGAAGCGCGTCAAAGAAAACGGCGAATGGACACTCATGTGCCCACACGAATGCCCAGGTCTTTCTGACACACACAGTGCTGAATTCGAAGCACTTTACACCAAATACGAGCAAGAAGGTAAAGGACGCAAAACAATCAAGGCGCAAGACCTTTGGTTCAAAATCCTAGAGTCTCAAATTGAGACCGGAACCCCATACATGCTTTATAAAGATGCGGCAAATGCCAAGTCTAACCAACAAAATTTAGGTACTATCAAGTCTTCTAACCTTTGTACCGAAATCATTGAGTACACGGCGCCTGACGAAGTTGCTGTATGTAACCTTGCTTCTTTGGCCTTGCCTAAATTTGTTACGGAAGATGGAGCCTTTGACCACGATAAACTTTTCGAAGTTACTTATCAAGCGACCCTCAACCTCAACCGCATCATCGACAACAATTTCTACCCAGTAGAAGAAGCGCGCAACTCCAACATGCGCCACAGACCAATCGGTCTTGGAGTACAAGGGTTAGCCGATGCATTTATCATGATGGGCCTCCCTTTTGAGTCTGAAGAAGCGCGCGCATTGAATCGCGAAGTATTTGAAACCATCTACTTTGCCTCAATGACTGCATCTAAAGACTTAGCAAAAGTTGATGGCCCTTACGAAACAATCAAAGGTTCTCCTGTTTCTAAAGGTGTTTTCCAGTTTGATATGTGGGGCGTTACACCTACCAACCGTTGGGAATGGGATCTTCTTAAAGTCGAAGTTAAAAAACATGGTGTCCGTAACAGTTTATTACTTGCACCTATGCCTACGGCTTCTACCGCACAAATTCTTGGCAATAACGAATGTTTTGAGCCATATACATCTAATATTTACACGCGCCGCGTGCTTTCAGGTGAATTTATTATCGTCAACAAGCACTTACTAAAAGACCTCGTGAAAGAAGGCCTCTGGAGCAAAGACATGCGTCAAAAAATCATGGCTGCGAACGGATCTATCCAAAACATCCAAGAAATTCCGCAACGCCTCAAAGATCTTTACAAAACTGCTTGGGAAATTTCTCAAAAAGCGATCATCGAACAAGCTGCTGACCGCGGTGCCTATATTTGTCAAAGTCAATCACTCAACATATTCATGGAGAATGCCAACTTTGGCAAATTGACTTCCATGCATTTCTATGGCTGGGAAAAAGGATTAAAAACAGGTATGTACTACCTCCGTACCAAAGCGGCAACTGATGCCATCAAATTTACAGTTGACAAAACTGTTGTTGAAGAACCTAAAGCGCAAAGTATCGAAGATCAACAAGCAGCTATCGCTTGTTCACTCGATGACCCTGAAGGTTGTGAAATGTGTTCAGGATAGAAGCGGCGCTAGCCGGTTATATGTTGAACGTAAATTCATGAACGTAGTGAACTAAATGTGTTCAGGATAGAAGCGGCGCTAGCCGGTTATATGCAGAACGTAAATTCATGAACGTAGTGAACTAAATGTGTTCAGGATAGAAGCGGCACCAGCCGGTTATATGCTGAACGTAAATTCATTTAAAATAAGGCCTACTTTTTAGTGGGCCTTTTTATTTATAGCTTAACTTTGCATTTTCCCAATATAAAATGACAAATTCAAAAGCCATTCAGCGCGCATTAATCTCGGTTTATTATAAAAATGGTTTGGCGCCCATCGTGCAAAAATTACACGAAAATAACGTTGAAATATTATCTACAGGCGGCACCCTTGCTTTCATTAAAGAACTCGGTATTCCAGTTACTGCCGTTGAAGATGTCACACAATTTCCTGAAATTTTAGGTGGCCGTGTCAAAACTCTACATCCTGCTATTTTTGGTGGGATTCTCAATCGCCGTGACCTCCCTGCTGATCAAGCGCACATGGCCGAACATAATCTTGGCCCAATAGACCTTGTTATTGTTGACCTTTATCCATTTGAAGAGACGCTTAAGAGTGGGGCAAGCCATGCCGATATCATCGAAAAAATTGACATTGGCGGAATTTCTCTCATTCGAGCTGCAGCCAAAAATTTCAATGATGTAGTCATTATTCCAAGTGTCCGCCAATATGGCCAATTTTTAGATATTTTAAGCCAACAAGGTGCGACAACAAATCTAGAACAACGCAAAACATTTGCTGCTGAGGCTTTTCATGTTTCTTCACATTACGACACCCTGATTCACCAGTATTTCATGAATCAGGAAAGCTCCTATTTAAAAATTAGCGAAGAAAAGCAAAGTCCTCTTCGCTATGGTGAAAACCCACATCAAAAAGGAGTATTCTTCGGTGACCTCGATGCGCTTTTTACGAAGCTTCACGGCAAAGAGCTTTCTTATAACAATTTACTTGATGTAGATGCAGCGGTTCGTTTAATGAATGAATTCAAAAATGACAAACCAACTTTTGGAATACTAAAACACAATAACGCTTGCGGGTTTGCATCCAGAGAGACCCTCAAAGAAGCTTATGAAACAGCATTGGCCGCAGATCCCGTAAGTGCTTTTGGAGGCATCCTGATTGCAAATGCCAATATTGATGTTGAAACTGCAACCCTCATCAATGATTTATTCTGTGAGGTACTTATCGCACCATCCTATTCAGATGAAGCCATCGCGCTATTACAGTCCAAAAAGAACAGGATTATTTTGGTTCAAAATGATATTGAACTACCACCTACCTTGGTTCGCAGTGCTTTAAATGGTTATTTAGTTCAAGATGCTGATATGGCCACTGAAGGACCTGATAGCTTAGAAGTTAAAACAAAAGTTGCCCCAAATGCAGCTGAAATCCAAGACCTGCTTTTCGCCAATAAACTAGTAAAACACACTAAATCTAACACGATTATCTTGGCAAAAAATGGCCAATTATTGGCAAGCGGTACAGGACAAACCTCGCGCGTAGATGCACTCAGACAAGCCATTCACAAAGCAAAATCTTTTGGCTTTGAACTCAAGGGCGCAGTGATGGCAAGCGACGCATTTTTCCCCTTCCCTGATTGTGTTGAAATTGCACACAACGAAAATATCAACGCTGTTATCCAGCCCGGAGGATCGGTAAAAGACGATTTATCCATCACTTACTGTGATGCGAATCAAATGAGTATGGTCTTCACAGGAGTGCGCCATTTCAAGCATTAAACGTTGGTCAAAATAAATATTAAAATGTTTCGAAATTTATGTAACCTTTCGATGCATATTTCGAATAACTAAAGGTTACAACATAAATTAGCGCTTAACATGGGCCTTTTTAACTTTCTTACACAGGAGATTGCCATTGACCTCGGTACGGCAAATACCCTCATCATCTGGAACGACAAAGTTGTCGTTGATGAACCATCTATTGTTGCCAAAGATATCCAAACCGGAAAGGTTGTGGCTATTGGTCGAAAGGCACAACAGATGCATGGAAAGACACACAAATTAATCGAAACCGTACGCCCACTCAAAGATGGCGTTATCGCTGACTTCCAAAGTGCAGAACAAATGATTAAAGGGATGATTAAAATGATCAACCCAGGAAGAAGCTTGTTCAATCCAACATTGCGCATGGTTATCTGTATTCCATCAGGTATTACCGAAGTTGAAAAACGAGCCGTACAAGATTCAGCCGAACACGCCGGTGCCAAAGAAGTATACCTCATCCACGAGCCAATGGCAGCTGCTATAGGTATTGGGATTGATGTAGAAGAGCCAATGGGTAACATGATCATTGATATAGGTGGTGGTACATCAGAAATTGCCGTTATTGCATTAGGTGGTATTGTCTGTGACAAATCCATACGTATTGCCGGCGATGACTTCACCAATGACATCGAAGAATACATGCGTCGTCAACACAACATTCTAGTAGGTGAACGCACAGCTGAACAAATCAAAATTGAAGTAGGGGCTGCCTTACCAGAATTGGAAAACCCACCTGCAGACTTTGCGGTGCGTGGTCGTGACCTCATGACAGGTATTCCGAAAGAAATCATGGTGTCGTACCAAGAAGTTGCCCATGCCCTCGATAAAACAATTGCAAAAATTGAAGAGGCCATCCTCAGTGCACTTGAAATGACTCCGCCAGAACTTTCTGCCGATATTTATAAAACAGGAATCTATTTAGCTGGTGGTGGTTCTATGCTTCGTGGTCTTGATAAAAGAATTTCTACCAAAACGAAACTGCCGGTTCATATAGCCGAAGATCCGCTTAGAGCAGTTGCCCGAGGAACAAGCATTGCACTCAAAAACATCGATAAGTATCCATTCTTGATGGGCCGTTAATGCGGTTCTATTCGGATAGTGCGCCTTCGATTTCTTGCTTGAATTTCTGTACTAAGTCATTGTAGGCCTGTCCTGTTGCTGGGCCACTGAATCCAGTATGGATCGCAATAACTTTTCCTTGACCGTCAACTAAAATAGAAGTTGGAAAGCTCATGATTCCATTGAGCATCGGAAAATAAGCTGCTGCCGTCTCCTTACTTGAAGTTCCCGCTAAGTATACCTCATAATTGACTCCTAAATCTGTAATGAATTTTTTGAGTCGGGCTCTTTGTTTTTTCGAGTCATTGCCCACTTCAAAAGCCAAGCCCACCACGCGCAAGCCTTGTGAGCTGTATTTTTCTTGGAGCTCAATTAATAAATGACTCTCATCAATACAATTTGGACACCAGGTTCCCATGATTTGAATGAGCGTCACTTGATTTTGCTTGTTTAAATCCAAATTAACCTTTCTACCATTAAGTTTTGTGAGTCCTTTGAGATATACGGTTTCATCACGCTTGATTAAATAGGTCAAGCTGCTTTCGTCGCGTAATTGAACGTTTGAATCACGGAGCGCTGTAAAGGGAACATTATAGCTAGAGCCGCTATAGAAGTTGCCTGTCATTTGGTCCTTATTTTGTAATGTTGCTTCTACGACAAATGCCCAGTATCCTGTATATGTTTGTAATTGTAGTTGTTCTCCTGAAATGTACCCATGCAAATAGCGATAATCACCTGTTTCACTTAAAAAACTACCCGTTACGAAGTTTCCTATTTTTTGTTCAAAAACGCCAACAAGGGTTTCTTCATTTGAGGTGCCGGGCGCAAAAACTACACGCCACTTTCCTTCCATATTTATTTGATTGGCTTGAGGTTCTGGCGAACTCAAAATGCCGTTATACAAATGAACTGGATAACGTACCGGTGCTTTTTTATTATAATTAATCCACCAACCACGGGCGTCGGAATAGTCTTCATTAAATGCGAGCCTCCATTCAGCATCTTGTGCAGGGAATTGATAAATAATCGTGTCCCCATTGCGCTTTTTTACGGATAAATGATACACTTCTCTACCATTATAAATGGTAATTGATGCCTTGTTATTTTTCGCAGCAATACGAGCAGTTACTTGTATTTGTAATTTATCATTGAGCTGGATATCGGCAATAAACGGATAATCGTTTGCGTTTTGTGCAAGAGTTGAAATACTTTGTATAAAAATCAGTAGGCCAAAAAGGAATTTACTCATGAAGCTAAAGATTGCAATGATCAACACGAAATTAAAAGAAATAAGTTATCTTGCCTTTGGTATGCAACTTTTTCAAAACAATTACCGTCAGTGGTGGTGAGTCATGGATGAACGTGAGATGATACAAGGTTGTATAGCAGGTCGTCCAAGGGCTCAAAAAGCGTTGTTTGACATTTATGCTCCTAAACTTCTTGTAGTTTGTTTGCGCTACATGAAAGAAATGCCGCGTGCACAAGATGCCTTGCAAGATGCATTTGTGAAAATTTATGGCCATTTGCCTAGCTATAAATTTGAAGGCGTATTTGAAGGGTGGGTCAAAAAAATTACTGTAAACACTTGCCTTGACCAACTTCGCAAAGACAAAAAGTTATTAGCAGATATTTCGTTGGACGAAGTCAGTTTCAAAATTGCACATCAAGACCATAGTATTGAAAAACTAATGGCTGATGACCTACTGAAACTCGTTCAAAGTTTACCTGACGGCTACCGGACTGTTTTTAATTTATTTGCCATAGAGGGTTTTTCACATCAAGAAATTGCCAAGCAACTTCAGATCAGTGAAAGTACATCAAAAACACAATACCTGAGAGCCAGAGCATATTTGAAAGACCGCCTAGAAAAAATTGACCCATGATGGAAAAAGACGACATCAAAGATCTGTTTGCAAAAAGCTTATCTGAGCACCAAATTCCGGTGGACCCATCTCTATGGTCTGCTGTTTCGTCTTCTATGGCCACAACTGCTGCTAAAACCGGACTCAGCTTATTTGCAAAATCAATCATTGGCATTAGTGCAGTAACTATCGCCGTCACTACTGCTTATTTCGTTTACATCGGTTCTTCTAAGGAAGTAGGTCCAACTAAAAAAACGACTCTTCATCAAATTGAAAAGCCAATACAATCCGCCCAGCCCGAACTTGAAAATCAATTCAATAAGGATGCTGAAAACAGTTCTATCAAAGTTGATTTAAACGCTAATGAGGAAAATCAAATTGATCATCAAAGTAATGATTTAGCAACACCCCAATTCTTTGAAATCAACGATACGGATCTACCAAATACGGTTGATCATTTAACAACAGCACTTTCAAATAACAATGAACCTGTTTCAAACGCCGTAAGCGCTGCAAATATTCATCAAAATCAAAATGCCCAAGCGGTAACTACTGCTGTCATTCATTATCCGCACATTACCGCACAACCCGAAGCAGCTACTTTAGCTCCGAAGCGGGCTACCACAAAACCAATACTTCCCAACATATTTACGCCCAACAACGATGGTCAAAATGACTTGCTTTTGATTAATTGGAAGGATTTAGAGGTTTCAGATTTTAGCTTAGTTGTACTGAATGCAAACAATCAAGTCGTCTACCGCAGTAATAATCCAGAATTTAGATGGGATGGAACAGATTTAGTCGGTGAAAAACTTGAGCGCGGCTATTATATTTACTTTATAACTGCGCAGATCCATGGCGAACAATGGCAGCAGTCTAGTAGCCTTCAAATTCAATATTGATTTTTTTATTAACTTTCCGAATGCATCTTATCTACTGCATTACTAACGGAAACAAAAAAATTCTTCGTCACAACCAAGAATTACTTTCCAAGCTAAAAAAGATTTTTGGTCAAAGATTTCAAGTCTACAAGAGCCAAAGCCCGGATGACGCCATAACATTTATTCGTCAACTAGATTCCAACTGTACCCACCTCATTTGTGTTGGTGGAGATGGCACTTTTAACACGCTGGTCAATGGCGTTTGCAGCCATCCTATCCCTGAATTTTCCCCCATTCTTGGTGTTTTGCCAAACGGTACGGGTAACGATTTTTATCGTTCAGCGGGTTACCAAAAAGGTTTTGATTTCTTGGAACAAATTCAATCAAATAATTTTGAAAATTTTGATGTCGGGTTGGTCCGAACAGAGACGGAAACACGATATTTTGCAAACATTGCAGATATTGGTTTTGGGGGGGCGGTGGTATTGCAGCTTCAAAATTTCAGAAAGCGATTTGGGCCAAACTTTTCATATGGATTGGCCATCATCAAAACATTTTTAAAATATAAAAGGCCTCACGTCCAGATTCAAAGTACACATTTCCAATATGAAGGAGAGTTATTACTAGCCGCGTTTTGCAACGGAAGTATTTTTGGAGATGGCTTGTATATTCATCCGGGAGCACAAATTACTGATGGGAAAATCAAGCTTACACTCCTTGGTAAAGTTTCATTATTTGATTACTTAAAAAATGTCATTAAAGTGAAGCGAGGCAAACAAATCAAGCATCCAGAAGCACATTATTTGGAGGTTTCATTTCCTTTACAACTGAAGTGTGAAAGTCAATGGTTGCATGCAGAGACAGACGGGGAATATCTTGGAGGAAGGATCTTTGAGATTTCACTCCTGCCTCAGCGCCTTAAGATGCTCAGTGTTCAGAAGCACAATTAAAGTTTGCTTATCTTTGAATTCAGTGAAAAGATCAATCATTATAACCGCAGGAGGTTTAGGTAAGCGCATGCAAGCTGACATTCCGAAACAATTTTTATTGCTCGGAAACAAACCCGTTCTGATACATACCTTGGAGCGCTTCCATGCCTTCGATCCAGATGCTCAAATTTTAATTACGCTGCCCGCGGATTGGTTTTCGTATTGGGAGAACTTACTTGCAGACTATCAAATACAAATTCCACATCAGTTGGTTGATGGCGGCCAAGAACGCTTTCATTCGATTCAAAATGCATTGGCATTTTGTACCGGTATTCAAGTCGGTGTTCATGATGGCGTTAGGCCTTTGGTAAGTATTGAAACTATTGAACGTTGTTTTGCTGCACTCAGTAATTCAGATGCCGTGGTTCCGGTTTTACCTGCAAAAGATTCGATCCGTAAAGGAAGTTTTGAATCATCTAGTTCAGTAAATCGTTCCGAGTACTTCTTGGTTCATACGCCTCAATGTTTTGTGACTTCAACGCTGAAACAAGCTTATGATCAAGCTTTTACTAATATGTTTACAGATGATGCAAGTGTGGTAGAGTCCATAGGCATCCAACCGTTGCTAGTCTTGAGCAATGAGGAGAATATTAAAATTACAAGCCAACTCGATCTTCAACTCTTGAACGCCCTATTGAAATAAACATGTTGCAAGCCCCTCCATCTTTACAACCAGGTGATCTCGTCTATTTGTGTGCGCCTGCAAAAGCTATTGAAGAGCATTATATCGCCGCGGCCGAGTTATGGCTGCAATCTCAGGGCTTGAAATCTGTAAGAAGTAAGCATATTAGTAGTCGCCATCATTATTTTTCAGGCTCTACATTAGAAAGGCTAGCTGACCTCCAAGAAGGGCTTGATTATCCAGTAGCAAAAGCAATTTGGTGTGTGCGAGGAGGCTACGGCTGTATTCAAATACTTGATGGTTTGCAGTGGGCCCAATTTATTCGTGAACCGAAGTGGGTAATTGGCTTCTCTGATGTTTGCGTTTTACATCATAAAATACAGGATCTTGGTTTTCAAAGTATTCATGGAACCATGGCGCTCAATATTGAAAAAAATAGTGCCGCTGCGCTCAAAAGCTTGAGTTCAACCCTATATGGGAATCAAGTTGATTTTGAACTGCCAAATAATCCCTTGAACAAAAAAGGGCAGGCGACCGGCAAACTAATCGGTGGAAACTTAAGTATCATTTTCAGTATGTTGGCAACTCCTGAACGCTACGACTTTTCCGATGCCATCTTATTTATTGAAGATTTAGCTGAACACCTCTATCATATCGATCGCATGATGCATGCTTTGCGCAAGCATGGCGCTTTAGATAACATTAAGGGTCTTATTGTCGGAGGAATGACTGATTTAGAAGATACCGACATCCCATTTGGAATGAGTATAGAAGAGCTCGTTATCAGTCATTTTCAATATCGAAAAATTCCAATTTGCTTCGACTTTCCTGCCGGTCATATTGACAATAATCATGCTTTGATACTTGGCCCTAATGTTGTATTTAATGTAGATGATACAACAACAAGACTAAACTATCTATAATCATTCTAAATAGCTGAAACAATTAATATATATGTTCAACAATTATTTGTTTTTGCTGTTCTTCAGTTAAATTTGCAACACTTCAAATGATATATACATATGAGTAAATCTGCAATCTTTAAATCATCAATCGGTAAAAAGGTTTTTATGGCCCTTACTGGTTTATTTCTGTGCACCTTTTTAGTAGGTCATTTGCTCGGAAACCTTCAACTTATCCTAAAAACCGGAGAAGATGGACGTCGTGCATTTAACGAATACGCCTACTTCATGGGGCACAATCCGTTTATTAAAATATTATCCTATGTTACTTACGCAGCGGTAATTATCCATATCATTGACGGAATTCTACTTACCATTCAAAACCGTAAATCGCGTCCTGTTCGTTATGCATACAACAAACCGGGCGCCAATTCAAGTTCTGCAAGCCGCAGCATGGCAATTCTAGGCACACTTATATTAGTGTTCTTGGCTACACATATGGCAAATTTCTGGTGGAAAATGAAAGTTAAAGAAGACGTGCCTTTGCATACATACACCTTGGAAATGAAGAATCAAATGATGGGTGCTGCTAATACTCAATTATACTACACACATGTTCCGGGCGTACAACCCATACCTAAAGACCCAAATAATATTGTAGAAAAAGGTACGGATCTTTACATCAAAGGAACCAACGTAAAAGTTGCAGAAGGCTACCGTGACCTCCACACTTTGGTCATGGATTTCTTCAGCAAAAGTAAAAACGAGGGGGCGCTTTTCGCTGTATTGTTTTATGTGATTTCTATGGTTGTTTTGGCTTACCACTTACTTCACGGGTTCCAAAGTGCATTCCAATCATTAGGAATCAACCATCCAAAATATACCCCGCTTATTAAAAAATTGGGAGTGGCATTTGCCATCATTGTACCATTATTGTTTGCAATTATCCCTGTTATTATTTATCAGAACCACTAGGAATTAGGCTATGTCAACATTAAATTCGCGCATTCCGGAAGGTCCAATTTCAGAGAAATGGACCAATCATAAAAACCACATGAAGCTGGTTGCTCCAAACAACCGTCCAAAAATCGATATCATCGTTGTTGGTACAGGTTTAGCCGGGGCTTCAGCTGCTGCTTCTCTTGGTGAGATGGGCTATAATGTAAAAGCTTTTTGTTTCCAAGATTCCCCACGTCGCGCACACTCAATTGCGGCACAAGGAGGAATCAACGCAGCAAAGAACTATCAAAATGACGGAGATTCAATTTACCGTTTATTTTACGATACCATCAAAGGAGGTGACTATCGTGCACGTGAAGCCAACGTATATCGTTTAGCTGAAGTATCTGGCAATATTATTGACCAATGTGTTGCACAGGGCGTGCCTTTTGCACGCGAATACGGAGGCCTTTTGGATAATCGCTCATTCGGTGGCACTCAAGTTCAACGTACGTTTTATGCTGCCGGACAAACTGGTCAGCAACTATTATTAGGTGCCTATTCAGCGCTTTCTCGTCAGATTGGTTTAGGCCGCGTGAAAATGTATCACCGTCACGAAATGATGGATCTTGTAAAAGTCGACGGAAAAGCACGAGGAATTATTGCCAGAAATTTAGTGACCGGTGAACTCGAGCGTCATTCAGCGCATGCAGTGGTCTTGGCAAGTGGTGGTTACGGAAACGTTTACTTCCTCTCTACTAATGCCATGGGAAGTAACGTTTCAGCTGCATGGAAGGTGCATAAAAAAGGAGCAATGTTTGCCAATCCTTGTTTTGTTCAAATTCACCCAACTTGTATCCCAGTACACG
>Ga0315907_10003084_pt1 | contig 20088 bp, 26 predicted proteins | sample LakEriMetagenome_3_FD_203525 | JGI IMG/M metagenome (GOLD analysis project Ga0315907, IMG submission 203525) | Freshwater fungal communities from buoy surface, Lake Erie, Ohio, United States - Buoy 12 MA123 | ecosystem: Environmental > Aquatic > Freshwater > Lake > Lake biofilm | place: USA...
GACTGGATGTGGATTTACAATCACGAAAGACCAAATATGGCGATTGGTGGAATCACACCCAAAATGAAGTTGGCCATAGCGGCCTAAGCTCTACTTTCGAACCCCGTTAAAAATGGGGGGATTACCCCTCCAGGTCGGCCTTTGCAGTGTCAGATGCTGCATTTTTTCGTGTGTAAATTGGGGTGTTTTCCTGGCCTGTAGCTGGCAATGCAAACGCCAGCATTACAGCGCTCATGCCTAGCATTTTCGAAATCACTTTTTTCATGTTGTTATCTCCTTGAGCTGGATAATTTTCAAAGTGCATGTAAGCGAAACGGGGAACAGAGCGCGAGCATGAAACGAGAAAGCTCGCTGAAATTCGATTTCAATGGCTTAAAAATGTAAAGGACTCAAAATTGATCAACAAGGAAGCTACTCCGTTCAGCCCGGCAAACAAAAAAACCGGAATTCATGGAGAGCCAAGGCTGGCGTAGATTTGGAATATTGCGGAATTGCTGCTACCCCGCATTTGAGGGGAGCAAAGAAACGCGGCGGTGTAGAAGAAACGCCGGTTGATGGATGAACAAGAAGAACTACGAAATAGAAGCCACTATTTTCGTAATAGACCTTGGTGGCTTCCGATTGAAAAGTTTCAAGGTTAAGAGGAGCGCTTCACTTTTTCATTTTAAAAAAATAAACCACTAGCGCAGATAAAATAGCGGTGAAAAAATAAGCTGGAAGCACTCCTGTCATTATCAGATGGGCGTTTTCAACACGCTGCGATTCGGTTAAAAACGGAGTGGCTAGTTTGTTGTATGCCACCGAAAAAATTAGAAAATTTGATCCGAAAGCAAAAAGAAAGAACACCGCCGTGCCTAAAATTTTCTTCATTGAACCTCCCAAAACCACACCTCCTTACTCTTGTTCAGGTCTGACACAAAGCCCATAAACTCAATTAAAGACCGGTATGTCATCGAGCTTCCGGTGATTTTATTTTCGTTCCACAAGTCAATGTGATCGCCACTACGATTCTCAAAACTTTCATTGCCTCGCTGCCAATAGTCTTTGAAAAAAATAACTCCCTTTTTGCCTTTCAAAACTGCTTGAAAGTTGGATGGTGAAATTTTTTCGACTTTTGAAAAGCCTTTTGGGGAGAACTGGATTAATCCTTTAGCCAAATCTTCAGCAAGAAGCATGTGTTTTGGCCCACTGTGGGACCAACAGCGATTCCCTTTAAAAGCTGAAATTTGCACGCCAGAACGATTGAAACATTCGCTTAAAAGAATGGCGCAATAATCATCGAAAGGCTTGTCGGATTTTTCCTGTTTGTTACGACAGGTCGATGACAGTTCTTCCTTTTTTGGAAAATTTTTCCAGAGATGTACAAATAGACTCATAAAGTTCTGCTGGTGAATAACAAAGATCTAACCCAAGACTCTCTAGATGCCGAATTCGAGTGACTCGGCGAGCTTACAAGTTAAAGAAAATTTAGTTGGATTACAAATCCTTGAGCTGACCACACCTAGATATGATTAAATCGCTCAGTAACAATCGGAAATTCACGTATTTCTCGATGCATTTTTAGACGCAAATGTGGAAAGGTACAAGTTCTCCACCTGCTCGCGTGCCCATGGCGTTCGCCGCAAAAATTTCAAACTCGACTTAATTGAAGGCTCGCTCTTGAAACAATTGATATTGATTCTGCGGGCAAGCGCCTCCCAGCCGTAGTGTTCTACAAGCTTTTCCAGCACTTTTTCCAGCGACACGCCGTGCAGCGGGTTGTTCGGTTGTTGACTGCTCATGCTGATTAACCCACCTTAAGGCGCTTTAAGTTTACGATCGTCTCTGCAAACCTTAATGGGCTGAGCCCGTGCAGAAACAATACGAACCACTTCACGTGATTCACCGTTAACCACTGCTGTGATGCAAGCACAGCCATACCCATAACTACCGTTGGTTTCAATCCACTGCGAGGCTTTGAATTCAGGCCAATCCCCTTCGGCTTGATGGCCGCCTTGAACACCCACTACCCACTCCGTGCTGCGATCCTGAAGCCAGGCATTGCCCGGTGTAGGGTTTTGAAACCATCCGCATAATTTTTGTTGGCTTGACCCTGCCCCGTTTCCCAACGAATTGCCTGTAGACAAAACGATTAACGAAAAGGCAAATAATAGTGTGTGGTGTTTCATGCAATTTTTAACCAATTGGCCACAATCAAATTGGATCGCGGGAAGTATCAGGCTGGTAATTTATATGATTTGAAGCTTTTACAACCGAGATGCCAGCGACATCCTTGGTATAACACCGACCACTGCCTTCGGCGGATTAAGTGAAAAGCTAGTTAACAGCCGGATTAAGGTTGCCATACACTTCTCGAATATGAAACCCGAGTGGGCTACTTTTTCCATCAAGCAAGACAGGAACGGGGTAAGAAGGTAGCGCGTTATACGCCTCACTTGAAATGCAAACGTAGTCTGGAAATGCGTGCTCGAGTGCTTCACCTTCCAGCTGGTAGTCACATGAACGCCGACCACTACCAAGGTCTTTAACCAAAAGTACCGATTCTTTGTGTTCACTTCCTGTAAATGCGTGCTTAAGCCAGTGGTAATCGGCGAATCATTTTTTTGGCATCGACTTTTTGAAGACGCCGGTAAGCACGTCTGTGAGCACGGTTCTCAATAGCCGCTCAGAATTGGCCTTCATGGTGGCACCGGCCTTGTCTTGTAATGACACAAATTTGGATGCGAAAGGAGATTTCTGTTTTTTCGCAACCAGTGAATCGAATTCTTCAGATGTCATCAGCGGCGCCCAAGCCTGTGCAAGGTTTCGATTCCATTGTTTCTGATACTTCGGGACCGCAACTGCAATTTCAGCCTTAAGCAATTCATCCGCCTTTTGCTGCCCGATTTTCGCTTCTACGCCCCTGTAGGTGGTGGTGACCTTTGCCACCTGGTAGGTCATGCCACTCAGGTTGTCGCCAAGGTGCAGAGCCTCGACCATTTTTAGCGCATGGTGTTCGCTTTGCCCAAAAGCAGCGCTTGTAATCAATATGAGAAAAGAGGCAATGCAGAACCGAACTCCACAAGCAAGTTGAGTGTAATTTTTCATGAGGCTTAGCGTAGAAGCAAAGGAATGGCTTCTGAGTAGCGCTGGGCGCCCTACAGTTCCAATTTTGGGACGTGTGCAGCACTAATTAGGCTGCACAGTGAGCGACGGGCGCAAATATTACAAGCGTGGCCCAGCCGATGCGTGTTCGCTTGCACTACCGGTTAAGTGCCAGTGTGTGCAAGGTAAGTGGTTTGAATGAAGCCAAACTCGTATGCTTTTGAGTGAGCGAGTTTAAACTTCACGTCGTTTGAAATGCTTCCGAAAAGCGGGCGACCTTTACCAATCAGTACAGGAATTGTTGTGATCGTAAGCTTGTTGATGAGGCCGTTGGACAGAAAGCTTTGAATTACTTTGCCACCATCGATGTAGGCATGCTGGCACCCTTCCGCGCTTAGGCGCTTTAATAGTTCTTGCGGTGCCTCTGAGCTTTTCTCTAACTGGATTCTTGGCCCCTGGCGAAACTCAAGTTCTCGGGATGTGAGAACCACAACGCGCTTGCCTTCATATGGCCATGGCTCGAAGCCAGCGACTTGTTCATAGGTATTTCTTCCCATGATCAAAACGTCGACTGAACCCATGAATGCGGCATAGCCGCAATCCTCGCCTGCGGGAACGGTACTGTTGGCTTCCATCAGCCAATCAATCGAGCCATCTTCGCGTGCGATAAAGCCATCCAGGCTGGTAGCGATGTAAACAGAAGTAGTGACGGTCATAGGCAAAAAGCGATAACGATTAAACGCCTAGATTACGCAAAAATTGAAATTACACCAATCACTGCGGTGAATGCCGCCCTAAACGCAGTTGCCGCATATCCCTGATGATGAAGGCCCCACTTGGCATAAAGGTCAAACGCCACTCACTTCCCCAAGAGGATCAAAACTCAAGCAGCGTTGAACACCTAGTTGACCCCGGAACGTGGATGCTGTACACCACGCTGCACATGTAAGGAGAAATTATGGACGCTATATCGTATACCGCAGCCAGACAAAACCTGGCCAAAACAATGGACAAGGTTTGCTTTGATCATGAACCTATTATCATTACCCGGAACAATGAGCAATCAGTGGTCATGATGTCACTTGAAGACTACAAGGCACTTGAAGAGACAGCATACCTACTTCGTAGCCCCAAGAATGCCCGACGCTTGCTGGAATCCATGGCCCAACTTGAAGGCAACCAAGGTGATGAGCGGGAGCTGCTGGATTGAAGATTATTTTTTCCGAAGCAGCTTGGGAAGACTAAATGTACAGGCAGAAAACCGACAAAAAATTGCTCAACAGAACCAATGAATTAATTAAAGTGATAACACGCACACCGTTCGAAGGTATTGGCAAGCCTGAGCCGCTTAAGCACGGATTGGCAGGTTATTGGTCTCGCCGAATTAATGATGAACATCGGCTTGTGTACAAAGTACAAGATGATGCTTTGCTGATCGCGCAGTGCCGATACCACTACTAAGATCGGATTTTTAGCGTGATCCAGGTTAAAAGCAACCAACTAGCAGGAAACACAACTATCAAAAGCAATTCGCTAAACATTAAAAAATGGACGAATGATTCGATCATGAACACAATCTTCCTATGACTGTTCCACTGGTTAAATCAAGTTTTTGACCATATTGGTCGTATAACACTTTGCCTACAGCCTTACCTGATTTTTGTGCGTAATCGCCGCCTACAGCAGACGCAAACAATGCAACACCCCAACCAACAGGACCAGTCGCATCAGCCAGACCCACAGCCATTGTTGCAGCCGCACCGCCAACTAGTCCACCTAGAATACCAGCCCCATCAACCCACAGAATTTCATTCTTCTGCTGCACATTCGCGGTCGAAGCAATCTTCCCACACATACCCGCAGCACCAAACACAGTCAGCACAATTCCGCCGCGTACGGCATATTTACTCAACCTCGCCATTCGCTCAGCATGCTTCACAAACACGGGCGATGGGTTTACGCCCACTGCTCGGTTTTGGTAGAGCACATTGAGCCCAGCACACCCAGGCCAACGCCTGCGAAGTCTGTCACGTGTTCGGTGTCGTTGCTAACCCGTGCGAGAAATTCATACATGCCACGCTCTGCCGGGTCGGCAGGTACAAAGTTACGTGCAACGTCGATCATCGCAAACTCGCCACCGCCATTCACCACCTGCCGTATGCGGGCTTTCACCACTTCCGGGTTCATGCACACAATGGTGTGGGGGTCGTGTGAAATAAAATCGAGCGTGCGCGGGGCCAGGCTGCCCAAGGGCATGCGCGGGTTTTTCACTAGGGGGTTTAATGCCAGCAGGTAATCTAGCAGCACTGAAAACACTGGTTCTTGCCCAGGCAATATGCTGTAGCTGCGGGCAATTACATCGACCAATGAATGCTGTGGCTAGGGGATGTAAAACGAGGGTTGGGTTAAGGACAACTTGCCGCAACTGGAATTGAACATGGCTTGATTGAATATTGATCAAGCCGATATTCAAGCCTTGTGCCTGGAAGGTGTCAAAAAAGGGGAATTTGGGCAACTAGAAGTGGGTAGCTGAGGCTTTTTACAAATTATGCTTTTTACTCGAATGCGTCATAGTTTTTGGGGGCTGGCCGTTTGTGTTTATGCCCTACCGATCATTTCCTAGACGTATAATGCGGCGGCAAAAATTGACCACAAATTAATACCGATGACGGGCAATACTAATACAACTGGTTTTTAGCCCGCGCCACGCACACCTCAATTGTTGATGCTCTTCGACAGTTCGACCGGAAGTGCGAAGTTTATGTTCTGTGAGTCTTTTAATAGGAATGTAGTGATGCCTATTACACGGCCATACTCGTCGAATAGGCCGCCACCACTTGACCCAGGTGATATTGCGGCTGATGTCTGAATAAGCGGTAACGGGACACCCTCTCTATCGCGCAGCCCAGATACGAGCCCCTCGGCGATTGTTAGCTCAAGGCCGCGAGGGCTGCCTACGCTGTAAACACGTTGGCCCGGTGTTACCGTAGACAGACCGGCAATGTCAGCTACTCTTGCAGGTAGGGTGCTGGTACGGAGGATGCAGTAGTCAAGCTTCTTGTCGCCGACGACAGCGTCTGCCTGATATGGTGCGCCTTTGAATAAAACAACAGCGGTATCAGCGTTATCCAAAACGTGACAATTGGTCGCAACAGTGTTACGCCCGATTACAACTCCACTGCCTTGACTTATATTGTCCAGTCTCTGATTGAACGCCATAACGACAACAACCGATTGAGCGGCCTTAATGTAGATGTCCTTTGGATTCAGTGGCTGGTTTGTAGTCGGAGTATTGGTAGCTCCTTGCGGAGCTTCGCTATTTTGCTCGCCACGCAGTTCGAGCCTAAGACGCTCGACGTAAGCCTGAACAAACCCGTTGAGAGCTGCTGTTCGCAATTGGGTTTCTCGCATTAGGCATGAAACGTTACCACCGCATGTGGCATCACGCTTCTGAATCCATGCGATCTGACTTTTACGAACGTCACTGAATACGTCAACGGGAACGGTGCGACGAACGTCGGAATAAGCCTCTGCAAGGTATTCATCAAACGCCTTAAGCGCGGGGTTTGAACAAATGGCCAGTTCGGGTGCTGTCTTAGCTCGAGCACACTCTATTGCAAGTGCCGCTGGGCTGAAAATTCCCGCAGAAAGTGCTGCGATAAGGAGAAGGGCTTGCCGCATTTTTGCTTCCTCATTTTTAGGAGCTAACAAGTCTGTAAAAAAATTGACGGGAATATTGAAACAGCAAAATTCAGTGGGTACCTCTCCCTTTCCGGGTGATGAGTTAAACCTTTAGTCAGCGTTTTGATAGGTCGATTTTTACATTTAGTCATTAGCAAATTCAATCAAAGAGTTTTTCACAGCCTCAACGTCTGACACGATAGGCGGCATCGTTACTTTTGATTCCACCCAACAACGACGCCATTCTCCAGGATGACGCGAAGCCCGTAACGATTCGCTCCCGTCTTGTTGTACTTCCAGATTTCTTTCGTTTTTGTTTTGAGAACCCTTTCGTCGATATCAAGCGGCCGACCAAGCGAATCAATCAGTTGCTCTTGAGTTTGTCCTTGCCAAAATCTGCCTAGCATAATCCTTTCGACAATCTCTGGATCTCCATACCTCTTGAGTAACGCTTCTTTCTTCTTCTTTTTGTTGTGCGATGAAATCAAAAGCCAAACAACGACAATTAGTACAATCAAAACGATTATTTCCACATAGACTCCTTATTTTTATTAGTAACGGTTACAGTTTTTCCGGATGCTTTCATGGCGCTGCTTAACGAGGCTCTAAAAAAATTGACCGCCATGTCGAAACAGCAAAATTAAGGGAGTACCTCACCCCTTCCGCGTAATGAGTTAGGCCAGTAGCCGGTGTTTTGATAGGTCGATTTTTACTTTTGGTCGTGAGCAAACTCCATGAAAAGACTCTTTTACAACTTCAAAGTTAGAGACAACCGATCATGCGCAGCTTTACGCGGACGGTCCGTGTTGACCGCAGGGCTAGGGTGCATTATTTGCATAGGCCACCATACGCTCAAAGAACGCGGGAACCAACTCTTTGCGGTCGGACATACTAACGATTTGCGCTCCTGCGATTAGCCCGAGGGCACCGGCAACACCGAGCGCCTTGGCAAGTTCAACTTCGCAGTAGTTGCCTTCCACTCTCCCAGGGGAGTGGCGGCGCGATACCTGATGAAATCCGGTGTGGGTGAAACCGTTCAGCGCTGTCCATGCGGTTGCTTTGAAAGCGGACAAGACTCCATTGGGTGTGCCTATGCTACTTTCGATCTCCGCAATCAGATCGGCAAACGATTTGTTCAGTTTTCCCTTCTTGAACTTTTGCAACTGCACGTCATCCGCGCATTGCAAAAGCCAGAGACCACGAACAAGTGACTCAGCCAGAACACGGAGCAGTGCAAGTTCAGAGCCATAAAGCTCTGACGAGTGCAACACAGCGATCGCCGCCTGATGCTCAATCGTTACATCGAGACAACCTATAGCAAGCAGCGAACGTTCGTCAGCCGGCAAAGTTACACCCGAAGCGCGTTCATCTATCCACGCCATGACCTCTAAGAGCTTCGCATGTTCGGCAGCTGCCTTCATATGCCCCCTAACGCCGAGCTAAGCAACAGTTTTTAAGATTGACCACCAACAACTCAGCTGCTAGACCCACAGCTATTGTGATACTGAGATTCAACAGCCTCGAGGAATTGTTTGACTTGATCATGAGAAAGCCCTTTGGTCGGCACAGCAATACTTTCCCCGCTTGTAGAAAAAATTTCTATTTGACCCTTGCGAGTCAGGAAATATGCAACAACCAAAGCAACCGCAACCACTCCAGCCAAAATACGTTGCTCGGCCTCGGGAAGGCCTATGATTACAAGACCTGTTAATACCGCAAGAACAAGAAGAACTGGAAAGCTTCGGGTATTGAGTGCACAAGTTGCGACTTGATCAATCGGGATAGATTTGTATTTGCTTTTTGATGCGGATTTTTCTTCATGTTTGACACGCTTACTTGTAAGAATCAAGGAGTTGTCGTCAGACGACATAATAATTTTTTCATTGATCGGCATAAAAATCCTTTAATTCACATACGGCTATCGTTCAGCCTGATTTGGGCGAAAGTGTCGGTGCGAATATTGCTGTTACACCGACGCCTTCATTACGGCGGTCTAATAATGATGATCTGTTTATACGCCGATATGTGCACCGCCGCGAGGGTCTTTTTCAGAACTAACAACCACCGTAATTCTTACGCCCGCTCTTGGTCAGAGTGTAGGTGCCGCCTCGGGGACCCACGTAACAACCGGAAGGAAGTGATCGCGGCGTTAGTGAGGAAAAATTTTTGTTTTGCTTTCCTTGATTACTGCTCAAGCCTGCTGATTTAGATTTGCCGCCATGGCAGTGGTAGTCGCCAGTTTTTCTATTCGTGTGACAGCCTTCAGAATTGAGCCCGCCTCCGTGTGCGAAAGCATTTATGCCAACAACTGCTACAAATGTAGTTAGTGCAATTTTGAGTATGAGCATAAAAGGTTTTTGGGTAGTGTTTGACAGGAGGGGTAACCAGCCAGCTTAGCCGGTTAGAGAGACAGGCTGGACTTTATCGCACTTGACGCTTGAGCTGGTCAAGCTGCTCTGTCGTGAGATCCCGGGGTACGACGACTGGAACGACACGCTGGAGTTGTAAAGCACCATTCAAAACTTTGGAAGAATTTAGATCTATTTTTCCTTTGACATGAGAATCTGTAAGTATATTTGACTTGTCTCGGGCGCTCTCGGCGCTACCTGATGTGTTCGCAATATTGACCAAGGATTCAATTGATAGAGTTCGTCCGTTGAATGGACCTTGCCCAAAAACCACAACGGCGCCCGCATAAGCCCCGCCCAATGCGACACAAATCGGCTTGCCCGGATTGTCTTTTCGAATTTCGGCGAAAAACGCTGAATCGCACTGTGCTTTCGAAGCCAAGCGCGGGATCGAGAACTCGCTTTTTGTGCAGTACTCAGTGCCATGTCTATCCCCCTTCGGATCACAGCGACCGTAACAGACATCGTGCTTCATGCAGGCGTTTGACATATCACAACCCAACGGTTTCTCAGGGACTATACTCCGCGTCAAACCTGAACCACAGTACTTGCGCTGCTCGACTAGGTTTTGCTCCTGAGACCAAGACTGAGATGCAACTGTAAACAGCAAGACTATGAAGAAAGCTCTCATGGTAACTCCCGTTTGTGGTGACAAATGACATCAATCGAATAGCCTAACTTGCGTCAAAACGTATGCTATGTGCCGTGTAGAGAACCAGCATTGAACCGCCCCGGTTTTCGTAGAGGCCAATTTGCTTAAGTGCAGGTTTGTTCGGCCTGCTGACCGAGTTGCTGATAATAATTCATCTCAACTTCGGCTGGCGGAATGTAACCCAAAGGCTCCATTAGTCGATGGTGATTGAACCAAGCCACCCATTCCAATGTGGCTAGTTCGACTGATTCAATTATTTTCTAGGCGCTTCTGCGGTGAATCACTTCGGCCTTGTACAAGCCGTTGATGGTCTCTGCCAATGCGTTGTCATAGCTGTCACCTTGGCTGCCAACTGATGGTTCAATTCCAGCCTCAGCCAAGCGTTCGCTGTAACGAATCGATACGTATTGCGAGCCCCTGTCGCTGTGGTGAATGAGCGACTCATTTCTGTCAGGTTGGCGGTCCCACAAGGCTTGCTCTAAAGCATCCAGCACAAAGTCTGTTCGCATGGAACGGCTGGCCCGCCAGCCCACAATTCGTCTAGAGAACACGTCGATAACAAATGCTACATAGACGAAGCCCTGCCAGGTCGATACCTATGTGAAGTCAGACACCCACAACTGGTTGGGCCGGTCGGCTTTGAACTGGCGTTTGACAAGGTCCAATGGATAAGCTGCCTTGGGGTCCGAAAAGGTGGTGCGCTGTGGCTTGCCGCGAATAACACTGTCAACGCCGGTTGAATTTTGACCCACTTTGCTTCGTCAACGCCAAAGTAAATTTGACCCACCCAAGCAATTCTTTCTGATTTCGTTCATTGATTTCCCGTTGCCAAACCCATGGGGTTTGGCATGGCGCCAGCCATCTTTTTACCCTTCAGCCTGTAGCTCTCCCCGTTGATTTGTACGATGTGGCAATGGTGAAGCAGCCTGTCCAGCAGTGCTGCCGTCAGGGTGGCGTCATCAGCAAATGCACTGGCCCATTGAGAGAACGGCAGGTTGCTGGTCACAATGATGCTGCCTGTTTCATACCGCTTTGCAATCACGTTGAAGAACAGATTGGCTTCTTCCCTGCCAAACGGCAAGTAGCCGATTTCATCGATGATGAGCAATCTTGGTGCCAGCACGCTGCGTTGCAGGTATTGTTCCAGCCGACCTTGGTTCTTGGCCGCCGACAGTTGAAGCATCAAATCCGCAGCAGTGACAAACCGAACCTTCATCAGCTTGTAAATGGCCATGCAACCCAGACCCACTGCCAAGTGACTTTTACCCACACCACTTGGCCCGAGCAATACGACGTTCTCCTTGCGCTCAATAAAGGCCAGCGATGTCAGCTCTTGAATCTGTCGCTTCGGTGCGCCGGTTGCGAACTTGAAGTCGTATTGCTCAACGGTTTTAATTGCAGGTAAACCGGCGAACTTGTGAAGGATACTTTGGGTCCGCGTGGCACGCGCATCCAGCTCGGCCTGCAGCGACCGCTCCAGGAAGTCCGCAACAGATTGCCCCTGTTCAACACAGGTTTGAGCAATTGCAGGCCACTCATTGTTCAGGGTGTCCAGTTTCAGTTGTTCGCATTGGCGCGCAATGCGCTCAGTTTGAAGATTCATCGCACCACCTGCAGCAATTGGTCATACACACTCAAGCTGTGTTGCAGGCTTTCTACTGGCATGGGTCTGGCAATGTGCAAACTACGGTGAGTGGTTCGTGGCAACACCTGGATGTATGGCAAGGCGCCAAAGGAGTGGCGTTCTTCATCCAGCAGTATCTGAGGCTTCTTTCCTGTGGTGCCATGAATGCGTTGATGGGCAATGTTGTGCAACCAAGACCCAATGTGGGCATTGGCCACATCGGCAGTCAACAGCAAGCCGTTCTGTCGCATGGTGGTGGCCAATGGTGTGATGAAGCTGCCTTTGAGGTAGCCATTGAACCGTTCCACTTTGCCCTTGGTCTTGGCTCGGTATGGGCGGCACACCCGAAGCCTGAAGTTGTAGTCCTTGGACATGTCCAGCATCTTGCGATTCCAGCGATGCTGTCCATCGCCAAACGCATCGCGTTCCAGCATGATGCACTTTGCGTTATCAAACAGCACTTCTCGTGTCACACCACCGAAGAAAGCGAATGCGTGCTCAAGACCAGTGAGCCAGTCTTCTTGGCGCTCCTGTTCGGTGAACCGAACATAGGTGGCACGGCTGTAGCCCAGTGTGGCCACAAAGGCTTTTAAGCGTGAGCGGTATCGGTAAATGGTGGTGAAGTCCACTCGCAGTTGCTGACCTGGTGCGGTCTCGAAACGTACAACTGGGTCTGGCTCGGACTGCTTGAACTGAATAAGATATTCCTTGAGGCGGCTGTAGCCTCCACTGTAGCCCATGGCCTGAATCTCCCTGAACAATACCGAAGCTGGAATCCAGTGCGGCTTGGCAGCGGCAACCCGTTCATTCAAATAAACCTTGAATGGGTCCAGCTTGGTGAGCCGAGGCGCACGCTGTGGATAAATGGGTTCGGCTGCCTGGTCACGCAAATACTTCCTGACCGTGTTTCTGGACACGCCCAGTTGTTCGGCGATTGCGCGAATGCTGTGGCCTTGCGCGTTCAATACATGTATTTCCACTAGATTCTCCTGAGTCAACATACAAAGCGCCGCTAAAAAGCGGCAATTGTTGCTCAGGTGGGTCAATTTTAAGTTGGCGTTAGTGGGTCATTTTTACACTGGCGCTGACATAACACCACGCAAACCCATCTGGCGCATCAAGCGTTCAACCGTGCAGCGGGCCACCACCAACTTCTCCCGTTTCATCGCTTTCCAGACCTTATCGGCACCGTAAACCCGTTTGTTCTTGTCCCAAACAATTTGTATTTGCTCAATGCGTTGTTCATCGGCAATGGCGCGTGCACTGCGCAAATCGGGGTTGCGTTGACAGGCTGCATGTTTCCAATACCCAGACGGGGCAATCTGAAAGGTCTTGCAGATTGACTCGACCCCAAAAGTTTGGCGGTGTTCGTCGATGAAGCGCCTCATTTCTTTTTGAGGCGGTCGAGTTCCGCCTGGGCGAAAACGAGCTTGCGAGTTTCAGCGAAGATAAAAAAGCGCTGGCCAATCGCAGTATTTCGTTGGCCTGTCGAAGCTCTTTGACTTCGCGCTCCAACGCTTTGACCCGTTCCTTCTCGGCCGTGGTCACACCCTCGCGGGTGCCGTTGTCGACTTCGTATTTGCGCACCCATTCATTCAGGGTCTGCGGGGTGCAGCCCACCTTCGGTGCGATTGACTCAATAGCTGACCAAAGCGATGGGTAATCTTTGCGGACTTCTTGCGTAATGCGAACTGCTCGCTCGCGCATTTCGGGGGTAAATTTGGTTCGGGGTTTGCTCATGATGACTCCATTGTCTCAAATAACGGAGCCTCCTCAAAACCCGGGGCGGTTCAGTGTCCTTGGGATCGTCAAACCTGTGCGCGTAAGCTAAGCCATGATTTGCGAGAAAAAGGTTCAGCAGGTGATAGGCTTGAAGCCTTATCACGTCACGGTCGATGGCTTGTGTGTTGTTCTCGCTGTACCAGTAAGGATTATCCACTGCGTAGCTCCTGGCGACACCTAGCGCCCGGCGCAGCGGGCTAGTTGTATCATCTGAATACTTTTTTACCAAATAGGTCGTAATCATGTGTGAATGCCTCAAATAGCTTTGAGCTCGCCGCTTTATCCGGGTTTTTTCTTATGTACTCTTCAAAGCTAGCTTTATGCTTTTCCGGTATTTTGTCGTATGCATCTGAAACTGCTTGGGCTTTCTCAACAATGTAATTGATAAAACCATCTGGCCACCAATATTCTCTAGGGCTAATCTTTCCGTGCTTAAGGGCTATTCTGCTAGATCTCATCTTTCTCAGATCTTTTGCTTTAATCACCCCCAAAATAATGAAACAGGGGATTTTTGTATAAACGTATAAATCTGTCGAGTTACCAACAATATCCATCGAAATTGTACGCAAAAAGTACCTATTGATATTTGGAGGCAACCCTGACTTGGTTGTTGATTCAATTCGCTCTAGAGGAAACACATGCTGTTCGTATTGATTAAGATTTGATTCTTCACCCAGAAGAAACTTTTCCAGATGGCGCTCGGCATCATCTAGAGCTTTGTTGTAATCGTCAGATTTTTGTTCAGCTTCATTTTTACTACGAATGTATGTAAGCGTCCGCCAAGACAACGAGGCACATAGCCTTGACATCCATTCACCGTAACTTGCAACTGATTCACCTTTATCTGCAAATGGGTAAAAAATCTTGTTTGCAAACTCTCGCTCCCACTCAGAAAACAGCGCTTCACAATCCCCACAAAGCCAGTATTCTTTCGCGATATCCTGAGCACGCTTATGAACTTCGTTACTTTCCCGAATATAGCCTGTAATACCAGTTCGCTTTACCCACTTACCAATAAACTTCGGAATGAAGTGGCTTTCTTTTAACACCGACTCAGAATGGCAAAGCCGACAAATTCCTTGCACCACAACCTCCTAGTTCAGATAACGTAAAAATAACCGGACCACCAACATCCGCGGCGAAGCTGCCTTCTTTTGCTGTGGGTCCGTGTCGATTGACAAGTTAAGCATCAGGCGCATAAATGTCAAAGTCTAGACTGATACCTCAAGCGCTTAGCATGTGCAACGTCTCCACAGAGATCTCCTCACCCTCGTTCCCTTCCTCCATGAACCACACACAATAAACGCTAAGGCGATACCGAGTTGCTATTCTTTTCCAGACCAAAAGGTCGTCCGTCAATCCGTTTAGTAAATCGACAATCTTTAGGTTCACATCTGAAGGCGTTGCGAGTTGCGCCTCCACCGCCCAGAGCCCCGCGGTCGCTGGGCGTACCGGTGCGTACGGACTCTTTTGCAGATCATCGCCTTTCCGATTAGCGCGTGTGGGCAAGCCCCCAAGTAGACTCGAAATTTCTTCGGGATTAAGGTCTGAACCAATCACGCGGAGGGTGGCATTTGCTCTAGATATTGCGGACATGAGGCTCTGATGCTTAACGTTTGAATTCACTGGCCTTGGGCGGCGTATGCGACATACATCAACGTTTTGACCACTGAGCATTCTTGAAGTAGCCAAGGTCGTTCTGAATTCCAGTCACATCTGCCTCGTCTTTAGCTGACCAGTCGGGCATATGAAGGTATACAAGATCGGAAGAGCATCCAATCTCAGATGTTCCCGGCCTATCTGTTGCGATACCAACGACGGTTATGACATCGGGCAGTCTGCCGCGAACAACTAAACACCGGAGTACCAATTCACGCGATCTGAATTCTCTGTCGCTACTCGGTCCGGCCAGAAAGACGAACGCAGTTTTTCCAAAGCCCAATACAACGCGGGACGCAATCCTTCGCTGCGGTTCCTCCAAGAATTCAAGAAGTGCTTCGGCGAGGTTTGCTCTATATCCGCGTGGTTGCAACGCCATGGACACCAAAGCTAGTTCATTGTTTGTAACTTCTTTGCTGTACATATCAAACATACCGTCCGTGAGTAGGTCATGCGTATAGAGTTCAATAAGACGATCTCAGGCGTATGAGCGGCTTAGATCGGCCTTCATTTCTTTGAACTCTTTCGATGCCGAGAAGCCCGACCATAAGTCATTATGAATAATTAGCACGTCGGGCTGTTTATCGCTCTCAGGAGCTATGTTGAATGACCGGCCGTGCGATAAGTAAAGAGCGACCAAATCCTCAATGCCCCCGCCAGCGAACAGTGGGTGAGTGCCGCCGCTAACTAGCGCCTCACTGGCAGTAAGAAATTCAACAAAGTCAGTAATTGTGTCGAGGGCGCTAAAGACGACACCGACGCTGTGCTCGTCGGAGACGTGAACGAACCCGTTACCAAAATCGCCCCATTTGATTGGAACTTGGCCTTGACCACCTAATGAAACGGATACGCGGTGATACTTGCGTTCAGATTTCTGTGGCAGCGTGATTGTTCTTCCGTCATGCCGAACTACTCCATCGACTGTATCAAGCCAGCGTTCGGCACCCCATATCTGAGATGCGGACTTTTCAATTGCCGCCTTGACCCAACGCTCCCAGCCTGTGCTGTCCCCCGTATCCTTATAATCATTTTCTTTCACGGAAATGATGACAATGTGCGGGCCGCACACAACCAGACAGTCACATAACTCCTTCCCTTTTTTCCCCTTTGGGTTCGGGTGCGTCCACAACCTTAAGAATGATCGCCCGGACAGGTCAGTGACGAATCTTTCCGATGGGGTTAAGCCGTGTGTCACTTCTTCGCTCATCTATGACGACGCCCAACGTTGAAGGTAACGGGCGGCCGGAGCCGCGAAGCGGCGGATGGAAGGCAAAGCGAAGCTTTGGGCCGTCACGTTGATCGAAAGGTTAGATTTCATTTATGCATTCTTGGGGGCGTGTATTTCCACCTCACGCTGTAAATGGATTTTTGCTATTGCTAAAAGCCGCGCATAACGGGCAGCCACTGCATCTAGTGATGTTGCCAGTTCAACATCCTCAATCAGTAATCGTGCTTTGAAGTTATCTTTTCTGGTTTGTGCAACCCAAGGCAACTCTTCAGGGAACCTTTCAAGTTCCTCAAGTAGGCCGGCAGCAACGCAGGCTTTGGTGTCGTTGCTTTCCAATTTTTGCATCAATGATTCCGTATCTGAGAACCAGCGTTGCAATGCGTCAACGTTCTCGGTTACTTCTTTCAGTTCATTTGCTGTGGGGATTCTTGAATGACCAGCGTTATCTCGGATCTTTTCAGATGTACTAATCAGATGGTTGACTCTGCCAAGTACGCCAGAACGTTTTTCAATCCGGATACGGTCACAGCTTGCGGTGCGTGTTTTAAATACAACTTCCAGATTGGCGGCTTGTGCAAGTACTATCGCATCGCGAGATAAGTTATCAATTCCAGATTTGAAGTCGGGGTATGCAGTAATCAAACCTGCAACGGCGCCAAGCATAGCTATTTTCGTTTTTAGACTCCCATCATCAAAGGTTATTTGAAGCTCCACCTCTTCGCCGAAAATAAACTCGGCACGAGGGATTATGAATTCTCGGATTTGCTTCTCAAGAGCTTCTCGGCTGTTTGCATCGGAGAAATTCTTAATATCTAAATGTGTATAAGCTTCGCACAGTACCTCGCGTCTAATGTAGTCGGCCATTTTTCCCTCTGACTATTGTTATGGTGAGAAATCTAACGTTTGATTTCAGGAGCGCGCCGCCGATATGCGGAACGTCCCCTGCAACGAGAGGTTAGATCTCATGGAATGTCGAAAATAATGTGCTGCATTTTGTCTGGGTTGAAGAATTCTTCGGATTCCTCGTCTGCAACCCATGAGCCAAAGAAATCATCGACGTGACCCTCCTTCATAAAGTGCTGCATATTGACAGGATACGGTTGTTTGCGCGCGAGATATCCCAGACGATGTGCATCTTCTCTATCTCCAAAGTAGTGCCCGTCAATTTCGACACTGGCAATCTGCTCTGCGTACTCGGACAGGATACGAAAGTGGGCAGAGTCCGCATGCTTGAGAAGAGAGGATTCAAATAACTCAGAATTGAATTGGGCGACTTCTGCCAAAAGCATGCAGAGCGATAGGAATTGATTCTTCTCAGACACCTGATCGTCACCTGATGACGGAGCACGATACGAAATCAGTTCGCGTTCTGCCTTCAGTTCTCGCATCTCGGTTTCGGCGGAATCGGCAACGGTTTTATCAAAACGGCGCAAGTGTACAAGTGCTCCGTCGATTGCTTTGCCATGGGGAATTTGGATCAACTGACCATCCTTCCATTCATGCTCAGGAAGGGTGTAACAAACAGCACGCAGAAGAGAAAGTACCGAGTAGTAGCGCAAATACGGCACGACAACACGCAAATTGCGATCCTCCGCGAAATGGGCAGCGTTGACGTGTAATGTCGAGGACATTACGAGCTTCGCAGCCATAAAAAGGCGGCACGTCCATTCAGAATTTAGTTCCGGACTCCATGCTTTCGTAAGCTTTGAGTAACGTTCGAGAAGGCTGGCTGCCACTCTCTCACATGAGGCCTCAGAAAAGGCGACATTGATTTCCCGAAAGTCGTAGTACCAGTTACGTCCAGCAAGAGTTCGCATGTCGATCGGGAGAGTTTGAGGTCTAAGGTTCGAGCTAAGCGGGCAACAGCGGCAGGACACCAAGGCCCGGTTGGCGAGAATGTACAGCATACCGCCGACCGGGCCTTGGTGTCCTGCCTTTAGCGCTCCACTTGAACGAGGGGTTAGGCTGCGCGCCCAGCTTCTTCGGTGAGAGGAAATTTAATATTGTTAACCATTTCCCGAATTTCGACGATGGACTCTTTTGCCGGTTGGCTAGCACCTTGTGCCAAATCGAAGGAATTAACCTCAAATTCCGAAAGCTGAAAGTATCCGTAGGCAAAAGTTCCCTTTGCGGATCCGGCGACCGGTACATATTTCACCATCTTAATTGCGTTAACCTGCACCGCGGCTCTTATCAAATGTTGGTCCCGTGGGTCGATGTTGGGGTGAATAATCTTGTACTTGTCCCCTGCCTCGAGTTCGGATGCATCCATGGGCAGATTTATGAAATCGAGATTGTCACGTTTCATCTTCATGTTGCATCGCTTGCATGCGACTGAAAGATTTCGAATATCGAAAGTCAAAGACTTATAGTGTCGTTTGGGCAAAATGTGTTCGATGTCGATGACCATCGAAAATTCTCCCTCAAACATGCGGTAACAATAGCAGCACATTTTACTGCCAAACGTAATATGGAACTCTTTTATCCGCTGCTTAACGGCTGAAATTGCCTCGTAGTCCCAGGGGCGCGGTTGAGACATTGCGGTGATTATTAGAAGCTTTTCCTCTGCAGAGAAATTAAATGCGTCGAGACCCTCCCTCAAGATTGCGCGCTCCCTTTGATGGAAATGTTCTGAACTTGTAAGGCTAGCTCGATTGCGCGTCCGAGAAAGGCTTGCTGGTCTGGATCATCGGAAATCTCCCGAAGACCTCGTAGCTCAGCCTGCGTCTGTGATAGTTCAACTCGCCTCTGCGCGAGTTCATTGAGGATAAAGGTGACCTTTTCACTTAGGTAGTGGCTTGCGGGTGAAAGAACGCCAAACGCCTCGAACAAGGTGCCTTCTATGCTCTTGATGAGTGGCTCTGCTGCGTCCTCGATTTTGGGTAGCTTGATCAAGCGAACATTGACCTCGGAATTTTGTGCGCCTTGCACAATATGAGGTGAGTGAGTTGCGACGATTAGATGAGGTGAATAGTAGTGAAACTGATCAAGCAACCTTCGGCAATAGTCTCTTTGCCACTTGGGGTGTAAGCTATTCTCTGGCTCATCAATCAAAATGACATCGTGTTCCTCAATTTGTGAGGCAATATATGCCTGTGAGCAGATCAGAGAAAGCTCCCCCGAACTTGCCTCCTCCAGATCAAAGAGCGACGATTCTCGCTGAATGGTGACTGATATGCGTTGGATTATCCCAAGCCGCTTCAAGAGTGGCTCGTGTCGGAGAAGGGAAAATAGCTCTCTTCGATCCGGGCCTATTGTTGATCCGTATAAATCGATCCATGCCGTTTGGCGGCGATTACCATAGTTTTTGTAAATATCAATAGCTCGCACAATCTGTGAAAGTTCTTCATCCGGCAACAGGTCGGAAAGGTCTCGTTTAAGGTCTTCATAACCGGTGTCGCTCCTAAGTCGAATGTGTAATCCAATAACTGCGCTGAAGCCAGTATATTCAAGACCTCTCGCAATCAACGACGCATTCCGAATTGATTCAGAATGCTGGTTCAAGAGTGCACGTTTGAAAACGTCTATTGCATATCTTCTACCCATGCTTGGCGATATGCGTGCATAGCCACTCCGACGAAATCTGGGAAATTTATCGAACGTTGTGTTTGACACGGCAATCACGCGCCTGCCGGAGTTAACGAGACTAGTTGCAACCTCACCCAGGGATCTGCTTTTGCCTGATCCGTTCTTGCCCACGAGGAAGGTTACAACTGGCGAGCCAATGTCATCAAAAATCTGTTGAAGTAGATCGGTCATATGTTTGCGACTGTGAATATGTAGGATGTGGCGTGTCCGCGGTTTTCGAGCGTGCCGAAGGACCCATAGTGTCGGTTTGCTCGGCCTAACGAAGCTGTAAAAAAACCCATTGTAGCCACAAACCAAGATGCGCGTTTGCTCTGCCCCATTTGTTAAGCTGTGATGACCACCAATTAACCAGTTCAACCCATGGCCCGATACAAACCGCAAG
>Ga0315907_10003090_pt1 | contig 20076 bp, 15 predicted proteins | sample LakEriMetagenome_3_FD_203525 | JGI IMG/M metagenome (GOLD analysis project Ga0315907, IMG submission 203525) | Freshwater fungal communities from buoy surface, Lake Erie, Ohio, United States - Buoy 12 MA123 | ecosystem: Environmental > Aquatic > Freshwater > Lake > Lake biofilm | place: USA...
GCTGGGACGGCGAAGGCGTGGGGACGGATGAATGAGGATGAGGTCTTCACGGAAGCTGTGCAGGTTTCGGCGGGGATGCGTCATGTGCTTGGGGTGAAGGCTGACGGTACGGTGGTGGGGTGGGGGAGTGAGCTGAATGGGATTGCGGTGGTTCCGTCGGATCTTCCTCCGGCGATGGCCGTGGCGGCTGGAGCCTTTCATAGTGCGGTGCTGCTCCGCGATGGCACGGTGCGCTGCTGGGGATTTGCGGGAGACGGTCGTACGGAGACGCCTGCCGGTCTGCGCAACGTGATTGCCTTGGCTGCCGGGCGGGATCATTCGCTCGCCCTGAAGTCCGATGGCACGGTGGTGGCATGGGGATGCAATCTCGAGGGTCAGTGCCGCGTGCCTGCCGACCTGACCAATGTAAGCGCCGTGGCCGCCGGGGGCGCACACAGCATCGCCCTGCGCAAGGACGGATCGGTGGTCGCATGGGGCAATGATGAGTACGGTCAGGCCAAAGTGCCGGCCGGTCTCACGGGAGTGATAGCGGTCGCTGCGGGGCTGGATCACAGTCTCGCCCTGAAGGCTGACGGCACGGTGACTGGCTGGGGCAACAATTCCTCTGGTCAGCTCAACCTGAGCGGTGGTGGCTACACGGCGATCTCGGCCGGCTATCAGCACTCGGTTGGTCTCCGCGGCGGACCGGTGCTCGATGCACAGCCACAGGGCGGTCTCTTCTACGGCGGCTCTGAAGTCACGCTCTCGGCGGGCACTCAGGCCGACGGCGCATCCTTCCAGTGGCTTCTCAACGGCCGCGAAATTCCCGGAGCGACCGGACGCACTCTCAATCTTCAGAACCTCACCGCCAGCCACGCGGGCCTCTACTCCGTCCGCGTCTCCACCGCAGCCGGCAGCACCACCAGCCATGTGACCCCGCTCGTCGTCCGTGGCCGCGCCCGCACCGCCCTCGAACTGACAGAGGATGGCACCCCCCTCGTCACCGTCACCGATGAGTTCCAGCAACCCATTACCCCAGCCCTCGCCGAAGGTTACCACCTCGAGGTCTCCGATAACCTCACCGACTGGCGCCGCTCCAACAGCCGCCCGGTAAATCAGAACGACGGATCGCTCCAGTTCACCGACACCCGCGACCCGAACGCATCTGCCCGCTTCTTCCGCATCACCCAGGATTGATCACCCGGAATCCAGACAATCCACCAGCCCACCATACCTCAGCTCAATTCCACACTTCCACATCATGAGAAGTCTATTTTTCCAACGATTCCGAAACCTCAAGGCCGCCCTGGCATTGGCGGCCGCTGCGCTCGGTGCAGGACGCTCCGATGCTGCTATCGGTGTCGTAGGCACCGCTCCGTCTTTGACCCAAGCTGTCGACAATCAAACCTTCAACACAATTGGGACCTTCACTCTTGGTGGCGGTAACAGGGCTGATTGGGTTGTCGGTACCGCCGGTACTGTCTATACTCTGTCGGCACCAGCCGGGTGGGAAATCCAGCGGTCCGGCGTCACCGGAGACGCCGCCGGAACGGCTCTACGTGGGGCTCCCACGTACCTACCAGCGTCCGGACCAGTCACCAGCCTTCAATGGACACTCCCGGCAGTTATCGGTACGGGCCCTATGGCGGATCAGGTAATCTCCGGCATCGCGATGCGCCCCTTGGCGGGGGCCTCGAGTACGGGAACGAGATCGATGAGCTTCTCCGGTGTCAATGGCGCGACAAGCACCAACCCTGCAACTTTGACAGTTGGCAGTTTTACGGTGAATGCCGGACCTGCTGCCGCGCTGCGCTTCGTGACCAACATGCCCGCCTCTGTGGTGAGCGGAGCTGCTGTTACGCCTGCGGTAACCGTTGAAGTCATCGATGCCGGGGGCAACCGGGTTACGACAGCCACCGATTCCATTACACTGAGCGGTACGGGCCTGACCCTGACGAACGACACGGCCACGGCAACTGCCGGTATCGCGACCTTCACAGGGATGACCGTGAGTGGGCTGGTGAGTTCGGGCAATACCCTGACCGCCGCTGCCACAGGGCTGACGTCGGCGACTTCTACTGCGTTCGCACTGACCGCCGGGGCCGCCAACAGACTTGCCTTCTCGGTACAGCCCTCGACGGTGACAGTCGGCAGCAATTTCTCGCCGCAGGTGCAGGTAACCGTGCAGGACTCTGCCGGTAACACGGTTACGGGTTCGACGGCTTCGATCGCGCTGGCGGGTACGGGAGTGACCCTTGGGGGTACTTCCACGGTCAATGCCGTCTCCGGCGTGGCGACGTTCAGCGCTCTGACGGTGAGCGGAACCGCGGGAGCAGGCAAGACGATCGCAGCAACATCGACGGGACTGACCGGTGCGACTTCTAACGCATTCACCCTCGATCCCGGAACGGCGGCTGCGCTGGCCTTCTCGCAGCAGCCTGCCGCCAGCGTGGCAGTCGGCAATAACTTCGCAACGGCTGTCGCTGTGCGTGTGATCGACGCCAGCTCCAATACGGTGACTGGTTCGACGGCAGCCATCACGCTCGGTGGCACCGGAGTGACCGTCAACGGAACGGCGACGGTCAATGCCTCATCAGGTGTGGCCACCTTCAGTTCCGTGACCTTCAGCGGAACGGCGGGAGCTGGGAAGACCCTCAGCGCGACCTCCACAGGGCTGACCGCGGCCACTTCGAACTCGTTTACTCTCAATGCCGGCACCGCGACAGCGTTGGAATTTTCCCAGCAACCGTCTGCCAGCGTGGCGGTCGGCAGCAATTTCTCGCCGGCTGTGTCCGTGCGGGTAGTCGACGCTGCTTCCAATACGGTGACTGGTTCGACCGCTTCGATCACGCTCGGAGGAACGGGAGTGACGGTTAATGGCACGGCCACGGTGAATGCCACTTCGGGTGTGGCCACGTTCAGTTCCGTGACCATGGCCGGAACCGCCGGAGCTGGCAAAACGCTCTCAGCAACGTCGAGCGGCCTGACTTCAGCCACATCGAATTCCTTCACCCTGAATGTCGGTCCGGCGGCTGCCCTTGCCTTTGTGCAGCAGCCGGCTGCTTCGGTCGATGCGGGCAGCAACTTCGGGACACCGGTGTCCGTCCGCGTGGTCGACGCCAGCGCGAACACAGTGACCGGATCGTCTGCTTCGATCACGCTCGGTGGTACTGGCGTGACCGTGAGCGGGACCACGTCGGTGAACGCTTCTGCAGGTGTGGCCACCTTCAGTGCCGTGACCTTCTCGGGTACTGCCGGAGCCGGCAAGACGCTCTCGGCCACCTCCAGCGGTCTCACCAGCGCTACCTCCAACAGTTTCACCCTCAATCCCGGACCGATCGTCGGACTGGCTTTCACCCAGCAGCCCGGCAACATTTCGAAATTCCAGAACTTCAGTCCGGCGGTCAAGGTGGGGATCGTCGACGCCTTTGGCAACGTGGTGACGTCTGCTTCAGCAACCATCACACTGGCTCCGGGCGCTTCTACTGGTCTGATTCTGTCGGGCACCTATCAGAGCGTGGCCACGGTGAATGGTGAGGCGACCTTCAGTGCGATGTCCGTGAGTGGAGGTTCGGGTTCAGGTAAGACCATCACGGCCGCAGCCAGCGGTTACTCGACAATCACGTCGTCGGCATTCTCGGTCGACGGCTTCTCGCTCGCTTCGCCGACGACGCAGTGGAAGACGCTGCTGCGTGGACCGGCCTTTGACTTCATCAATGACCAGCAGGCCACGGCGACGGACCTTGAACTGGTGGGCAATCAGAATCATCCGGTTCTGTACAGCCAATACGACGACGGTGGTACGCCGGGGACCGTCAACGAATCCGACGACACGGTCTTCTTCCGGGTGCGTATGAGTGGATCGAAGTCCACGGGATCCTCGGCATTCTCGTCCGGCTACCTCTTCCTCGGCTGCGACGTGAACCTCGATGGAGCCATCGACTTCTTCATCAGCGTCACCCAGCGGACCACGAAGGAAAGCCGTGTGTCGATCTGGAGCACGGGATCGGGCCTGAACAATTCGCCAAATACGACGACGATCGCTGCGGAAATTCCGCTCTTCGGTCTTCTCACCGAGCCGGGGCTGTCCCGCTTCAGTTTTGTGCCAGTGACCTCGGTGCTTGATCCGACGGTGACCGACCTCAACCTGAACACGCCGGCGGCGGAACTTTCCGGGCTGACACTTGTGCAGCAGGATCACTTCCTGAGCATTGCGATTCCGTTCTCGAATACGACTCCGGCGATTGACAGCTACAAGGAAGCAGCGGCTGCCAAGGGCTTCAGCGTCAACAAAGACACCCCGCTCAACATCCTGCTGGCGACTTCGACTCAGTCGAACTCGATGAACAGCGACATCAATGGCTACCAAGGTGGTACGAGGTCGACGACCAGCTTCAAGGATCAGGGTGCCTTTGTGCCGACCCGTACCTTCCCGAACGCCCTGCCGGTCATCACCAGCAATGGTGGCGGCGACGTGGGCGGTGTGATCTACGGTGGTTCCAACCCGGTGACCACGGTGACCGCCAACGATGCGGACAGCGATGCACTCGAGTATGAAATCAGCGGCGGCGCGAACGCCGGCCTGTTCTCGCTCAACCTCACGACGGGCGTCCTCAACTTCACGAATCCTTCCTTCAATTCGTCGGGAAGCTACGAAGTGATCGTCCGCGTCTACGACATCGACCCTGCCTACGGCACGCGCCGCGGCAATTTCGATCAGCAGCAGCTCTTCATCACGATTGCGGATCCGGGGGACACCACCAGCCCGACCGTTCTGTCGGTGACATCGGCGAAGGCGAATGGACAGTACAAGGCCGGGGAAGTGATTCCGGTATCCGTGACCTTCAGCGAAGCCGTGCAGGTGACCGGTACGCCGACGATCACGCTCTCGACGGCTGGCACGGCCAACCGGGTGGTGAACTATTCTTCCGGCACTGGTTCTCCGGTTCTCGTGTTCAATTACACGGTGCAGGCTGGTGATACTTCGTCGGATCTTGACTACCTCTCGACCGGTTCGCTCGCCCTCAATGGAGGCATCATCAAGGACGCGAACAACAACAACGCCGTGCTGACGCTTCCGGTGCCGGGAGCCGCCAACTCTCTTGGTGCCAACAAGGCGCTCATCATCGATACGACGTCGCCGGTGTTCAATCTGGCAGCCAGCACGGCATCGGGTACCTCGCTGACGCTCGCCTTCACCGATAGCAACATCCTCGACGATTCCAACCTGCCGCTGCTCTCGCAGTTCTCGGTCGAAGTCGATCCCGATGGTGCGGGTTCCTCGCCGTACGCGCCCGCTACGGTCGTCGGCGTCAGTGTGCAGTCGGCTGCCCGAACCGCCACGGTGGTCCTTTCGAGCCTCATTCCTTCGGCGGCCCGCATCCGCGTTGCCTTCACCGATCCGACCGTCGGGGTTGACGATGCCATCACGCTGCAGGACCGCGCCGGCAATGACGTGGCCAGCTTCGGACCTTCCGTCATCAACGCGAGCGTCGACACGACCAAGCCGCGCGTTCTCAACCTCGCTGCCTATGCGCCGGACGAGAATGGAACTCCCATCTACCAGAATGGACATTTCCCCGCCGGAACCGTGATTTCCCTCAAGGTCGAGTGGAGCGAACCCGTGACGCTGAACGAAGGGGTCAATCCACCGAGCCCGCGGGTGCCGATTCACATCCACCTCAACAACGGTGCCATCGCCAGCTACGTTTCGGGTTCCGGAACTGCGGTCTGGACATTCAACTATACAGTCCAGGCTTCCGTGGTCACCCTCGAAGGATTCAATCCGAACTACGAGAAGGCCCGCCTCGACTACGACGCGGTCAATGCCCTCATGATCCACTCTGATACGGTGACTGACCTCGCCGGGAATGCGCCGGATCTCGTCGGTACCGGTGGCGGTACGGGTGTCTCCATTGCCGAACCCGGGGATCCAACGTCGCTCGGCGCGAACAACGAGATCACCATCGACACGATCAAGCCGACCTTCGTGAACGCATTTCTCGCGGACGCGGCCGTCGGTTCACAGGTCACTCTCTCCTTCTCCGATACGAATCCGCTGGACGCAGCCAACCCAGCCGCCGCGGCCCGCTTCAGTGTAACCTACGGTGCCGGCAATACCGTGGCCACGATTACCGGAGTCTCCGTGAGTTCCTCGGCACGTCAGGTCATTCTCAACATCAGTGATGAACTGGACGGGGCGACGGCCAATGTGAAGGTCTCCTATACGCCAGAGTCCTCCAATGACGCCAATGCGGTGCAGGACCTCGCCGGGAATGATTCCGCTGCCATCGTGGCGCAGCCGGTCACCAACGTGATCGGAAACGTCACCCCGCCGGCTCTCCTGAATGTGACCCACAACAGCCACGCGTCACAGCCCACCGACATTGTCTTCACGGGAGACGTCATCGAGTACAAGTTCACCTTCAGCAAGGACATCGATCTGTCGACCATTGCGGGCTTCGACTTCCGCAATTCCCGCGTATCGAGTCCGGCGTCCTTCTCGGTCACTTCGATTACGGAAGTGGGCGTGTCAGGGGAGTATCTTGTGACGGTCGTCCCGTCCACCACGGGCTTCCTCGATCTGAGGATCGCACAAGGAGCTGTCATCCAGGACCATGCCGGCGTTGCCGTTGATACTTCGGCCGGCGATCTGGGTGCCTTCACGGATAACCACACCATCGAGGTGACGTTCCGCGATCAGGTGATCACCTTCCCGCAGCCGACCTCGATTGTGTACGGCATCAGCCCTGGTTTCGCGCTCGGAGCCACGGCGTCTTCCGGTCTCCCGGTGACCTACACGCTGAATTCTGGACCAGTGACCCTTGTGGACGGCTTTGTGACGCCGATCGGAGTGGGTGAGGTCAGCATCACGGCCACTCAGGCCGGCGATGCGACGCACACGCCTGCGCAACCAGTCACCCGTACCTTCCAGGTTCTCATTCTCGGATCCGGCACGGCTCCGCGCATGAACATCCGGAGCGAAGGTGTCTCCATCCGCAGCGGAGAGACGAAGTTCCTAGGCCGCGACAACACCGACTTCGGCAAGTATACGATCGGCGAGGCCAGCCCGAAGACCAATGTCTACACCATCGAGAATCTCGGGGACCTTACCCTCATTCTCAACAACGTGTCCGCACCGGTGACCCTCACCAACCTGAGCGGTTCAGCCGCGTTCCGGGTGGTGCAGCCATCCTTCACATCGGTGCTCGGCGGCGGGCGTCTCACAGCGACCACGGAGGACTTCAGCATCGTCTTCGAACCGACTACGGCTGGCGTGACCGAGGCGGAGATTTCCATCCAGAACAGCGATTCCAACCGCAGTCCCTACACGTTCCGGATCCGCGGCGAGGCCATCGCCAGCCCGGCTCCGACGGATCTTATCCTCGTGGATAACCGGGTGCAGCACAATGTGCTCTCGGTTGCCCCGTCCGGCACTGCCGCTGGCCTGCTGTCACCGGTCCCGGTGGTGGGAACTGATTACACGTACTCCATTGTTGGTGGCACGGACGCTGCACTCTTCAATATTCCTACGGGAACGAACCAGCTTCGTCTCAACATTGGTCAGACCCCGGACATTGTGGCGAAGCCCAAGTACTTCGTGCGCATCCGGGTCACCCGCGGGGCTGCCACGTTCGAGAAGGATTTCGAGGTCATCGTGATGACAGTCGCCTCCAAGGAAGGTGACTTCGTGGTCAATGACCGCGGGCCGAGCGATTCCGGGGTCGATATTTCGGGTTCCGGTCAGATTCTGCTCGTTTCGAAGGACGCTTCCGGAGCGGCTTATGTGAAGCAGACTTACCGCACCGACATCGTCGATCCGTACGAAATCGCTGTCGAGGCGGATGGCGATTTCATCATCGCGAACTACGAACACGTCCTCAACACGCTTACTCTGAAGCCCGACGGTGGCATCTACCGCATCGATCGCATCACTGCCGAGCGCACCAAGGTGACGGGCAACACCGGCGCACTGGGCGAGGTGGTGCTCCGTACTCCACTCGGGGTCGAGGTCGAATCCGACGGGAATATCATTGTGGCTGACGCGGATTACAGCCCAGATGGTGGCACGACCTTCACCGGCGGTGTCATCCGGGTCAATCCCAGCACGGGTGCAAAGACCCTGCTGGCCTCCGGCGGAACCCTTGAGTACGTCCAGGGAATCGGTCTGAACCCGGTGAGCGGCGAAATCTACATCTCGAACATCCGGTTCCCGCTGACGAAGGGAGGCCAGATCGTCAGAGTCAACAAGACTACGGGTGTGCAAACGGTCATCACCCCTTCCAATGGAGTCAATATCGTCCGTTTCCCCGTGGGAATCGCCTGCGAAGCGGATGGTCAGTCACTGGTGGTGGCCGATGCCTTCGCGCAGCGTCTCATCAAGATTGACCTGACGACTGGCAATCAGTCCTACCTGACGGCACGTCCTGACACTCTGGATCCGCTGAGCAGCGAACCGAAGCTCGACTTCCCGACGCATGTCGCCATCGAGGCGGACGGCAATTACATCGTCACAGATGGCCGCGACGATGGCCGCGATCGCCGGGTCATTCGCATCGACAAGGGCACCGGAATCGCGAGCCTGATCGTCGCCGATACGGAGAACAGCTTCTTTGACCAACCCCGCGGTGTCAGGATTGCCAAATGAAGCTGGCTCGCTGCCGCCAAAAGTCCGCATTGTCCATAACTCAATATTCAAGGTCATGAAAAAACTGAACCAAGAGCTGCTGCTGAGAAGAGAAGATGAACTCAAGCGCCGGAAATTCCTGCAGAATGCCCCCGTGGTGGTGGCCTTCCTGCTGGCGGCAGGGGCGACTCCCGTCCACGCCACTGAGAACATCCCCATCGTAGGTGATAATGAAGATCAGATCGATCCGATATAATCGCCCCGGCTGCCCGTTGCATCCTTGAGAATCCCAGCCTCCGCCCGCTTGTCGGTCGGAGGCTGGGGGACGCTCCGGGAGCCTGCTGAAGAACCGGGACCGGGAGCGGACCCCGGTTCTGTGGCGTTTGGAGGCAGAAATGATCCACGGACGGTGGCAGTCGTGGGGACGTGTCGGATCGTTGCCAGTCCAGGATTACCGATGCCGTGTTAAATCATGCAAGTGACGACATGAGGCTGCCGGACAATGGTGGATCATTGGCAGTCTGCATGATGGTCCGCAACGAAGCGGACTTACTGAGCCATGCGATCGCCAGTCTCTCCGGGCACTTCGACGCGCTCTACGTCACGGACACTGGATCGCAGGACGACTCGGTCGCCGTGGCCGAGACCGCGGGTGCCTTTGTCAGGCGTTTCACGTGGGAGGGGCACTTTGGTGAGGCGAGGAACGCGAGTATTGCGGGGGTGTCGGAGGAATGGATTCTGATCCTTGATGCTGACGATGAATTTCCGGAGGGGGAAGCTGGGAGGCTGCGGGAATTGCTTCACGGTGCCGGGTCTGAAGTGCTGGCTGGAACGATTTTGTATGAATGCCACCGGGATCACACGCCGATGAGAGCGGTGCGTCTGCTGCGGAATGTGCCGGGTCTGCGCTACCGCGGGAGGATCCATGAATATCCGGATTTCGGGGAACCGCTGCGGGCTTCTCAGGTGCGGCATTTTCCGGTTAGGCTGGTGCATCGGGGGGAGATGCCGGGGGATGCGGCCGGCAACAAGGACCGCCGGAATCTACCGTTGCTGCTGGCGGAATGGGAAGAGGCCCGGGAAGCAGGCGATCCCGGGCGGCGCATGGAAATTGGTTCCTGCCTCGCACAGACTCTGATGGCGCTGGGCAAGGCGGATGCGGCGGATGCACTGCTGAAGGAACTGCTGCAGCCGATGCTGGCCGGATCCGGTCAGGGGATTCCGGTGCCTGCCGTTCTGCGGGCGTGGGTGCGGCGCCTGCATGTGCTTGGGATGAAGGAAGGAGCGGATGCCGTCCTGGGTGCGGCGCGCGATGCGGAAGCCGCCCTGGGAAATACGGTGGTCTACGCCCTCCACAGAGGGCAGGCCGAGATCGCGGCGGGACGGATGCAGGCCGCGCTGCCGTGGCTGGAGAGTTTTGCGCAGCGGGCGGAAGGAGCGGAGATTCCGGTGCCGCGGCACTGCCTTGGTGCGCGGCTCGAACTGATGCTGGCGAGTTGTCATGCGGCGGCAGGAAACCGGGATCGCGTGGCTTACCACTGCGGAAAAGCCATGGAGGATGCTCCGGAGGACTTTGAAACCAGACTGCGAGTCCGTCTGCTGACCGGGGGAACAACCAATTATGACTGAATCTGAATCATTTGATCCGGTGGCGGCACCTGAGCTGGTGGAGGGGTTTCTCTGGGAGGAACTCGACGATGGCTGTGTGCTCTATCATGAAGCGACCGGCCGGATGGTGACCCTGAATGGATCGGCTGAGGCTGTGATGACCTGTTGTCGCTTGGGATTGAGGGCTGAGGACGTGCTGCGGCGGGCGGAAGGGGAATTTGGATTATCGAGGGACGACTGCATGGCGGGATTGCGCCTCCTGCTGAAGGAGGGGGTGATCCGGATGGTGCTGCCGTCATGAGTGTACTGCTGACGTTCCGGAAACTGGGGATGGATTGCCGGCTGCGGGTGGATGATCCGGAGATGGTGCCGCTGGCGCTGCAGGTGCAGACAGCGGCGCGCACTGAGATGCGGGCATGCAGCCCGGAGGAGACGGCCGATTTGGTATGGGTGCCTACGGGAGCCGGGCAGTGGCGGATTTTCCTGCATGGGGAGCCATGGGAGGGCGTCTTCCATGGGGAAGCGAATCTGTATTTTCAGACCGATCACATCCTTGATGGTCTGGCCCGGCTGCATTGGCCGGCTGGCTTGTTCCTGCATGCGGGGGCGGCGGCTCCGGAGGAAAGAAATGCGGTGCTTTTCTGCGGCTCCTCCGGCGCGGGCAAGACATCGCTGGTGACGGCTTGCATCCTTGCCGGCTGGACGTGGCTGACGGATGAACTCGTGCTGATCGAACCAGGCGATGCCTGGCACATCCGGGGATCGCGGCGGAATTTCAACCTGAAGGAACGCTCGTTCGGAAACTTTCCGGAGACCGCTCCCGGTGTCTGGGAAACGCCCACGGGTGATCGCCGGGGACGAATCCGGTTCTTCGATCCCGATCAGCTCGGGGGTGGTCCATGGCGTGATTCGGCCACGGTGGGATGCCTTGTTTTTCCGGAGTATGCAGCGGATGCGGACGAACCGGCTGTGGAGCGCATGGGAAGCCGGGAAGCGCTTGGCCGGCTGGGCCCGGAGATTGTGTCGTCGGGTGGTGCTGCTGCGATGGCGGGCATGCTGTCGGGGCTGGGCCGCATTCCTTCGTATCGGCTGCGCTACCGCGATCCACGGCGGGCTGTGAGTGTTCTGGAGGAAATCACCGGAGCGTCCTCATGAAGCCCGGGATGGTGATTCCGCACAAGGTCAGCGCCCGGCAGTTGCTGCTGGCGCGGGCGGCCTGCGGGCCATTGGCCGAGGCGCGGGCAGCGTGGAGGGCATGGCGTCTGGGCGGCGGTCCCGAAACGGCGGATGCCGTGGAGTGGCCATTGCTGCCGTGGCTTTCGTCGCGGGCAGAGGAACTGGAGGTGGCGGCTGAGGACCGGGAGATCCTTGATTCCATGCGGCGCTTTGTGTGGATGCACAATCAGTCGCACATCAGTATGGCGGCTGCGCTTTGCCGGGAACTGGCCAGCGAGGGCATCCGTCCACTTTTTGTGAAGGGTTTGCCGCTTGTGCTGACGCGGTACAACGAGGCCGGGCTGTGCCGGCTATCCGATGTCGACTGGCAGCTTCCTGCGGAGCAGGTGGCCCCGGCGGCGCGTCTTCTGCTGCGGCGTGGCTGGTTGATTGAGAAGCATATGGTTCGGAATGGCGAACCTGTGCTTGATCCGCGGGAATTTGCCGGGGTGCATGCGGTGCATCATGTGCTGCGCCGGGACCGGGAGGGTACGTGCAGCGAACTCCATTGGAACCTGCTGCGGTTTCCGGTTCCCGAGGTTCAGGAAGGTCCATTGTTTGCTGCGGCTGAGCCTCTTGCGGTGAGGGGAGAAACCGGCCTCATGCCATGTCCGGCGGATCTGCTGCTGCAGGTCATGGTGCGGGGGTTCTCGTGGGATGGGGTGCACCGGACCCTGCGCTGGGTCGTGGATGCGTCCCTGCTGGCTGCGGCGGGAGGAGTTGACTGGGACCGGTTTGCCGCCGAGGCGGAACGGCGGGAGGTGGCGCGGCTGCTCCGGGATGCGGTGACTTTTCTGAATGCGATCGCTCCAGGTACAATCCCCTCAGCCGTAACCGGGCGGCTGGCGGCGGTGCCCGCATCGGGCCGGTCGCGGGCGGTCAGTCTGATGCTCTCGCGCCGGTGGACGACGCTGCGTCCGGCGGATCTGCTGCCGCTGGCGCAGGTTCTGCGGGAGGGATTCCTGCGGAGGAAGCGCGCCCGTGTCATGGCTGGACGCAACGCCAATGGATTCCGCATGGTGCTCCGCATTCTGGCCCGGAACGCAGGCTCGAAGACCCCGGAAGATTCCCTATGAAAACACAACATACCATGGCTGCTGCGGGCCTTGCCGCGGCGATTCTCGGCGGATTCTTTCTCATGAAGGGAAGGGACGCTGCCCCGTCGACCCCTCCGCCTGCCTCCCCATCCGTGACCCAGGCTCCGCCGGCGGCGACGGCTGCAGCGGCTCAGGCCGCCGGTTCGGGTGCCGTGCCGGGGACGGCACCTGCGGCTCCCGTGGCAAATCCCGGCGACGATGGGAGCGGGGAATTGTCCGACGAGGAAAAGAAGCGCCTCATCGAATTCGAGAAGTCCCTCGATATGATCGACACTCCGTCGGGCAAGCGTCCGCGGCGGCCGTTCTGATCCGCCCTGCTCAGCGCTTTCCGCTGGTGACGGGTACGGAGCGTGGGGATTCCGGGAAGAAGCGGCGGCGGAGGCGGTCGAGGAACGATCGTCCGCGCTGCCGCTGGGGTGGGGTGAGCACGGGGTCGAGTTGTTTCTCGACGTTCGCGATCACGCCCGAGACGCGTTCACGGCGGGCGGTTTCGGCTGCTTCCAGTTCCGGCCGGGCGGCTTCGAGGAGGGAATGGAGTTTCTCCTTCTGGTCGACATTGAGCTGGAGTTCCGAACTCATGGCGGCGGCGGCGGAGCGCGTGATGCCGTCCGAGGGGGCGTGGCTGAGGGCTGCGAGGCGGTCGCGTTCCATTTTCACGCCAAAGAAGGCTCCCGTGAGGATGCCCATGAGAAACACGGCGATGATCGAGAAGAACGTGAACCATTTCATGGCAGGAAAGCGGCAGGGGTCAGCGGACGAGGGAATCGTTCCAGAGGGTGGCACCGCTGTCCCAGAATCCGGCGAGGGCGTCCTCGCGGTCGCGGATCTGGGCGGTGCTCATGGTGAAGGCAGCGGTGATGCCGGCGAGGGTGGCGGTGGCAGCGGCGGCAGTGGCCCACCAGCGGAGGAACTGGACTGGACGGAGGTCCGGGGCGGTGGTGGATGCGATCTGGTGCATCCTTGTGGCGAAGCCGTATTCCTCACGCGAGAAATCAAGGCGTGCGGCGGCCCGCCGGGCATTGCGCAGGAGGCTATTGAATTCGCTGTCGTTCATGGAGGAAGCGTCAGGGATCGGGTTCATCGGGGAGGGATTCGAGGATGGTGCGGAGGCGGAGGCGGGCGCGGTGGGCGCGTACCTTGACATTGGCTTCGCTCCAGCCCGTGAGGGCGGCGGTTTCGCGGACGGAACGGTCCTCCAGTTCGATAAGGTTCAGAATGAGCTGGTCTTTCGCGTGAAGGCGGTCCATGGCGCGGCGGACGCGGAGGAGAGCGTAGGATTCCTCGACCTGCTGGGGATGCGGGGTGGAGGGAATGAGGTTGCGGACTTCGAGGGCGAGGGAATCGCTGGAGACTTCCTTTTCGCGGCGCAGGCGGTGGCGGCGGAGGAAGTCGTAGCAGGCACGGATGGCGACGCGGCCGAGCCAGTGGCCGAAGGGGGCGGAGGCCCGCCATGAGGGGAGGCCGCGCCAGATGCGGATGAAGATATCCTGGGCGAGGTCCTCGAGTTCGTGGTGATTGCGGGCGTATTTCGACGCCATGGAGAAGACGCGGCGCTGGTGGAGGGTGACGAGTTCCGCGAAGGCGGCGCTGCTGCCGGCGGCGGCGGCGCGGGCGAGGGCGTTGATGTGTTCGCAGGACGCCTCCGCTCCGGCCTCGGCGGCCGGATCCGCGGGGCGGTGCCGGTCGGGTGCAGGAGGATCGAGAGGCATGCAGACGGTCAGTGTCACTCGGGGGAGGACGGGGCAGGTCGGTGTCATGTTACACGGAAGTGTCTGCGGAAATTTACCGCTGGCGCGGGGCGAGCCCGGTGCATTATACCGACCCGCCATTTTTTCAAATTCCCGTGGACGATTCCTACAAGGTCAAGCTCGACATCTTTGAAGGTCCCCTCGACCTTCTGCTGTATCTCATCAAGAAGGATGAGGTGGATATTCTCGATGTGAACATCGAGAGGATTACGCGGCAGTACATTGCGTACATCGATACGTTCAAGATGCTGAACATCGATCTTGCGGGTGAGTTCATTGTGATGGCGGCGACGCTGATGTATCTGAAGAGCCGGATGCTGATTCCGAAGCCTGTACAGCCGCCCGAGGAGGAGGGGGAGGAGGAAGACCCGCGCTGGGAACTGATCCGGCAGCTCATTGAGTACAAGAAGTTCAAGGATGCGGCGTCGTTTCTGCAGAAGCGGCAGATGCAGATGGAGCATGTGTATCCGGCGACGCCCGAGGTTCCGGATCTGCAGAAGGTGGCGGAGCCGTCTTCCGGGCTGCCCGAGCTGGGGATTTTCGATCTCATCCGGGCCTTCCAGAAGGTGCTGGCGCGCTTCGAGAAGGAAGATCTGCGGGAGATTGCCGACGACCGTTTCACCGTGGCGGACAAGATCGAGTATCTGCTGCAGACGGTGCCACCGGGGGAACAGGTGGCCTTTCTCGGTCTCTTTGCGGAGGCTTCATCCCGCGACGAAGTGATTGTGACCTTCGTGGCCATGCTCGAACTCATCAAGCTGCGTCAGTTCCGGGTGACGCAGGACCATCTGCTGGGAGAGATCACGCTGTACCGGAACGAGAATACCTAGTCCTGCCAACCTGCCGACAAAGCCATGACGACTGAGCTGGAAAGTATCGTGGAAGCCCTTGTGTTTGCGTCGCCTGAAGGGGCGTCGACGAAGGAACTGGCCCGCTGCGTGCGCGCGGCGGTGGCGACGGCACGGGAGGCGGAAGGGGAAAATGCGCCGGAATCCGTGACGCGGCATGCCGCCGTGACGGAGGAAGACATTGCTGCCGCCATCAGCCGGCTCAATCTGCACTACATTGAGTCGGGCCGGGCCTTTCAGCTGGTCGAGCGACCGGCTGGGTGGCGCATTGTGAGCCGTCCAGACTGGGCGCCGTGGGTCCGCGAGCTGTTTCCGGACAAGAAGCCGCAGCGGCTTACGCCGAGTGCGCTCGAGACGCTGGCGATCATTGCGTACCGTCAGCCGATGACGAAGAGTTCGATCGAGGCGGTGCGCGGGGTCAGTGTGGATGGTCCGCTGCAGACGCTCATGGACCGGAATGTGGTGCGGATTGCCGGGCGGGCCGACCTGCCGGGGCGACCGCTGCTTTACGAGACCACGGAATTGTTCCTTGAGCATTTCGGAGTGCGGTCGGTCGACGACCTGCCGAATGCGGCTGAACTGCGGGCTGTGAAGCTGCCTGAACCGGAGGAGGAGAAGACGTCCGAGGACAGTGGTCAGGCTGAATTGCCGCTCGAGGGAGGCGATGGTGCGCCTGCCGCGAAGCCGAAGAAGGGGAGGTCGAGGAAGGAAAAGCCGGCGGTGGAAGCGGCAGCGGCGGAGCCGGAGGCCACGGCGGCCACGGCGGCCACGGCGGCCGAGCCGGGAGTGTCCACGGCGGAACCGGAGATTGCTGCGGTGGAACCTGAAGAGGAAGAAACCGTGGTTTTCCTTGGGGGTGATGCCGAGGATGAGGCGGATGCTGGCGGAGTCGGAGAGGCTGAGGCCGGGGATGAATCAGGCGACGGCGAGCGTGGTTGATCCGTGAGGTTCAGCCGAGCGAAGCGAGGGCGGAGGGACTGGCGAAGCGGAGACCGCTGAGGCTGGGGGACCATGGCTCGATGCCGGGATTTCTCGTGAGGACGAGGACGTGGAAGGATCGTCCAAGGTGGCCCGGGTGCGTGAGGCTCTGGAACTGGCGTCGCCATGAGGCGGCGGCCGGGGATTGATCGCCATCGAGGGCGGGCAGGGAAGGAGCGGCCGCTCCCGTGAGGAAGCGGGCCTGATCGAGAAAGGCGGCGACGTGGCATCCGGCGGCGCGGGCGGCTGTGGCGGCGAAGGAAAAATCGACGTGGGCCGTGATGTCGGTGGAGCCGATCGCATCGAAGGGATTTTCGTGGGTCTGGTGACCCCGGAAGCAGCGGAAGGTGCCGGTGCGGCGTGCGGGATCGTAGTAATCGGCTGCGCAGAAACCGTAATCGATGAAGAAGAGGGCACCGTGAGCGATGGTGGCGGCGGCGAGGCGGACTTCGCTGGCCACGGCCGGGGCGATTTCTGTTTCGTAGCCCTCCGGGAAGTCGTCGCCCAGCTGAGCGAGCCGGGCCCGGCTGGTGCGGTCGAGCAGCGGGGCGTCCGTCCATGTGAATTGTCCATCCGGGCTGAGTCCGACGCAGCGTTCCAGCCATGTGCTGCCGCGGCGGACGACGCGCCGGAAGGGCACGGCGTCGAGCAGTTCGTTGGCGAAGAAGACGCCCGTGGCTCCCTGCGGGGCTCCGTGCCGCCAGCGTCCGGGAAAATCCGCGAGGGCTTCCGACTGCCGTGCCGCGAGGGCGGGCATGGGTTCATCGATCCAGTACGTCAGGGATTCATGAAAGGCCGGGTCGTGGAGGCGCGACCACGAGAGCACATCGGCGGCGAAGGTCCCGTCATTGGCTCCGCGTTCCACGATGGCGAACTCCGGCGGTTTTCCGAGTTGCTGCCAGACTTCGCGGAATTGTCCGGCCATGAGTTCGCCGAAGACCGGCCCTGTGCTCACGCTGGTGTAGAAATCGCCGCCGCGTCCGATCCGGCCGGGTTTGGTGTAGTAGCCATCGGTGCGGTCGTAGAGGGCGGCGGCCATGAACGACGCGAAGGGCATGGGTCCGGAGGCCCGGATGGCGGCCGCAAGGCGGTCGGCTAAGGATTCCATGAAGCTCTGTGCGGGGGGCTGTGGAAATCGGCAACCGGAAGCGGGGGGCTTGCGGTTTCCGTGTGCCCGACTATGGAATCCGCACGCGTGTCATTACCTCCTCCCAGCCAGCAGGGCGACATCTGGGTCGCTTTTCTCAGCATTCTCTTCGAAGGGATTCCATTCATCCTGATTGGTTCCATTGTTTCCGGGCTGATTGATGCCTACCTGCCGGCCCGGCTGATGGATCGGATGCTTCCGAAGAGGGGGATTCCGGCGGTGCTGGCGAGTGGGTTGCTGGGGATCATTTTTCCGGTTTGTGAGTGTGCGATTGTGCCGGTGATCCGGAGGCTGGTGCAGAAGGGATTGCCGCTGGGTTGTGCCATGACTTACATGCTGGCGGCACCCATTGTGAATCCGATTGTGGCGCTGAGTACCTATTCGGCCTTTCAGGGTCGGGAACCGGCCATGATGACGGCGTCGCGGGTGCTGCTGGGTTATGCCATTGCGGTGGTGGCGGGACTGGTGCTGTCGCGTGCGGGTGCGGGCCGGGTGCTGCAGCCGAGGGTGCTGCAGGGCATGGCTGCGGGTGCGGCTGACGCGGCGGATGCGGGTCGTGCGCCCGGCGATGGGATTGTGCGGGCCATGCGGACGGCGCAGCAGGACTTCATGGACACGGTCCTGTATTTTGTGATCGGGGTGGGCATTGCTTCGGTGGCGCAGACGCAGTTGTTCTACCGTCCCGGGCTGCAGGACGGCATTCAGAGTCTGGCGGCGAACCACTGGCTGGCTGCCCCCGTGCTCATGGTGGCTGCGTTTGTGCTCAGTCTCTGCAGCACGACCGATGCCTTCATCATTGCGGCGGATTCGCTCTTTGCGGCGACTGCCAAGCTGGCCTTCCTCGTGTTCGGGCCGATGTTCGACATGAAGCTGATTTTCCTGTATTCCACGGTGCTGCGGCCGAAGGCGGTCTTCTGGCTCGCCATCGGTCTCTTTGTGGCCGTCTACCTTGCCACCCTCGGCCTCCAGCCGATCCTCGAACCCGTTCCTGTCCCGAAGTAATTCCGCCATGAAACCGAAACCAATCGCTCCCGCTCAGGAATCGTGCGGCCACGGCTGCGGATGTCATCATGATCACCCGGCCGAGCCAGCGGCGACCGCTGGGGTAGCTGCAGAGGCTGCCGTTCATGCGCATGCGCATGATGAGGAAGGCGACGACAGTGAGTGGCTGCGGAAATTCCTGCTGCTCCTTGAGATGCTCGTTCTCGTGATGATCGGTGGGGTGATCTGCTATTTCATTGCGAGCGGACGGATTGACGGGGCGGCCCCGAATATGCCGTATCTGCAGGGTGGATTCAAAGTCCTTGCGCTGGTGGGCGGACTGGCTCTCGCGGTGATGGGAATCTTCAATTTCCTCATGCGCGGCCGCGTGGTCGGCTGCGGGCACGATCATGAACATGCACACGAGCCCGGTCACGATCACGGAACCGCGGAGAAGAATGGGCATAAGCATGAAGGAGCATGCTGCGGGCATGAGCATGCGGAGGCACATGATCACGGGCATGGGCATCATGCTCATGGGGATGGCTGCTGTGGTCATGAGCATGGGGGTGCGGGGCATGAGCATCATCATCATGGGAGTCCGACGGGGCGGGCGGTTTCGCTGCTGTTTCTGTCGGGATCGATTGCTGGGGCGGCCCTGCTGACGCCGGATGAGTTTTCGCCGGGGTACATTGAGCAGAAGGCGCGGGCGCTCATGAACCGGAGTTCGGGTGGGGCTCCCGAGGGGGCGGCCCCGGTGCCATCGAAGGCGGTGGCGGAGGCCAATGCCAGCGGAACTGGGCTCACGCTGGAGCTTGTCGAGAAGTATCAGCCGCGGAACAAGGAAGGCAGCTTTGAACTGGGTGTGATGCAGCTTTATTACAGCGGCTCGGATGAGGAATATGCCCGGGTCATGAAGGGGCAGCCCGTGGAAACGATCGGGCAGGTGGTCAAGGACGAGGTGGCTCCAGGGGCGGGGCGCCTGCGGGTATTTGTGCTGCAGGTGACCTGCTGTGCAGCTGATGCGCGTCCGTATTCCATTCCGGTGGAGTTCGAGGGCGGGCTTCCGGAGTATCAGGAAATGGGGTGGTACAAGATCAAGGGAACCGTGGAATACGCCGAGGAACGTGGCGTGCGCACGGCGGTCATCAAGGCGAAGGGCATCGAGCCGTCGCTGCGGCCGAAGGATCTGCGGGCCACCTTCTGAGGAGCGCTGCCGCTGTCAGCGGGTGACCGTGACCGGGGTGCCGCGGTGGACCCATTCGTAGAAGAAGCGGGCTGGATTGCCTTCGTTCAGCGGCACGCGGATGCAGCCGTGCGAGGCCGGGTAATTGGGAACCGAGGTGAATCCGTGGACGAAGATGTGGCCATTGATCTGGACGCTCCATGGCATGGGGGCGTTGTGGTAGCGCGAGGAATAATGCTGCCGGGCCTTGTACGGACCGGCGCGGAATTTTCCGGCGGGGGTGCGGCCCTGACGACCCGAGCTGACGCGGCTTTCGAAGACGAGACGGTCGCCCTGCCAGCCGCGCAGTTTCTGGTCGCGCAGGCTCACTTCGGCCCGCTGGACGGCGGGTGTGAGGCGCAGGCGGTGGCGGCCCTGCCGGAAGATGACGGGGCCTTGTTTGTCGGGAGGAAGGGGAATACGTTCCACACCTGCGGCGGCGAGGGCGTCATCCGAGACGAGCAAGCCACCGTCCGGAAGTGTCCGGCAGAGCGAGGCGGGGATTGTCACCCCGTTGAGAACTGGTGATTTGCTGGCGCTGTCCCATGCAGGTTGCCAGCGGAAGGCTGCGAGGGCTTCCTCCATGGGGACGTAGACCTTGCCCGGGCTGGCATCGAAGGTGAT
>Ga0315907_10003093_pt1 | contig 20050 bp, 14 predicted proteins | sample LakEriMetagenome_3_FD_203525 | JGI IMG/M metagenome (GOLD analysis project Ga0315907, IMG submission 203525) | Freshwater fungal communities from buoy surface, Lake Erie, Ohio, United States - Buoy 12 MA123 | ecosystem: Environmental > Aquatic > Freshwater > Lake > Lake biofilm | place: USA...
TTTCTTCTCTAAATCCGATTAAACTTTTGTAGGAGCAATTCCATCGATGACCAAGACACCTTTAACCGAAGCGGTGGCTACTGCCGATTCCCAAGGCCGTTTTCTCAGCAGTGCTGAATTACAAGTAGCCTTCGGTCGTTTCCGTCAGGCCGCCATCACCCTAGAAGCGGTAAAAATCCTCGCCCAAAAAGCCCCCAGTTTAGCCCAAGAAGCAGCCAACGCTGTCTATCAAAAATTTCCCTACACCACCCAACTCCAAGGGCCGAACTATGCCTATGATGAGCGGGGGAAATCCAAGTGCGTTCGCGATATCGGCTACTATATCCGAATTATCACCTATGCCCTCGTGGTAGGGGGTACGGGACCGATCGATGAATATCTAGTCGCCGGTTTGAGTGAAATTAATAGTGCCTTTGAGCTATCTCCTAGCTGGTATATCGAAGCCTTAAAATACATCAAAACCAATCACGGATTAACTGGGGATGCTGCTGTAGAAGCTAATTCCTACATTGATTATGTGATCAACGCCCTTAGCTAATTCCCGTCAACTTCACGTCAACATAAGCTCAAATCTCCTAAATTCACCTCGGGATGAGCGCCGAGGTTTTTTTGCGTCCGTCTAACTTGGTCGTCCTCGGGAACCTACCCTAACAAAAAAACCATCTTGGGCAAGATGGTTAAACACAACGAGTATAAACCGAGAAACTTGACTTTAGACCGCTTTTTCTGGCCCAGTAGCGACGGGCAGATCTGTGGTACTGTACTCTGTCCAAGAACCTTCGTAAATTCGCACCTTGGGATAACCGAGCAGATGTTTGAGGACGATATACTGTAAAGTTGCTTCCCGTCCCGTACTGCAACTGACGATAATATTATCCGAGGGCTTGATGTTGCGTTGGGCAAGAATCTTCCTGATTTCGTCTAAAGATTTCAATTTATGGGGATTTTTCAGAGATTCATCGGGATTATTCGCTTCCGTAAAGGTCGGCCAGGGTATATTTTTCGCCCCCGGAATATGACCATTTCTCAGCCAGATATCCTGTTTCCCCTGAAAAAGTTCTTCCGGTCTAGGATCGATAAAAACCACATCGGGTTTGCCGATCAATTTCTCTACTTCTGCTAAATTTACCCGAATCGAGGGATTATCACGGACAGTAAAGCTCCCTGGTTGATATTTAGGGAATTCTTTAGTTACCTTTTGTTCAGAACCCTTATAACCCTTAAAACCACCATCTAAGACGGCCACATCTCGGAAACCCGATCGCTCTAGTAAATAGGCGACCATGGTTGCCCCCAAGACATCGCGACCATCGGAATATACTACCACTCGATCGCCATTAGTGATTCCTGCAGCGGCAAAGAGACTGCCAATTTTATCCTCTTGCCAATATTGAACCGGCAAAAATCCGTTTGGACCACGAAAATTATTGTCGGCTATATTCACCGCTTTTGGTAAATGACCGGTGATATATTCCAAAGGATTAATCCGCACATCGAGAATTTTTAACTTCGGATCGTTGAGATTTTGTGCTACCCACGCCGGCGATACAAAGTCTATCTTAGTCTCAGATTTAGACGTGGCCATCAGGGGCGATGACGGGGCTAAGGTAAAGGTTAAAATGCACAGAAGAACTAAAGTGAAAAAAGTAAGGGGACGGCTTTGAAACCGTCCCAGGGATAGACCCTTCCCTTGACGCAGTTTTGGTTTCATGATTCAGTGTCAGCGACGAATATCAAACGATAATTAATATAGGGCTTTGATTAGCTTTCTCCAAAAATTTAGGTATAACGTGATATTTTTTTTGGGCAGCAAGTCGATCAACTAATTATTAGTTTCCTCTTGGGTGTTGATCGCCTTGGGTGTCTCTAATAACTGTTGCCACCAGAGATGAACTAGGAGGGACCAAGCGATCGCTAAAAGCCAAGCGGCAAGGATATCGCTAGGAAAGTGAACTCCTAAATAAAGACGGGTCCAAGCAATAACTAAGAGGAAGGGAATCCCCAGTAAAACTACACCTAAAAACCAGCGCTTTCTCCAAGATAGGATCAGTAAAGAAATGACTAACAGGGAACTAAATAAAGCATGACCGCTAGGGAAGGCAAAATCATCGGGTAAGGGATAAAATAACTGCCAAAATTGCGGGCGGTTTCGATGAAAAAGAATCTTTAGATTATAACTAATTGCCCAACCTCCCGCCATGGTCACAAGGAGATAAGCGAACCCATACCAGTATTTTTTTAGGGCAAAAATCAGCAGTAAAATTGTTAGTATCGGGGCCACTCCCCAATAAGTGCCTAATCCCGTTAGTTTTATGGCCAAAAAGTTTAGGTTTAAATTAGCAGTTTGATGAATAGATAGCAGCAGCGATTTTTCCCAAGCAAATCCTTGGGGATGCTGGTCAATAGCGATCGCTAAATCCGTAAAACTTAGCGATGTTAACAAGATGGCTAAGAAAAATAAGCTATTGTTTAAGTAGGTTTTGGGAATCACGGGGAAAAAGTGGCGATCGAGGATAACAGGGGCATTTCTAAAACCTGAAAATGAATTAAGACCAGAATAACTAATGTATAGGCAGTCGAGGAAAGTAATCCATTTCTTAATTCTTTTGGCCAATTGCGTTCTTTTTTCTCTCCACCGATTAATTCTTTCGTTCCGAATTGCATCAGTAGGATTCCCACAAGATTAGATAACCAATAACCAACCACGGCTGCGGGGAGAAAAAAATCGGCGTGCAAGCAAGCAATTAAACGACCGAAACCGTAGGCGATCGGCAGATTAAAAATTAGATCGTTCCACCAACACAGGGGCGATAATAAGTAACCAATCAATACCAAGCTTCCGTTTTTTATTTTGTCAAGTAGATACATCTTTTTTTTAGTTACTAACTATTAGTTTTGTTTTTTTGCCATCAGCTATCTAAGTAAGTAGGTGTTGAAAATTGTCAGATACCCCCCTTATTAAGGGGGGATTAAGGGGGGATCAATTAATCAGAACCACTTACTTAGCTGACGGCCCACTACTAATTAACGCTGGATTTGGTCAAAAATCGCCCCATCAGCGAAGAATTTTTTCTGGATCGCATCCCAACTACCGACCGCCGTATAGGGGAACAGATTCGAAACTTTTGGGTATTGTTTACTAAACTCTTTAGCCACATTAGCATTAACGGGACGGAAACCCACCTTGGCGAATTCCCGCTGCGCTTCCGGAGTAAAGAGAAATTGGGCAAAAGCTGTCGCTACTTCCCGGGTTTTGCGTTTATCAACTATTTTATCCACTACGGCCACGGGCGGATCGATCGAAACATTTACCGGAGGAATAGTATAGGAAAAACCGGTTTCTCCTTTTTGACGGGCCAAAATTACCTCGTTTTCGTAGTTAAGCAGCACATCCCCCTGATCCTGTTTAAAGAAGACATCGCTGGCTTCCCGGGCATCTTTGGGTAGTACAGGCACGTTTTTATAGACATTGCGGACGAAATTGGTCGCTTGTGCTTCACTGCCGCCGGTCCGAGTTACCGATCCCCACAGGGCCAGAAAATTCCACCGGGCCACCCCAGAGGTTTTCGGGTTGGCAGTAATGACTTTAATCCCCGATTTGGCTAGATCTGGCCAGTTGCGGATTCCTTTGGGATTGCCCTGACGAGTAACTAAAGCTACCACGGAACGAGTGGCGATGGCGTTATTGGGGAGTTCTTTCTGCCAACCGGGGTTAACTAAACCCGCTTTTTGCAAGCGTTCCACATCGGAACCGATGGCCAAATTTACCACATCTGCATCTAATCCGTCGATAATAGCGCGGGTTTGGGAACCAGAGCCGCCATAACTCTGTTTAATCACCACATCCTGTTTTTTCTCTCTTTTCCATTTGTTGACGAATAGAGGAATGATTTTTGAGTAGGCCGATTGAGTCACCGCGTAGGAAACTAGGGTGATTTCCACAGTTTTTTGTTTAGCTTGCTGTTTATCCGGACTTGCCAGCAGATTACTCGATGCCGATAGGGGACTAGAAGCTAGTCCGATTCCCGTTGTGACGACGGCAGCCGTAGCTAGAGAAATAAAGGGTAAGAGGGTTTTCGGTTTTGAGGATCTAGGATCAGGGATCACGATGTCATCGGCTCCTTTGTTTATTTATGGGAGATTGCTAGGTATTTTCTCTGAAATTGTATTCTATACGAAATGAAAAACAATTTCAATACATCGAAGAAAAAATTATACTGTTTGGGTTAGGTGCAGAGAAATCAAGCCATTAATGGCTTGATTAGCTGAAAAAACTGTAAATATTCGATTTATATCCCTTAAATGTGCCTTTAAATTCGTCTGAAGCCTCTTTATGCTTTCAGAATAGAGATTTTATCGTTTTTATGGAGAAGAAAGAATTTTTTAGCGATCAAAAACCTCTGCCTAGGTGGCTTCACCGGTGAAGTTAGCGGACCTTAGCAACTATTACCCTAAAATTAAAGCGGTCTAACGACTTCCATCAATGTGCATGGTGCGTTCCCCAAAATCTATTGGTGGAATATTTGGACTTGCATTAGGGAATGCACCCTACAGCTACAGCTACTGGAATAACTCCCTTCAGGGTAAGCGCATCTTACCCATCATTGAAAAAATCAACTTAAAGGCTTATTTGAGAAGAATTTATAGTGTCAATTATCGAGCAGGTATCGGCCGAATATTAAGCAATAGTAAAACCCGTATATTTTTTAAAACGGGGTTTTCCCTGTAGGGTGTTTAAGGAAATGCAGCTTTTTTCATGGTTGATGTGGCTTCTAACAGTTTTTCAAGAACAAAACTGGGAATATTATATTCTTCGCCTTTAGCAGAGCAACAATCTCGTAATGCTATCAGAAAGCCTTGGGAGATGGAGATGTTGTCCATATGGTTGAGGAGTTCAGACCATTGATTTTCGTCATTACGATAGAGCGAACATAAGTACAAAGCCGCAAGATACTCGACTAATGGGTCAAGAGTAAAGCGGATTTTATCTTCTGCGGGGCTGATAGTTCGGATGAGGTGCAGACGTTTTTCTAGATAATCCAGATGAATTTCTCCCTCATTATTGCCGATTGCTGTAATGGCATCTTCTCGTTTAGTCGTTTTGGGTTGATAATTGGTTTTAAGGCATTCCCAAGCAAGCACTTGAACATCGCGATGTACTGTGGGGTTTTTGAGCTTATTCTGCGCTTCTGGTACCTTTTCGTTAAGTAAGTTGAGATAACGAAGCATTAAGTCAGGGATATTGTCAGGAACATCTTCAGGTTTTATATCTCCAATCAAATTTCGTTTCGCTGCAATTAACTGATCTGCATATAGTTTTGCCAGTAGTACAGTTATTTTACTCTGACCTACAATATTTGATAGGTTTTTACAAGCCTCAAAGAACTGCGAATCCGTAAACAAGGAGCGTGCGTTATCTAATTTTATGAGATAGGCATCCATAAATGATGAAAGTCGATTGCCTTCAACAAGAAGCGGTGTAATGGTTGTTTTATTAACACCACCTAGTTTTTCTTTTATTCGTGAAGTCACTACCAGCGCATTAACAGGACAATCTGACATCTCAGGATGGATAAACTCTCGCGTTTGTTCGCTCATTTCTGAGAGATGATCAACTATTACAAGGATTCGTTGTTTTCTCAGCAAGTGTTCCAAAAGTTCCTCAGATATAGGCTCTGTATCAGAACCTAGTTCGTCGTTTAATTGACCTTGGATCATTGCAATAAATGGATCTTTACCTCTGGCTGCTTCAACTTCTATATCCTCCTCAATGAGTACGGGTAGCATTTGATGATTTTTGCAAATCCATTCGTTTTCATCATCTGACATTGCCCATTTAGCTATTTGAAAAGCAAGACTGGTTTTACCACTTCCACCTTCACCCCAAATAAGTAGATGTTTGTTAAATTGCGAGCGTAAATCTTTAGCAGTCAGTTCAGAAATCGTTTCATCATTAAGAATAACAGGAATAGGGATATAGACCTCACATTTTTGTACCGAATCCTTTTTTTCAAATACTCTGCGGACTGATTTAATATTTTTAGCAACCCAAGCATCAAGAACTCTAGGATGATACCTAAGAGCAAGAATAGTACAACCGATAATCATTACAATCGTTTGGATTATCTCACCGATCATTCCAGGTATTTTTGATTCTATTTTTGATTCTGATAGAGCTTTCCAATATCTATCATCAGACCTAAGTAACCAAATTGGGCGTATCCAAAAAATAAATAAAACGACTATATTGGCAAGTATAAAGATAATAGAGAGTACTATTGTAAGTCTTATCGAAAAGTCACTTTTTTGCCAAGTTTCTTTTATAGAGTCCACCAAGCTTTTTTTAGTCTTTAGTAAGTTAAGATGCTTTTCTATATCTTGTTTTATTGCTAGTCGATCTAGTGGATAATCTTTTAAGGACTGAAAATAATCCTCTTTTAGAATATTTTCTAAAACTTCAATTGACTTATCTAAGCTGTTTTGATAGCCTTGCTGCCCTTTATTTGCCTCTAATTTACCCTCAAGGCTTCCAGCAATTTTTGAAATAGATTCAGCAGCATTTTCAGAAATATTCTTATCTTTTGACGTATCTTTCTGTAATGTTGTATGTAATGTTTCAAGTATCTTGATTGTTTTTACGGGTGTTGGCTGAGATGTTCCTAGTTTTCCCAATGCGATAGCAGCATTTATGCTAAGATTTTCATTTGTAGTTTTTAGAATTTCAGTTGTCAATTTTCCCGTAACAATTTCTTGATTTTTTTCATCAGATACTTCAATCTGGCTTAAAGCATAAGCAGCTTTCTGACGAGGAGTGAAATTCAGATCGCTAAAAAGCTTGTTAATATTGGGTATAGTATTTTGGAGATTATCTATTATTTTTTTATTAGTTGTATTGCCAAAGTTTCCTAAAGCGTCGGCGGCTGCTGAACGAACGCTAAAAGATGGATCTTCTAGTGCATCATTGAGAATCTCTATTACCCTGGGATCATCAGATTTTATTATTCCTAAAGCCTCAGCAGCACTGCGCCGTACTTCGCCATTTGGATTTTTATTAAGAAGATCGATTAATGCTTTGACTGCCTTAGATTTATTTCCTTTATTTTCTGGAAGTTGAAGTCTCTCAGTAATACTCGCCAAAGCTGAAGCTGTCTCAATCACCACATAATTATTATTTTCATTGGAATTTTCAAGAATCTTAATAAGTTCTGTAACTGCTAATCCTGCATTAATACCTTTGATAGCTAAAACAGAATTTCTACGAATTTCATAATTATCATTATGGTCATTGAGAATTGTTTTGAGTTCCGGCATAGCTTCTTCGGCTCCTGTGCCAATGCCCCTTAGCACCAGAATTGCATTTATACGAATTTCTGGTTCAAATTTATTTTCTTTTTTAATAACAATAGTCAAAGCACAAAATATACTATTTTGTTCAGAGGTAAAAAGTGATTTCAAAGGGTATAACTCTTCACTCCAACCCTGCAATATTTTTAATTTATCTTTTGAAGTTCTAAGATTTTTAACGAAAGTATTAAACTCTCTTTGTTCTGATGGACAACGCAATCTTTCATTTTCAACTGCCAAAGTTGAAGAAGATAAAACCATCAAAGAAGTGACAGTCAACGTAGTGAGCAGTGCAGATACGGTGTTTTTATTCATCTTTCTACCTCTCAGCAAAGCGGTAATTTATGTTTGCCCGACTCCGAGAATGATCGATCATAGTGATTTAATTATAGCGCTTTTCAGGTTACTATGGATTTTAGGTTCGATCCCCCCTGCCCCCCTTGATAAGGGGGGTGTCTGATAATTTTTAACGCCTACCTACTTATCATTGTAGCTATAGTCCCTACTGGCAATGGGTTTTAAGCAATATATTAGTAAAAATCATCAATTGAATGTTAAGAAGTGCGGAAAGTGAGTTCAACAAGGTTTTTAGATTTATTCAGCAAACCCTGACTATCCCCGTACAATTATCAGCATATCGATCATAAACCTTGAGATAGGTTGCACACCATGAGCGAATACCAATATTACGAATTCCAAGCTATCGATCGCCACCTCACCCAAGAGGAAAGAGCTGCCATAGGCGAGCTATCGAGCCGTGTCAAACCGACGGCAACGAGTGCCAGTTTCACCCATAGTTACGGCAATTTTCGAGGCGATCCCAAACAGGTGCTGGCTCGGTATTTCGATATCATGTACTACATCGCCAACTGGGGAACACAGCAATTAATGTTTCGTTTTCCCACATCCCTGATCAACCGAGAAGCAATTGAACTTTACTGTATCGATAATTATATCAGCTTATCTTTTGCGGGAGATTGGGCAATTTTAGATTGGGAATTTAGTCAAGAAGAAGGTTTTAATGACTGGATAGAAGGAGAAGGGATTCTATCGGAATTGATAGGATTACGCCAAGAAATTCTCCAGCAAGACTATCGAGGATTATATTTAGCCTGGCTGAAAGCTATTGACTTATCCGAGGGATATATAGACATCGATAAGACGCAACTAGAACCTCCTCTACCCCCCGGACTAAATCAACTTTCTGAATCTCAAAAGGCTTTTACGGAAATCTTTGAATTGGACGAACACTTATTAAATGTTGCTTGTGCATCCAGTGGTAAACTAACAACTATCTCGGAGCAAACTTGGCAACAAGCTATTACTCAATTATCCGCTTCTGAACGCCAAGATTTCCTATTAAGATTGGCTAAAGGAGAACCTAATTTATCTGCTAAATTCAAACAAAAGCTGTCTCAATTAATCCCTACTTCTCCCCCCTCTAACCAGCCTCGACGCACGGTTCAAGAACTTCTTGAGGCTGCTTCTGAGGAAGAAAAAAAGGCAGAAAAACGGCGACAACAAGAAGCGGAAGCCAAGCGAATTGAGGAACTACAAACTTTAGCTAAACGGGAAGCGCAAGTTTGGCAGCAAGTCGAGTCCCTAATTCAGAAAGCCCAGTCTAAATCCTACTATGAGGCTGTTAAATTGTTGGTCAAATTAAGAGATTTAGCCGAATATCAAAACGGGTTGCCCGTTTTCCAAGAGTGCCTGAACCAGATTTACGAACAGTACAGTAACCGGTCTGGGTTGAAGAGGAGGTTACAGGAAATAGGACTTACCGACAGTAAGTGAATCGCTCTTGAATTTTCTATTTCTTTGTGTTTTCATGCAGCACTAATTAGGGCTTGCTGAATAAATCTAAAAACATTGTTGGATAAGGCTTTTAGACTTTTTTCTCCTCAAAAAGTGCCAACCATTGGAGTGATCGGGGGTAAAATTCAGCTACTTTTTCCCTGAAAATTAGGTAACTGACTGCCTCAAAATCGGTAAAACCCCACACCCCACACCCTGCCCCTAGGAAAAGCTTTTTCAGCAAACCCTATATATTTTTCAGCTTACTAGCCCCCGCCTTTTCTTTCCACCCTTATCCCGAACTGACGTTAGCCTATACTCAACGGATTTAGTATGATACCAAATCTGTTTTTAACAATCTGATTAACTCTCAAGTTATGGATTGTTTCTCCCTGCTCCCCGCTCCCCACTATCCTATACTTTTTAAACAGGATTTGGTATCAGACCTCTGCCTAATATTATCTCAGGACTAAAAAGTTTTCTGGTGGAGAAATCGACCTAATTGACACTCCCATCGCTAAATCTTTCTTGTCTTGTTACTGAGGTGGTGTTTTAGCGATTTCTGCTTGCTGTTTTGGCTTTTCTTTCTCCTGTACAACCTTGCTGAAATACCCTTCCACATCGCGCTGGATAATGTTTTCTACTTGTTGAGCAAAATCAGGATAGACTTCGGCGTAACTTTGGGCATGGCGATAAGAACCACTCAACTGGAGAAATTGCCAGCCCTCAATTTTCATCGCCTCGGCCGTGTTGCGGTAGTGGCGATAGCGTTCGCCATAATGAAAGAACTCTTCAACGGCAGCACTGATAGCAACCACCTGACTTAAGCCAAAGGCGAGCCAACTGACTACTACTTTAACATCATTGGCGTTGATATTAAGACTGACCAAGGCCGGAACAATCACCCCCCCAATAATTGTGAGCAGTCGGAGAAAATAGTATTGGTTGCGAGTTGTCTGGGCCCGGCCTTCTAGCCACAGTAATTGATCGAGCCAGCGGGCTTTCATGAACTGCTTCTGTAAATCTGGCAAGTCAATCTGCTCGATCAAAGCACAGATTTCTTGCTTGAACTGCTCACGATAAAGTTTGGACTTTTTTGGCATAATATTTGTACTTTTAATCAGTTAGTAGAAAAAAATTTCGGCTCTGGTTTCTCAAGTTTCCCGATTTCCGATTCCCGCTCCTTGAGCTTTCCAATAATCAAACTTAGTTGTGTCTAGATGCTCGACAATCCCCCCCAATTGACGTACTTGCTTGACCATATCACCAGTCCCGCCACGTCCATCACCGCCTTTGCCATCCCAGAGGACAATCAACCGCACCCGATCGATTCCGTAGATCAAACTGGAATAGAGCGCCCAACGATTGTTACGCTCAAAGGAATTGCTTCCTTGCGGGACCGGTCCGATTCTTTCTGGTTGTAGGTTGAGCGCGACCTGGGGATGATTCTTAATCCTATAGAAACGCTCTACCCAATCATCGCCGGCAAAGCTGACTGACTCTTCAATAAATTGAGCCGATTCAAAGGGCAGATAGACCTCGACTCTCATCTGGCGCTCTAAACAGGCTTCTAGAAACAGGATATCGCCCCCACAAGCGAGTCCCGCTGCGATCGCCATATCCCTAGCATCAGCTTGCAGCTTATCGAGTACTTCCTTAATTTTTTGTTGCGCCTCGGTTGCCATGGCTGAGGGAAACCGAGGCCGCGGCCGGTCTAGCTTGTCAATCATGTGGCCGGAGAAGAGAAAAACTTGCGGAGGTTTCTTCACTGTCTGGGCTGCGATCGCGGCTTCTTGATGTTCTATTCTCTCCAATTCTGCTTCGAGGACATCGAAGCCCGACTTGACATATTCAAGGCGGAAATTCAGGGATTCTAAGAGTTTCAATTGTTCTAGGGTTGAAAGTAAAGCAAATTTATTGTTCCAGAGCCGGTTGAGCGCCCTTTTATAGGCTCTGGCCACCTGTTGCGGGTTGCCGGCGGTGCAGATGGCCAGATCCCCGAGGGAGAGGAAGACCCAAACATCCTTGTTATCCTTGATAGCGGCACTTTCCAGACTAAATTTAACCGCTCCAGACAGCGCCGGCAATTGCTCTTTGATCGCTTTCTCTTCTGGATCGCCGTCCCTACCATGCCTGGCTAAATACTTGAAGACGGCAGATAGAGTCAGGGCGTTGATGCCAGAATAGTAATGATTCTGATCGAGGCGGTAGGCTTGCAGGTAAGTCTCAATCGCTTTTTGTAGTAAGTGGGCCGATTCGTCAGCTGTTTGGAGGCGCTCCGCTTCATTGCAGATGCCGACCCATCGCTCCTTCCACATTTCCTTGTAAATGCGAGCTAAGTAGGAAATGGCATCTATATTGGCCGGTTCATCCCGCAGCAATGACTCCAATTGCACCACTGCCTCATCATATCGCTTCAGTCGGCTCAGGTGAAAGGCTTCCTCGCGCCGGAATTCGGCGTTTTTCGGCTGCAGTGTCAGTCCGTTGCGATATTGCTGGAGTGCTAGTTGATAATTTCCCAAGTTTCTTAAGGCTTTCCCCGCTTCGGCGATCGCCTCGCATTTTATTAGGGGGTTGCTCACTTCTTCGATCAACAGCAAAACGTCACCAATGCGATCTTGGCGTTGGGCGATCACTACCCGTTTCCGCCAATTGTTGTACTCATCCCAGTAGCCAATGGCTAGGGGGGTTTGCAGGGACCGGCGATCGGGTTCTTCCAAGCCGTCGAGTAAATTGAAAATGGGGCTGTGAATGCGATGATGGTCTGATTCCCAGGTAGCGCGAGCCATTTTAGCGATCGCCTGTTTGTCTTTTTCCAGGTATTGGCGCTCGGGCCTGCCATTCTCGTCACAATGGTAGGGGAGAGTGCGGACGTTAAAAATATCGAAAGGCAGATAACCTCGTCCCGACTGAATATGAATTAGTCCTCGCTTGCGTAGGGCGTGGCGTACTCCTAACTCATAAAAAACGTTGGCATTATCAATGCTGAGGTCAGCAATTACCAGATCCGCCAGCAATAGTTCCTGAAACATATCGGTGAGGATATCGCCACTGACGCTTTCTTCATCGGCTCGAAACGGCTCAAATCCAGCTTCGATTAAGGCTGGTTTAATTAAGTCTTGATAGATGCTATTAAAATCTATCCAGCGGTCGTCTGGCCCTTTTTTCTTACCAAAGGGCATGACGACGAAGGCATGGGGCAATCCCTGGGGGCTGGCAGCGGTATCATGCTCTTGTTTCGGTTGGGGAACTAGCTCTAGGTTGGACTCAGAAACTTGTTCGGCGTTGGCGGCAGAATTTTTCTGGTCAATAATTTCTTGACTGGGCATATTAATCTTTCTGACTCAAGCAAGATTGATCATAACTTATTTTAGTGAGATTGAATCCTTAGCCATTTTTTGTTAAAAAAGGGTTCTTCTCAACCTAGTATGTAAAAAGGGAAGAGCCTAAAAAACTAACATAGTTACCAACAGTAACAGTGCCAGATTAGTTGGCCAATAAAGTAGCTTTGGGATTAAGTTGTTTTTATAATGAATCCAATCAAGTTTGATGTTAGAAGCAAAAAGGATGGCATTAATTGCCACTAAAATGATCATTATATATAGTATAAAATAAAAATAGTCAAAATAAATAATACCTGCCGTGACAATTTTTTGTCTGAGATTAATCTGGTCGATAATGATAATAAAAAGAAAAGCCCCACAAGCAGAAACGATCTCTAAAGCGGTAAAATCTTGATTTTCACCGCTCTCTTTATGTTTGATGATCAGTATTTGAACACAAAAAAGCAGTAATAGGACAACAATAATTATCATCATATTGCTGATCAGTATATTGATAAAATTTCGTTGGAGAATAACCGTAAAATAGAGTTCGGGAAAATTGTCCTGACCGATATAGCTATTAATGCCAAAATTGGTATTATAGTTATTGAGTTTGTACTGGAAAAAACTACTCTCTAGATTCCAACCTGGCAAAACAAAATCTTCTTCTAAACCGGGTAGAGAAGTAGGAATCATCAAATCGTAGGCATCAAAATCTGGGGTGAGGATGATATTTTTGTAGAAGTCTTTCGGCCAGAGGCGAATCCAGACATCCTTAACATCAAAGGGATATTTAGAATAATCAAAGTTTTCCCGGAGTTTAGCTTCAAAATACCAGACAATCACTTCAAAATTTTGGTCTTGATGACGATGAATCTCGGTTACATTGGGATCAACTGCTTCGGGAAGGATAAAACCCCGACTGACGGTTTGAGGGATGTTCTTATCATATTTTTGCCAAATATAGCCCGTGACAAACACATCATTAGCATCTTGAAATTCTAGAGACTGCACAAAAACTCCTGTGGGAATATAAAGAGGGGAGTCTTGAGGATTTTCGGATTTACGAGATTGCAAGAATTTATTTAAACCCGCTTTTTTCAGAAGCACTATATTGTTTTTCTGTTCGATTTTATGTTCAGAGATTTGGAGATACCAGATAAATCCGATTCCCGCCAGCAAGACAACAGAAATGGAAGAAGAGACAGCCCAAAGACTGCGAACACTGCCTTTATAAGCGCGAAAGATTAGGATAAATAGAAAAAAGAAAAAGCTAATTATTTGTAGGTTAATCAGGATAAGTTTATTATGTAAGCTCTTGGTGTTTAATAAAATTTCATCTTGAATGAAGACAGCACTTAATGTCCAACCCGTAGTAGGAATAGGTTCAAAAAATATCCAGCTAGATTGTCCCGTTAAGGGATCGTTAAAATCCATTTCAATCTTAGAGCCTTTGAGAGCTTTTTGGGCTGGAACTCGCAATTTTTCTGGTTTATATGCTTGAGAAATTATTTGAAAGATGGTTTTTTGCTCTTTAACCCAATCTTCTCTATGACTATAGATAAAAGTTCCTTTTTTAGATAGGATAAATCCGTAGCCAGTCTTACCTAGTTTGAGGGAGTTCATTAAGTTTTTTAACCCATCTAGAGAATAGTTGGCGAAGACTACCCCAGAGGGAATATTTTTTTTGGTTTTTGGATTAAGGCGATAAAAAGGAGTGCTAAATTCTGCGAGTAAAGTGTTAGTTGCCGCTCCAAAATGAGGTTCTAACCAAACTGAACCGGAGGCTAAGGACTGGATATACCAATCACCCTTTCTGGGTTGAGTATAATCGTAAAAAGATTCCAGTTGCAGTAATTGCAGTTTACCCTGTTTTCTGATGTAGTAGGGAGCATACAGACGCATCTGGGGTTTGTAAGTATAGGGAGCATAAGCTACACCTAATCCGAACCAATTGGGATTTTGTTCTATCGTGCCTTTTAATCGCTCAAGCAACTGTTGATCTTTAAGTTTACCCTTACTGATATCGTGGGCGATAGAATTGACACCATCCTGGAGTTTACGAAGCTGGTTATCGATTTCTTTAGCAGCGCGGATAGCTTCTTGTCGGGCATTATTTTTCGCTGTTTCTCTGGTTTGATTTTTCTCCCGCCAGTAAGCATAAATGGTGAAGGTGGCCGACAAGAAACTGATAACGCAGAGAGTCAGGGACAGTCTAAAGATTCGTTTTTGCCAAGGATTGGTTTGAGTTTGCATTTTGACTTAACCTTATTTTATTTCAATAATCTTTGTCGAGAATCCGATCACAAAGACGGCGATCGCTCTCTGTCACCTCAGAGTTATGCTGTAAATAATCCTTTAACCACTTGCAAGCGTATCTTTGGATATCTTTAGGTGTTACATGGCGAGCCAAATCCCAAATAATTATTGTTTTGTTGCTGCTCCCGGAGATAAGAGTTTCACCATCTCGGCTAAAATGAATGGCGTTAACATCAGCCCCAAACCCCGGCAGCATATTCACTAAAGTACCGTCAAGTTGCCAAATTCTAATGGTATCATCAGCACTAGCCGCAGCAATTTGTTGTCCGTCGGGGCTAAATTTAACGTCCAACACTGAATTAGAATGCCCTTCGATGGTTTTAACAGAGGAAGGAAGCCATTGTCCCTTTTCATCAGTCTTCCAGAGTTTGATAGTATTGTCGCCACTTCCAGAAACAAGCATTCGACCGTCTGGGCTAAAATCAACCCCTAAAACGGAACTTTGATGTTCTTTGAGAGTCAGAATACTTAGCAAAGTGCCATGGCCATCTAGCCGCCAGATTTTGATCCTATTATCGGCACTTCCAGAAGCAATAAACTTACCATCTGGGCTAATCGCCACGGTCTCAACCACATCAGTGTGTCCTCTCAGGGTATTGAGCAATTCACCGTCTAGCCGCCAGATTTTCAGTGTTTTGTTCCAATTCCCTGAGACAATAAACTTACCGTTGGGGCTAATTACGAGGTCGTTAACACCACCAGTGTCTCCTTTCAGGGTATTGAGCAATTTACCATCTCGCCGCCAGATGTTCACCTTTCCGTCTGGACTTCCTGAAACAATAAATTGACCATTAGGACTAATCTTGACAGTGCTAACTGAATCTTTATGTCCTAGTAGGGTACTCAGGGTGCCATCGCGCTTCCAGAGTTTGAGTGTTTTATCCCAACTTCCTGAGACAATTAGATCAGCACTCAAATCTACAGCCGACACCACCTCGCTATGGTCAAAAAGGGTGGTCACTAATTTACTGTAAGGTCTCCAGAGTCTCACCTCGTTGTCGTCACTCCCCGAGGCAATTTCGAGATTTTTACCGTAGTTACGGACATCAACCGTATTAACTGCATCGCTATGTCCCCGGAGAGTCATCAATAAAGTGCCGTCAAGTTTCCAGAGTCTGACCGTTTTGTCATAACTTCCCGAAACGATTTGCTCACCATCTGGGCTGAAGGTAAGCCCATAAACAGGGTCTTCGTGGCCGTAAAAGGTGATAGTCGGCGAGGTACCGTCTAGCTTCCAGAGTTTGAGCGTGTTGTCATAACTTCCTGAAGCAATCCACTGACCGTCAGGGCTGAAAACCACTAGGTTTACCGGTCCATCGTGTTCTTCCAGCGTCTTCAACAAGGTCCCGTCTCGCCTCCAGATTCGGATTATTTTGTCCCTATGACCTGAGGCAATCAACTGACCATCCGGGCTGAAAGCGACTGTATAAACATAACTCCAATTCTGATTACCTTTCAGTGTCTTCAATAAGGTCCCGTCTCGTTTCCAGAGTTTAACAGTGGTATCGTTACCAGCAGAGGCAATCAACTGACCATCCGGGCTGAAAGCCACTGCGTTAACTCTATCCCGATGTCCCTTCAGTGTCTTTAATAGGGTCCCGTCTGTTTTCCAAAGTTTGATTGTATTGTCTGTACTAGCGGAGGCGATCAACTGACCATCGGGGCTGAAAGCCACTGCATTTACTGAACCTTTGTGTCCACCACGCTTTTCATCAAGAGTGGCTAATAAACTTCCGTCTCTTTTCCAGAGTTTGAGCGTATTGTCTGCACTAGCGGAGGCAATCATCTCACCATCGGGGCTAAATTTGACTCCGAAAACACTACCATCATGTCCTGAGAGGATATTAGCTTGTTTGATGCCATAGAGGGCTATCTTTAGGATATCTTTCAGATTGTTTTTTAGCTTGAGCGGTAGATTAACGAAAGGTCTTGACTCTAAATCTATTTCTAGCCGCTTGGCTTTGATGGCTGCTGTCAACGCTTCCAATTGTTCATTTAAGGCAAAGGAAGCTTGACTGGTTCGACCGACCGCGACAATCTCGCTAATGGCTGCTTGGCGATACTCCTTGGCGGCAAAAAAACCCAAGCAAGTCGCCACCGCCCCGAATAAACTGACGACGACTAACCACTGCTTTTGCCGTCTGGCATTTTTTTTCTCTTGTTCTAGGCGTTTTTCTACCTCTTGGGTTCGTTCTTGCTGAAGCTTGAGTAAATGTTGTTGTCGTTCTTTTTCTGCTGTTTCCGCCGCTTCAATGGCTGTCTGACTAGCTTGAATAAATTCCTTATGTAACTCGGTTGCTGGTGGTTGTTTATTTTGTTCCTCAATTTTCTTTAACCAAGTTTGAGCGAGGACAAATTCACTGCCTCGGAGTAGTAAGTCAGCACTTTTTTGGCTATTTTCCCATGCTTTTGCTCTCTGTAACCATTTGCTATGATTATGAACGTGATCTCTGTCTGTATGTATGGTTCTAACTAACTGAGTAAAATTGGTCAGGAAGTCGCCGCCATGCTGACTAAAATCAAGCCACTGAACACTAGCTAAGGCAGGGGGCAAATCTTTGGCCGCAACTTTTTGGTGTAAGATCGTGATAATTCGCTTATTTAATTTTTTGGCATATTCCACCTCATCAGAACAATAAGGTGAATTGATTGATTTGGGAGAAATGATAAATACAAAGTTGTCGGAAATTTCAATGCCTTGATAAATTTCTCGCCGAAAGTCTTCTCCCGAAGCGATATTTTCTTGATCGAACCAAGTGAGCTTACCGAGTGAAGTCAGAGCCTCATTTAATCTTCTTGCTAAATCTGAATCGGCACGAGAATAAGAGATAAAAACTTCTAAAGAAGATGGTTTATATTGATTGAGACTAGCGATAATAAATTCTTCCTGTAGCGGTAGGGGAGGGGATTCTTTTCGCTGTTTAGCTACCTTCAGCCAAGCTTCAAAATGTTGAAGATTATAACCCCGCAATAGGACACTAGGGTTGTGGGTTTGCTGCTGCCATTTCAAGGCTTTGACTAACAGCACTTTATGACTTTCATAATAAGCAACATCACTGTTTAATTCCTTCAATAATTTATCGATATTACTGCGATATTTGTCCTGATCTTGATATTCAGTTAAGTCAATAAATTGTAATTTCTGTAACTGGGAGGGGATTAACTCAATATCGGTCTTTTCAATCAGCAGAGGAATAATGCGTTTGTTGGTAGCAAAAGCGTGAGCAATTTCTAGATAACAGTAATGTGATTTTAGGGCTTCTGGAGATATTAAATAAACAAAGTTATCCGCCCCTTCAATACCTTTATTAATTTGCTCCTGAAAGGCAGTTCCCGTTTTAATATCTGTCTGATTAGTCCAGACGGTAAAGCCTTCGCGCATCAGAGTCTTGCGAATTTTCTCCTTGATGGGATTATCTTTTTCTGACGATGACAGGAAAACCTGTGTCATCAAATTATTAGCATTTTTACTACTTTCGCTAATAAATTCGCAGTGTAAGTCCGTGGGCAAGCAAGGCGGCTGTTCCTCAGTAAATCTATGTTTTAACCACTTTTCTGCTGCCTGTCTCTCTTCGCCAACTAACAGATAATTAGTTTGCTTCTGATTCCTTAACCAATTTAAGGCTTTAACTAAAAAAATACTGTGCTTCTCGACATAGTGTTGCTGCTGATCAATCGCGCCGATCAAACCAGTAAAAGAGCTTTCAAAATCATCAATTTCTTCTCGGAAATAGATCCAGTTAATTTTGCTGATCGCTGGGTGCATATTCGGAAAACTAGAATGCCTTCCCTCTTCTTGATATCCTTGCCAGTCAGCTTCGGTTTCAGTTTTATCCAGATTTCTTTGCCGCCAAGTTTCTTGGCTAATTTGTTCAACATGAAGCAGAGGAATAATCCGCTTGTTGTACTTAATCGCTAGATTAATTTCTTTCAGGCAATATTGCGAATTAACCGAATGAGGGGCGATAATAAAAATAAAGTTATGTGTCCTCTCGATGCCATCATTAATCTGTTCTTGATAGTCCACAGCCAAGGGAATATCTTCTTCGTCGAACCAGACGTTTAAGCCTTGTGCAGTCAACCTTTGATTAAGCTTAATAGCAAAAGCTTTACTATCAGCCCGTCCATAGGATATAAAGACATCAAAGAAATTTTTCATTTTACTCCCCCTGTGAACTTTAGAGAAAAAGAAAAGTTATTTGCCTACGCAGAGTAACTGGAGTTTGGCGTTGTCAGATCAGAATAGGAAAGATGCAGTGCAATCCTTGCTATCAAAGTAATTTCAGTTCCGGTGCTGATTCGGATCATCTTTCGATTTGACAACGCCGTAGGACTTGCATTAGGGGACGCACCCTACAGCGATAGCGATAGCGACTGCACTTATCGACCTCACCCTGGCTTACAGTCGGCAAAACTTAATGCTTCTGTGTCTAAAAAACTGGCGATCGCCATCTCAAGAATCGCTTCAACGGGATAATCAATTTCAGTAGCGCGAGCAATCAAAGCATCCTGAATCCAGTCTGGTAAGCGTCTTAAAATAATTTCTGCATCAGTGGACGAGATTTGCTCTGAAAGTTTCGCTTGCATGGGTTAGGACTCCATAGGAATTTGAACATTATACGGTGGCTCAGTCGCTCTCAAAATGATCGCCTCTAGTTCTAATAGTAGCGCAGGGTTTTTCCAGTAAGCTATTGTCTGCACTGCAATTCGTATAGTTATTTCAATTAAGATTGAGAATATCAATGCCAGAGTCCATAAGAGTTTAACTGGTCTAGAATCTATCAGACTTATCTGAAATGATTATAGATTGTCGGTTGTCGAACTGATCATGCCACAGAAAAAGATGCTTTACATTTTATTAACGCACCCCACCGGCGTACTGCTATGCAGTGCCTTCGGCATCGCACTGTCAGGAATTTAGAAATTTGGTATAAATAGTCTAATCATAGAGTCGGGTGCAGTGATTTGTTAGACATTTTTCTAACTAGGGACTATGACAAAGGTTTAATTGTCACTAATCCCCCAGCAAAACCCTGAATATTCAACTCATAGCCATCAAGTAAACCCATACCAACTAATGGATCTGTCTCTGACTCATTGATTTCAATAGATTTGATCTGACCATCCCAGATCACAGTTGTCTCAAATAGTTACTAATTCTGTACGCAAATATTGCATCTAGAATTAGCTTTGTACGCTTTGACCCGTACTGGGTTAACTACGAACCTCTCTATCGGATTCCCGCTAAAGGCGGCCTCTCCGACTACCTT
>Ga0315907_10003096_pt1 | contig 20045 bp, 2 predicted proteins | sample LakEriMetagenome_3_FD_203525 | JGI IMG/M metagenome (GOLD analysis project Ga0315907, IMG submission 203525) | Freshwater fungal communities from buoy surface, Lake Erie, Ohio, United States - Buoy 12 MA123 | ecosystem: Environmental > Aquatic > Freshwater > Lake > Lake biofilm | place: USA...
GCCGGTGCCGTTGGGGTTGGCTTGAGTCTCGTAGGCGTAGGTCGAGGCGAATACGTCTGCGAAGGTCTTACTGACATTGGTGCCCTGCGTGCCCGTGGTGGTGGTGCCGTCATTTTGGTAGTACTGCGTTCTGACCGTGACGACGGCCTGCGTTTTGGTGGTGCCCGTGGCGTTGCGCCAAGCTGCGCGGGGCTGATTTGTCCACGTGCGGGCGGCTGAGCCGGGCACGGCGACATATCGCACGATGCGGGCGTAGCGCCCGACTGCGGCGCCGCTCGGGATGGTGAAGCGCAAGACGTGCCCCGATGCGGCGGTCGCATCCGCAACCGCCTGTACGTAGGGGGCGGTGGCGTCGTTGTGGCTGACTTCGGTTGTGAAGTACGGCAAACGGTTTGTGGAGTTATTTAAGTTTGACCCGACCGTTGGGGGAATTGAGCCAAAGTCCCCATTAATAATGCCGGTCTCAATTGCTCGATTTAGCCCTGGTCCAAGGGCGTACGCAGACCCACCATCCGATTCTGTTGAAATTAGCTCAACGCCATTTTCATTTTTGATAAACTTTTGCGAGAGAACAAGGTCCTTGGTGATTTGCCCGTCCGTGCTTAGCCTGAAGTCACCAAAGTCTATGCTCCCACCGGTTACAGTAAGGTTTGCTGCTGTGACAGCGCCGGCGTTAGTGGCGCTGAACTTTGCCTCTGCTCCCGCTGTTGATGTGGCGCCAGCAAAGAAGGCAAGACCATCGTCTGCAGCCGTATCGATAAGTCCGGCATATCTTATTAAGCCAGTGGTTGATACATTTGTTAGCCTATCGGAAGCAAGTGTGTACCCGCCGATGGTTCCGCTCGTGGCGGAAAGGGCGCCAAGCGTGTTGACCGAGAATTTAGCCGTGGATGGGTTGGCGCTTCCGGCCCAGATGCCTTGGAAGGTTGGGGTGATAGCGTCTGGGTAGTTGCCGACGCGAACAACGTCTCCCCCGGACCCAATGGTGATCTCGGTTGCGGAGATCTCGCCAACAATAAGCGTGGAGTCGACGGTGCCGGATGTAATGTGAATGGAGCCGTCAGCGTTCTGGGTGTAGGACTTGAGGACCTTGATGGCTACTGGGGCAAGAAGGCTTGGCAGGTCAAACTCAGAGGCAGAGAGGTCTAGGTTAACGTCGTCGCCAAAGCGCTGCTTAAAGGTAAAGGTGGTGCTGGTAACCGCGCTGATGTAAGCAACTCCATCAATGGTAGGGGCAACATTGACAAGCTCAACGTAGTTTCCTACGGACAAGCCGTGCGCCGCGCTGGTAGTAACAACAACAGTACTGAGCTCCGCTGGGTTGTCCGGATTGTCAAAGGAGCGGACAACAGCCGTAATGGTGTGCGCCTTGCCGACGTACACGGTTGATGCAGTAGAGGCAGTCAGGCCGCTAGTAATGTCAGCCTTGCTGTAGGTCAGGGTGTTTGTGGCAACAGTTGCAGAGGCATAGTCAAGCGGGCCGTTGGTTGGAAGATTAAGCCCGACGCCTCCCAAGAGGGTGCCGGTAGTGAAGTACAGGCCGGATACCCGAACGTAGTCGCCGGTAATAAGGCCATGCCCGCCAGGGAGCGTAAGGCTAACGGTGCCAGTACCGGTTGAGACGGCAGTCGCCGCAATGGAGCCGCCGGTAAAGCCCATCTGCACTGCCGCGTGGTCCTCTGGAGCGCCGTACCACTTGGTGTTCCAGGAAGGCACGGTCTGGATAAGGCCGGCACGCATCAGGTTGGCGTCAAGAACGCCTGTCTTAATGTAGCTGGCGTTGATAGTAGTCCCGCTTACTCGATTGGAAGAGAGAACCTCTTCGCTGCCAGCAAGAACTAGCTCGCCAGAAGAGTTGGTCTCGTCAGCAGCATTTCTAATGAGAACGCCGTCGCCGTCGATCTCAATAGCAGAGAAGGAGTTGCCGGAGTCAGCGCGGATCTTCCCGCTAGAGATTGTATCAAAGCTCATCCAGTTGCCTCCGTTGGCTCAACTACGCCTGACAATACCAAGTTGTCAGTAATATAAATCCACCCCAGATTGCTTGATGTGCTGAGGTATCCGGCTGGAACGTACGTCCAGGGGCCACTTATCGGAATGGTAGGGCTAGCAGGGTCTTTTGCAACCGCTCGGACTCGGTACTGATACCGGTATTTAATGTCAACGCCGGTGCCGGTATCTGTTGACTTGGCGCGCCCGTCGTCAGTATAGGTGGTATTAGTCGGATTTGCAATTGTCTTCCAAATTGATATGGTAGTTGCGGCAACGTCTTCATACCAGCTAACGACAATAGCCGGAAGCTGATTGCTGGCTGTTGTGTTGTTTTTTGGTTTAATTTCAACAATGCCAGAAGTTGCTGGGGCATACTGCAGATAAGTAATTGTTTTTCCGTCAGCCGAAACGCTGGTAACTTCAAAATCACCAGCAATTGAGGGGTTGGTAGCCGACTTTTTGCCAAACTGGCCATTCTTAACGTTAATATATGTCCCAATGTCAATACCAGTTGACTTCTTAAACTTTAATGTGACTGTTGCGGCCGCCCCAGCTGCGGCGGCTGTTCTGGCCACAGCGGCGGCTGCTGCAAAATTGCTTTTTCCAAGAGATGTTTTTACAAGCTGTTGCTCGCGTCGCTGAACGTCGTAGTTAACAATCTTTTTGTTTCGAGGGTTAGTTTGATCTGTTAGCCAAGTCAGCACAACGTTTTGAGCCGTCGTAGCTGCCTGGTTGTCTTGGTCAACAGACCTAACAATCAAGTTTGAAACCGCAGTTGGAGTCATGTAGTTAACTTTACCAGTACCAAGGTTCTCGGTAAGGTATTCTTTTTGCACAAGGATAATGGCGTTTTTTTGGAAGGCCGGCTCCCCAGCAAGCTGCACACTGTAATAAATCTCCCCACCAATAATGTTAACAGTTTGGCTCTTTACAACCAGGGGCTCCGTAATGCCAACCTCGCTCCAGAGGAATGGAATAATGGAGCCGACCGTAAGCCTCCCAGCGCTTGCGTTATTGGGGTGCTCAAATTCATAAGACTCAATGCTCTTTCCGTTTTCTACCCAAAATGAGCTGGCGGCCAGCACCGCGTCTTCAACCGTCTCTACGTCAGCGTTTGTTTTTGAAGCTTCAACAATTTTTCCGTGGGTATCCCAAACACCCTGCACAAAATCGAAAGTGTAGCGGATGACTTGTCCGGTAGCAACATAAGGGGTAAGGATATTGTTTGACTGGTCGATTGTCGTGGCCTTGCCGTATAGGTACAACCTGTTGGCCTGTGTTCCGTGCTGACTAATGTTTTTTGGAGACTCATACGTCTTCATTGGCAAAATAGTATTTAGGGCTGAGTCAAACAGCATCTCGGTACTTGATCCAGGGGCAATGCCGTAGTCGGCAAATCCGTACTCCGAAGTGATCTGCACCACATTCGGGTCAGCGTAATAGTCCGTGTAGCTGGAGCTATGGCTTGTGTGATGAAAAATCAGAGCAGCCTTTACGATGCCGGCTGTTGTTGGAACCTTGACCATCCCCCACATCTTTTCCCAGGAGTTATTAATAGTTACCCCAGCGCCAATAAGCTCATCTGTGCCAACCTGAGTGTTTGATGCGTTATAGAAACGAATCTTCAAGAAGCTTTTTGTGCTATTGCCGGTCTTTATCATTGTGGATGCAAAGTAAACCTGGTTGGCAGTAACCGTAAAGTATTGCGAGCGCGCAATCGACTCGGTAGAGCCGGTGGCCGTAGCGGAGTATCCGTAGCCATATGGGCCCGAAGATCGTGTGCTTAGGGCAAACGAACCACCGAAGACCCACTCGATTGTGCTTGCGTTACCAAACTTGTCCTCAAATGTAGGATTCTCTACAACATTTTTTACATCTCGACGTTGGTAGTGTAGGTTCTTGTTTGCATCAACCCAATACTGCGAACCGGTTTTCTTGCAGATGTAGTCCATAGCCTGGCGAAGAGTCATTCCATTAAAGGGCTCTTTTGCTCGATTGACCTCAGTCTTACCTGGATGATCCGCCAGGTATCGATAGGCATTATCTTCCGCTAGCAGGTCAGAAATTGTAAAGTAATGAGCCATCCATGCGATAAGCTGTTCTCGCTCTGACTCGGGTAGCACGCGATCAATAATGTAAATGTTTCCGATAAGTCCATCAAAGTAAGAGCTATGACCAAGAGGCCCTGATGTTGCGTAGCCAACGCCAACTGCAAAGCCTCCCAAGTTAGTAGCTGCTTTTGTGGATACCGTTGTGGACTGAGCAGCCTCATCATTTTTTTGTATAACTAGTGCACCGGTAGTTGGGTCGTATGAAACAAAAATAATTGCTGTCTCACCCGCAACAAGAGTAAGGGTCGTGGTAAACCTTTCGGTAGAGGCGCCGTTATTAATAGTCATAAAGCAAATAGCCCCAGAGCTATTTATCTGCAGCTCTCGACGCTGTCCGGTATAAGAAGATCCATGGTGCCAAATTGTGCGGTATGTCGACGCAGCGGGAAGGGACTCTGGTTGAATCACACAAATACAGCTCATTTTGTTTCCTGCCGCATAAAAACCAAGCCCCTGAGAATTCACCGAGCCAGCCACTGCCTGATCAGCGATGTCTGTTCCGGCAAAAGCAAAGGAGATTGTCCCAACAGTTACTTCGGTAATTTGGTAGGACCCGTTCATGGTGCTAATTGGGGCCGGATTAGATAGCAAAATATTTACCGTCTCTCCCTCAGTAAAGGAGTGGGGTGCTACCGTGCGAATTGTAACCTTGTTTGATGTGCGCTGGAGCCTCAATGGCGTTGCAGATTTTGCTGTTGACATCCCCATTAACTCACTTGACTCAAAGTCAACAGATTGCCTACCCCCTATATACGAAAGAGAGTCATTTGGCATCATTGGTTGAAGGCTATAGTTGTTTTTGGTACGAGATCCGCCAGTAACGGCGGACCATAGGTAATACGGGAACGATACATACGAGCCGGCGGGAACTGCGCGACCGGACGTGGTTGTGTCCGCTCGTTCATCAGCAAATTTAATGTAAGAATATCTTGTTGTCGAAAACGTAACTGAGCTAGCTGCAGCTTGGGTATTAGTTAGGCTGTAAGCGCCATACTTGGTGTTTGGGCCGGTGTTGTCATAGTGAATACGGGCATGCTGCGCGCTTCCGCTGACCAACCCTTCTGCAGTAATTGTTTTTTCATTTCCAGCCCAGTTGCCAATAGCAGAACTAGGGTCGGTAAATTCAGATGGAAGTGTAATGTCAACAACGTCCCCCTTATTAAACGGATGAGCTGCCCACGATGCGTAAGGAGAGGCGCTTTTTCCAAGTTCAATCCATGCCTTATTGCCTTTTCTATAAACTTTCTTTACTCGTGCTGGGTTTCCTGGATTGCCTGCGGCCGAACCCGTTTCAGTCACGGTAAACCTTCCATCGTAGGTTGTAGTGCCGTTAATATGCACAACATCTCCAATGTTAAAATACGTAGGGTTTTTGTCGTACCAAATAGTTGTTATTCCGGCAACTCGCTCTGCGGCAATAATTTTAGATCGGAACTCCCCCGCACTAAGCGATTGGGGTTTTCTCAAAACAACAGTAGAGGTATAAGCAGTACCACCGCTTGTGTATGTTTTAAGCGTAAGGTTTTTGATCTTAAACGTTGTCGCGGTTGCCTCTTCAATTATAGAAAACGCCACGTTGTAGCTGCCAGTGCTACCAGACTCGGTAATTCCAGAGATTCCAACTGCATCGCCAATTGTGAAAGTGTTGTTGCAGGTATACGTAGTGTATTCTCCGTCGCAGCTTGCCGCAGTTATGGTTGCCGAACGGACGGATACACCAGGGTCAACATCTGTCTCTAGACGAAGCGTGGTTGAGGATTGGCGATTCCCGCGAAATCCTGCCGTATAGTCCCCCGGGCGGTTAGAGTCAATATTTTCAAAATTCAAAAACTGCCCACTTTGAAAGTTGTGCTCTGAGAGCGTTGTAATGTCAAGATAGTTCGTGGCCGGGTCGTACGCCCCCACGCTAGAGATAATGTACCTTTCAGTAATTTCGTTCTCAAGGTGATATAGGCGGAGGCGCTGATCAGAGTCTAAGGCACGAGGATCAACAGAACCTCTGCCGCTGTCTGACTTACCCTCGGACAATGGAAGGAAGATCTTTGCCCCTAGCTTCTCTGGGAACTGTGCATCGGGAACATAATTGATTGGGCTAAAGCGCCAATCATTGCTTCCCGTAACCACATATCCGGTTGTGCTTGTTGGGCTGTCGTAGTTAATGCTATGAGCCATAGAGGTCCCGGAGTATGGGTCGGTCTTGTTGACGTCTTCAAAGAACGAAATTGTCCACGGGGTGCTGCGCCCAGACTTTTCATCGGGAATCTCAACCGTTCCGGTAGCTGCTCCTGATGTAACAGTTCCAGTGGTCGTTGTGGTGTAAGTAATAGAGGTGTTTGCTACAACACTTGTAATCTTGTAAGTGCCGTTGAGGGCCTCGTATCCAGTAGGGCCAGTCGCAAGGTCAACCTCAACCGTGTCCCCGGCAACAAATGCGTGCGTGCCAACTGTAATCGTTGCTGTGGTGCCAGCCCTGGCCGCATTGCTTGCCGAAACCGGGCCAGCATAGGCAGATGCGCTTGACGCGGTATAGCTGACAATAGAGAGGATAGATGCCACCGTCCACTCGCCGTCGTAGTTGTTTGTTCGGTCGATGTCTACCTTTTGGCCGACAATAAGGTCGTGCGCATCATTAAGATTGACGGTGATTAGCCGGGTTGGGCTTCCGCCGCCGCTACTGCCGTTTGACACCTTAGTGATGCTAACGCCATTCTTGTTTGGGTCTGTTTGGTAGCCTCCGCGAATAATTTCGTAGTCGTAGACTTCAAACGGAGCTTTGTAACGGTCAATAACAATCTCGTCAAGAAGAGCGGTGTAGTCGGAGCACTTTACCTGGGTGGTAATCGTACCGCCTTCGCGCATCCGAGAAACTTCGGTAACAATGCCGCCAAAGATCAGGGTGGCGTCCTCGTAGATTTGAACTTCAGCGCGCGGCGGAATTTCAAAGTCAAACGTGTGGTCGTTTAGCGCTGCCTGCAGCTTGTCATCTACTGTTGCCCCAGAGTAGCTAGACCAGTCAGTGATCGACAGCGGGAACATGGTAAACATCGTAAACTGGGCCTCGCCTAGCGATCCGTCAGAGCTTTCAGTAAAAGTAAAACCGCTGTCTGAGCCCCCATCAGAGAAGCTAATGCGCCGGGTAATGTCAAAGAAGCCATCGCCCACGGGGGTATGGTTTAGGAGCTTAGGCTTAATCTTTACTGTTATCGTTCCAGTGTAGTTCATAGTTTATGAGGGCCTTGCATATCCGGCTGAGCGTAGAGCGCGCGTTTGCGCCTCTGCTACCTTCTTGGCTAGTTTATCAATATCTCCGGCGTTAGAGACGCTTGGGTTGTTGATTACTACAGATGCGTTTACGGTTTGGCCGCCGCCCACGGCGGTCACGCCTTCTGGCCCACGCATCTTGTGGTTCGGGATAATGCTTCCGCCAAGGCCGCCTGGGACAAGAAGCTCTGGGCCGCGCTCTCCGACCATGTAGCCAACGTTAGGCCGAACGGCGCCGCCGAAGGCTCGACCGCCAATCTTTCTAAGTGGCTCGCCGGAGAATGGAACATTCGATGGCCCATTAAATGGGAACGGGGCATTCGGGCCAACGTTGTACACCGCCCCACCACCGGCCTGGATCATTTGGGTTCCCTGATTTGCCGATTCTGGGTTGATGAAGTTTGTATAGATAAAGTCTCCAAGCATTCCACCAAGGATGCTGCCGATCATACCGCCAATAAATGGGATTGGAATCAAATTGCCAAGGAGGCCGCCAACCAGCGAGCCAATAGTTCCGGCCATTGCTCGGCCCATGTCGCCGCCAGTAGCCCCCGTCGTCAGCAGTCCTGCAACCATGGCTGCCGGCCCGCCAATCTTTGGCAGGATGCTAAGGAGGTTAAATCCTAAAGAGGGGATAAGTTGGGCAAAATCAAAGTTACCAGTAGAGGCCATCATTGCAACGTCTGCAAGGAATCCGGAGAGGAAGTTACCTTTTTTAGTGCCGACAAAACTATCTGCCCTGGCGGCTCCGCCCTTAAACCCGCCCTGGTCTGGGGTCCAAGTCTGCATTCCCTTAAGGTTTAGCTTGCCGCCAGTAAGCGGTACGGGGATTCTGCGAGATTTAGAGGTGTACAGCTCCGGCATCAATCCAGCAGCAACCGCACCAGGGTCTTGAATTGGCCTCCAACCATACTCTCTTGCCAATTCTCTTGGGTATTGAGACCTGGCTGCCATAGCACGTTCAAAAAGCCCATCAGGGTCGGGTATTGCACCAGATGCTACGTCGCCTACACCTCTTGTGTATTCAAGGTCAAGCAGTTGCCCAGCAGATTGCAGTACGCCTTGCTGAGCCTGCCACTCGGGTGAACGGGTTCGGAAGTCATGTGTTCGACTCCGACCGGAGAGGTTTTCACTTAATGGGTTTCGCATCGTGAACATATCATCTGGCAAAGATTCCATGGTGTGGCCCATAAAGAGCTCAGCAAAATGTTCATGCCAGGCTGTCCCGGCATACGTAGTTGGGCGCGGGAAATCCCTCGGCATGCTGTACGGATATCCCTTGGCATTTTTCCCCAGGCCATGGTTAAGCGGCAGACTTGCAGCCTCAACTCGAGCTTGGCCCGGGTTTAATCCCTGAGCAATAAGAGCGCGTTCGTAGGCTCGAATAAGTTGCTCACGCTGCAAACGTTCTTGAACTTTATAGAAAGCTGCTTTTAGAGCACTTACATGACCAAACAATGTGTCTTTAATTGTGTATGGTTCTTTCTTATAATCCGGGTGACCCTTAGGCCGTCCTTGATTATCGTAACTAGGATCTTTCTTAGCTTCAAAAATTCCCAGTACTTCTTTATATCTTGAAGAAAAAAGTTTACGATTTTCAGGGTCAACGAGAGAACGTAGAATCTTAAGGGGACCAAATGCTCTATTATGCATAAGGTGAGCAATCTCATGGGGAATTGTTTCCGGCTGCCCCCTTTTTAGATCGTTCTTATTCAACTGTATATAATTTTGATCTGAGCGGGTAACCCTTCCCGAAAAGGATTCTCCACTCATTTGATCTACGACATCAATCAATAAACGCTTGCTTGGATCAGAGGGGTCAAACATGCCAAATGGTGCGGCGGCCAACCCTAGACGAGCAGCGCTAGATATTGCATCAATGGCGCTCATGTCTACATAGTCCAGATAGTCATGTGGTATTCGCAGATCTCCCCAGTCAAAACTAATGGTATCTGCTAGGTATCCAGGGAAATCTTTGCCCGTTGCCCCGCGCGTGCGCCCAGCTCTAAGGCCATCAACCTCTGTATCACCTGCGTCACCAAAAACTCCCATATTGTGTAAAATCTTTCCAAGGAATGATGACGGTTGCTTTAAGATTGTTCCGGTTCGAACTGGGCGGCCACTCAAGCCTTCGCCCGGCTTCATCCGCACAGAATCACGTCGACTGCCTTCAATATCCTCCACATCAAATCCGCTAGCCGACTTTAATTTGAACAGGTCGAGCTGCTCCCCGTCAGCCGGCTTGATTACCGGTGCATCATCAAGTAGCATCCTGAGCACTGGGGCTTCTGCAGGCCCAAGGTTGAAGAGTTCTGGCTGGGTGTAGAGCAGGCGCTCTCGGATCAGTGCAACCTTGTCCGCAAAGGATCCGCCGCGAGGAATTGTCCTGGCAACACGAGTTCGCTCCGCCTCGATGTCAATGTTTTTAGCGCGTACTCCCTTAAAGTGCTCGTCGGCAGTAACGGCGTAAAGCGCGGCTTCGTCTATGCTGGTAAACACCCCTGCTCGCAAGAGAGATGCCGCTTGCGCCGCTCGGCCGGCAAGGATGCGACCGGTCTCATGCTGGCGAAGAATCGCTTCCTTTGCTGCAAGAATTTGCTCTGGGTCAACCGGCATAGCGCCAGATGAGGCTCGCCAGTCGGCAATTTGCCTCTCAAGAACGTCAGTCGCAACTGCGTGATTCCCAAGGTCGGTAAAGCCCATTTCTGCAAGCGCGGCAGCCCTTGCTTTTGCTTCGGCATCAGTAAACGGCCGGTAGCCGTCTTTGTCATCAATGAGTGTTGGTAGACCAAGGATGGTCTCAATCTGATCAATTGGAATGCCGCCAGGAATTTGGAACTCTGCAAGCCTGGTTGCGCCCTTGCCGCTCTGGGGAAGAGCGGAAGTAAAGCCTATCCTCTTGCTTTCTGGGAATGAGGCTGGGTCGGTTGCAAAGAATGGGAAGTGATAGTCGCCGGATAGGAAGTCATTGAATGAGGTGGTCACATGAGGTGGCTTGTATCCTGCGCGGGTAACAACCGAAGTAATTGGGTCTGCCCCGCCCAAGCCCATAAGGTCGGTGGCGTTTCCGCTTAGCAGGTTGCCCAAATGATCGTAATCACCAGCAAGTCCGCCAACGTAAGAGCGCACCACGCCGGTAGACAGCGGCCGTGATCCTCGCCCCCAAATACCACGCTTTACAATATCGAGGTCAGGGTCAAGCTCGTAAGTGTCTCGCAAGCTCATTGGGCGCGAAATATTAGAAAGCTGGGACAGCCCCAACATATTGCGAGCAAGGGCCTCAAGTGGTCCCGGAAGCTTTCCAGAGCCAGCAAGCTTAGCTAACGCGTCAGCAAGATCCGGACCAGGCATGATTGATGACAGCCCAGCCCTGTAAAGAGAACTCAAAATATCAACAAAGCCGCCAGCGCCAGACAAGTTGCTGTTGCTCATCATTGGCGGAAGAATCTGATGAATAAATCTGGTGGCCGGGTTGGTGTAGTCCTCAAGCCAGCTTAGCGTCCCGTCGTATCCACGGCCAACATCAACTGGTCCGCCCTCAGCTCGTCCGCCGCCCCAGGTTGGTTTTGGCGTACGCCTTGGAGCTGGGTTGTTGAATCCGCGATTGTAATTAAACAAGTTTCCAAAGAAGCCTAGGTCTTTCTTCTGGCCCATATCAATAGACTGCTGTGTTTGCTTTCCATCCCAGACGTTTCCAAAGAGAAGGTCGTAAATACTGCCGCCAGCGATATCCATTCCTGTGGCAACCGCTGCGTTTGCCGCAAGAATTGCAAGGGTGCCTGATCCGCCTGAGGCTAAGAAGGCGGCAGCGTCAGGAAGCGCCATTGCATAGGCGCCAGCATTCATGAAAATATTTCGCATCCACGCTCGACCAGGAGCTTCGCCGCGATCTTTTGCCCCCGCAATATCAAATCCACTCAAAAGAGTGCTGAGAATAGCGGTGCCCCTAAACGCTGTCGCCGCAGCGTTTGCTCCGGCTTCTGTTAGAGCAGAGCCAAATTTGATTTTTGGACCATTTGGGGTTTGAGTAACCTGACCGGGAACAAACCCAGTCCTTGGGGACCACGTTTGAAGATTTCCTGGCTTCAACCAGTCAAGTGGAGGAAGCTTTCGAACGCCAAGCGTATCTTTAAGCTTGTCCAGCCAGGTTGGTCGCTTAAAGACCGCAAATGCGTCGTCAGCTGCAAATGGCGTTGTCGTTCCGCTGTTGTATCCCGTAATTCTTGTAGGGTTATCTAGATCGCCAAAAATTGGAGAGATGCCGCCAACATTAGGTATAGGACGGTTATCCCACTTGGTGTACATGCGGAAGTTAAATGGAAGGTTGATATCCCATCCACCCTTGTCTGTTGGGGGAGTGTATGGCGGCGTGACAAACGGCGTCTGCGTTGGCGTTGGGGTTGGGGTCGGGGTCGGGGTCGGCGTTGGAGTTGGGGTTGGTGGTCCATATGGCGTTGGCGTTGGCTCTGGGACCCAGTCTGTTCGACTGCCGCCCTTGCCCCATCCAACGTATCCGCCAACGGCGCGTCCGTACGAGCCGGCACGAAGAGCGCCAGCCGAAGACTTAAGTGTTGGTGGGAGTTTATGGTTTGGCGTGACGTATCCGCCGCCCTGCTTGAACATGGTGAGCATTTCCGGTCCACGCTCGCCGACCATGTAGCTTGTGGCAGCCGAAAGGCTTCCGCCCATGGCCCTTCCGGGGCTGTAGTAGTTAGAAAGGCCGGCCATAATCATTTGCAAAAGCGGGCCAAACGACTCCATAAAACCGGTATTCAGATCATCGTATTGGCCGCTTGTGTATTTACCGCCAGGCGTGTAATAGGTCTGGAGCCTCTCCAGGTCATACAAGAACTTGCCAATTTGATTAAATTGCTTGACACGCTTCGGGTCGTCCATTGGTGTTTTTGGGCTGACGAAGGCGTAGTATTCACGAAGCTTGGTCTGCAGATTCTTGGCATCAGAGATGCGCGCCTGCAGCAAGTTCACCATGGTTTGACCCTTAATCGTTCGGGTTTCGGTGTCAGGATTCATAATTGCATTGAGCGCGTCTTGAGCCTTCTTATAGGCGGCGCTTTGCGCCAGGACGTTCAGGGCCGCTGTAATAGCCTTTGGAAGAGCGGCAAAGGTTGAGTTGATATTTGACTGCAAGGCGGCCATGAATCCGGAGGAGAACGACTCCATGAAGGAGTAGCCCTGGGCAGAAGCAACTTCTAGGTCGAGGCCAACGTCTCCAAAGATGTCCTTAAGCTCAGCAGAGGCGTTTGACTTGCTGATCTTGCCTTCCTGGATCTTCTTGAGCAGATCGTCAATGCGCTCTTGCATGACGCGGCTTCGCTCTGCCTGATCAAGCTCAAGCGCCCTGGCCTTTTCGTCATAAAACTGGCCGGTCCCAATGTATCCTGAGGTTCCCTTGCCGGCCTGAATGGCAGCTGCCATAGCATCAAGCTGTGCGCGCTGCTCGTCTTGGAACAGGTCGCGGGCGGCGTCGCGCGCTGAGCGGGCGCGCTCCAGCGGATCAACGCTGGCATCAAACATGTCAAGGGCGGCTTCGGAGGCCTTGGTCCTAGCCTCCTCAAGCTTTTGAAGTTTATCCATCTGGTCGGCTTGGTCCTTGAGAGCGTCGTACTGCTGCTGGAGGACGCCAAGTCGGATCATTTCTCCGCCGTACAGAACCTCTACGTTATCAAGGGCATTTTGACGCTCGGCCTCAAGCTGCTTCTTCTCCTCTTCAAACAGTGCCTGAATGACAACTTGCGCACGCGACATGAGGCGATTGAGCGGCGTCTGGAACGATTCCATTGCCTTTTGCATTGCCTCTTGTGCCTTTTGCAGGAGCTCACCAGTGGAGTCAAGCGCCTTAGTCAGCAGGCTGATATATTCGGTTGCCGAGGTATCTCCAGCCTTGTACCACTTCTGATATAGCTTTTCAACATAGCCAGCATCGATGCCCATCGTCTTGGCCACTTCGTCAGGCGAAAGACCCTCGCGCAAATAGCCCCTGATTTCCTTTTCCATCTGTACCCGTCGGGCAATAGCGGCTGTTCTTGTTGGCGTAGGGGGGTTGTCAATTAGGTACTGTTCGGCCCTGGTCGTGTTGGCCCCCCCGTACAGGTCTTCGTTTCGAGTATCTGTTATAACGCCAGCGCTATTTGCTCCGGAGTTTGACGTCAAGGCTCTTCCTATGGTTTCCCAGAAGCTTCCGTTTCCTGTAACTGGAACTGGCTCTGGGTACAGTTCCGGGAACATTTCCCGTGCTTTTTCAGGGCCTAGGCGTAGTTCAATCTCTTTCCTTGTGTTCTTGACCTTTTCCGCCTTTAGGCCAGATGGAGAATTGTTAGCCCTGTTAGTAAGTTCAGTTGTCAGTGCCTGGCCGGCAAGGTGGAGCGCAACGCCAAAAGCTGCAAGGGCAAGGACAATGCCGCCTGTTGATATGGCGACAACTCGACCAAACTCATCAACAACCGTGACCAGCGGCTTAAGCGCTTCAGAGAACATTTTGATGCCCTGCAAACCAAATCCTATTTGCGCAACCGTGCTGAATACATTCCCAATCTCCTCATTGCCAGTTAGATTTGCAATGGTGCTTCCAAGCATGCCGAGGGCAAACATTGCGGACCCAAGATTTGACATCTTTCCCTGAACCTCTGAGGCGATAACTCCTAGCTTGCCAAGCGCGCCATTTGCCGAATCAAGGCGAAGCTTGAAGCTCAGCAGCTTTCCATAGACGGCCTCATAGCCGGCTGAAAGAGCCTGCTGAATTTGGGCCGAATCTTTTGCGTCAACTGAGGCAAGGAGCTTCTGGAATTCCTCAGGGCTGGAGCGCTGCTGCTCCCTAAGCCTGTTAAAAATCCCTACGGCATATTCCTCTGTCAGAGGCCTATTTGCAACGGCCTCGGCGCCACCCCTTGGGCTAATAAATTCGCGTCCGGAAAGCGCAGCCTCTTGCTCTTCAAGCTTGTGCGCAATTCTTACAAGCGCTGGGGAAGTGTAGCCACGGCCGGGAGTGCTTCCTAGGCCGTATCCGGTGGCGACAACGTTTTGCTCTGAGTCAACAATTGCGCGCGGCTCAAGGAGTTGCGTTGCAAATGTCCTTGTTGCTCCAATCGCCTGAAGCGCAAACATCCTTGTTTTTACATTGTCAAGAGATTCAGCTGATTTGGCTGTAGCAACTGCAAACTTTGACATAGCAAGTGCGAGTCCGTCGACAATAAGTTTTCCGCCAATGAATCCAGCAAACATAAACCCAAAGAGCGGAGCAAGAGGAGAGACGACCTGTACAACTGCAGAAAACAGATCCATAATCATTTTGATGATTGGCATTGCAGCTGATAGTGCAGATGCAAACGTAGCAGCAAGGCTTGAGATAGCTCCGCCAGCAGATTGCGAAAGCGCAGGAAGAACGGACGTCCCAATCTGGTCAAGCGAGCTTAGGATCTGTGGGGCGTTGTTATCTACTGCTTGGCGAACGCCATATTGGTTATTTTGATAGGCTTGCGCAAGGAAGCCAACAAGCGCCGTGCTCGCCCCGAGGGTTGCTACAAGCGGGTTGCTTGCAATAAACCCAAAGAGAGTCCGGGCAACGATGATTGAGGCGCCAAGCTTTCGAATAACGTCATTAGACAGAATCTCAGCAAACGCCTTAAATCCAGAGATCGAGGTGGAGATAAACGAGTTTAGCGAAGATCCGCTTGTTGCGACCGCCCCGCCAATACCGCCAATAGTTTTGAGAATTGAGTCTAGGAATCCACCCGCAACGCTGATCCCCTCAGGAAGGCCAGACCGGATTGCCTCGGCAACCTTTCTGACCGCCCCTGCAAATTGCTGAGATGATTTTTCTGCTTCGTCACCCTGGAGGAACGTTGCAAGTCCGTCCTCAAACTCTTTTGCCTTGGTGCCGGCAACCAAGTCTCGAATTACAGAGAAGAGGGGGTTAAACGCTGTAGCAACAAGGGATTGCGAGGTGTCTGCAACCGTAGTCATTGCTCCTTGGAACGTGCGCGAGAACGCCTTCATTCCACCGCCGTACTTTTGCTCAAGGCCTTGAAGGATTGCCTGTACACCACCGGGGCCGGAAAGGGCGCCGATGCGAGCAAGTCGGCGGATTTCCTCAATGGCTGTCTGTGGGTTAAGGAGCTTCTTGTAGGTTGCGCTGGCTGTTTGTCCGGTGCGCTCAAGCTCTGCAAGCAAGGCATTTGCAAGGATCTCGTATCCGGCAATACCGGCGTTGGCCAGCTGCATCATATCGTTTTGATAGACGCGGCCTGCTGAGTTCATTTGTCCAAGTGCGTACGTTACCCGGCGAAGCTTGTCATCCTCTGCACCAAGTGCCGCAACGGCATCGCCGATGTTAACGAGTGCTCCTCGGAATTCTTTGAGGCCCGATGTGGAGTACGGATTGGTAAACGACTCGAGAACAGGCATTTGACCCTGGGCTTTTGCCTTGACCTTGTCAATTTCAAAACCGAACGCTTGCATGCGGACGGCAGCAACCTGCAAGTCTCCGAATCGGAAGTTTGTAACGTTGGCAAATTCTCGCAGGGTCTGAATAGTTTCAGCCGTCTCAGCATTTGCCGCACGAACGCTACGGCCAGCATTTTTAAAGAGTGTATTAAATCCAACTCCGGCGGATTCAAGCATGGCGTTAAAGCCAATGATGCCGCCCATAAGGTGTTGAATAACGCCGGCAAACGCAAAGATGGCCTGTTGGCCAATGGCAAACGAAAGGCCAAGCTGAAGCACGCCGCTTATTGACTGGGTCAAGCCGCTATTAGCTTGGGTCAAAACTTTTGCTAGCTGGCCAAATTGAACGCGTCCATCTTGGATAACAAGGTTAAGTCGGTTATTTGCTTTTGCTGCGGCCTCTGCGGCTCGTGCATTTTCCTGGAACTCTGTTTTCGCCGATTGATCGATCTTTTGGCCTTTTTCAACCTGTTCGCCATAGCCAAATTTGGCTTCTCGGTACGCCCCAACTGGCGTAAACCGCTCGATAAGACTTTGGCCGTAGTTCCTGCCCCTTTGAATTCGAGCAGCGCGGGCCTCAGCCTCTTCTCGCGCCTTTGCGATAAAATCAATAGGCGGACCGCTATATGGAACCACCCCAAGTGCCGGTGATTCTCCCTCTTTTAGAGGCGGGTACTTTATGCTGTACATGGGCTCTCCGCCAGGGAGAACGGCTTGTGGGCCAGCCGCAGTTGGATAGGCGCCAGCAGTAAGAACCCCTCCCGCTCGTGTTATTGGGAGCGGGAGACCAACAAGGCTTCCTTTTCGAATTAGCTCACCAGCGGAAGTAATCTCTCTATTAATCTGCGCAATGGTCGCCTCAAGGATGTTCTTTGCAAGCGCGTTTAGCTGCTGTTGAATTCCCGCATTATCCGCAACCTCGCCGAGCGTTTTCCCGCTAAGTATTTTTGCAAATTCTACTGGGTTGATAGCCTGAGCAACAGCCTGCTTCTCGGCCTCTGATGCGTTGGCCATGAACGCGGCCATCATCTCCGGTGTTCGGTTGGCGATACCGGTTATGCCACGGAGTTCGCTTCCCGGCTTGAGCAGCGAACCAGTAGCCTGGATAAACGCACGCTGCAAAGCCTCTTCAAACGGCATAGTAATGCCCTGGAATCTCTTAGTGGCCCCAGACCGGATACCTTGCTCTCCGTATGCTCGGATTGTTTCTGAGAGAATAGATGCAATTTCAAGGAACGATGTCTTTGGGAACATCTTAGAAGACTTGCCAAGTTCGGCAATTCCTGCCGATACCTGAGCCAGCAGCTCTTCCATTGGGGCTCCGCCACCCTGTACTTTTGCTGCTGTTTTGTGAATATTGGTAGCAAACTCAGTAAAAAGCGTTGAGGCGGCGGCCAACGCGGGCTTAGTCTCTGTTGCCAGCTTCTCAAGGTGTGGCGTAAGTTGCGCGGCGGCGCCGCCAACGCCAAGGCCAGGGGTATTAAAGCCTTCCGGGCGCGACTGGGCATACTGGTGAAATGCAAGGCTTGCCAAGAGCCCACCGGTTTTCTTGGCGACTTCTGCTTGAAGCTGGTAGAACATCGGGTCACCGTGGCTGATTCCACTTATCCCTTCAGCCTTAACAATTTCCTCTCGCTTACGTAGCCCACGATTTTCCCCCTTTGGGCCGTAGTACGTTGTTAGCATAGGTGGCGCATAGCCACCCTCCATCATTCGTGCGAATAAACCGTGAGCAATCTCATGGATGGCCGTTCGAAGAATGGCGCCAGAGCCTCGGCTTAAGTGCCCAATCTCAAGGCTTCCGGAAGCTGCGCCGGTGCTTGTCTGGCCCATCAACTGCGGGTCCTCGCCAGGAAGGCCACGGAAAGAGGCAGCAAAGCGCTCCAGAATCTTGGCTGAGAAGTTTTTTTCTAGGAATGGCTTAAACGCCTCCGTGATGCCGGGGAGTATCCTCTCGACAGCCTCGGTTTCAAACGTTGCCCCACCCGCCCTTGGGCCACCCGTAGACTTTCCAAGCATGAGTCGCTCAAAGCGCTGCATTGCTGGAGTCCTGGCCACAGCTTCGGCAGCAGCCTGTGTGGCAACCTGGGTAGCTGCCTGTGTGGCAACCTGTGTTGCTGCCTGTGTTGCTGCCTGTGTTGCGGCCTGGGTTGCGGCCTGGGTTGCGGCCTGGGTGGCAGGGCGCATGCTTGCCATCGAGCGACCTGCCTGCGCGGATGCGATCACCGCTTCATGCGACTCAATCTTTGCAACGCGCAGCCCGCGAGCCACCATTAAGGCGCGTGCCTTATTCAACTCGGCAATCATTCCTTCAACGTGCGCGGAGCCAAGCGCATGCCCACCTTGCTCGCCAACCTTAATCAATGAATTAGCAAGGTTCCGGTACCCCTCGGCGAGGTTCTTGTTCATCTCTGCCTGACGAGCCGGATCAGACTCTTCGTACGGCAGGTACCCGCCGGCACGGGCCCTTGCAGAACCCTTGGCAGTTCCGGTTGCGCGCGGATTAAGGCGATAGGAGCGTGCGCTTTCCGGGCGACGCATGGAAACGGGCTCTTCTGGTTCCTGTGGCTCTGGGGCCGCCGTAGGTGCCTTTGGGGGCTTAGGAGGCTTCTCTCCGCCGCCGCCGCTAGAAGCTGGAGGCGCTGAGCCTAGATATCCGGGGTCTCGGGCTGCAGAGGCTTGGATTGCGCCCTCTACAGCCTCTTGGATAAGTCGCTCTATGCCTCTGGTGCCCTTGCCCTGTCCAGACTTGATCCCGGCAAGCATGGTAGCGGCTGCCTCTTGTGCGATCTGCAGTGCAACACGTGGGTCTGCTGTGATTGCGCTTGGGTCAAGTCCCATGCCACCCTGAGTTGCTGACATTGCGCGAGAGCCGTAGGTAGACAGACCAGCAAAGAACGCAGGGAGGCCCCGGCCAGATGCAAGGATGCTTGAGGCAAGCTCAACGCCCTGAGCGGACGGCTCTCCAAAGGCGGTCTGCTGCGCGGTAATGAGCTTCCTTGCCTTCTCAAGACTCCCAGCAACGCTAGACATTCGTCGGGTACCACCGGCAACTTGCTGGGCAGCGTTAATTAGCTCAATTGCCTCTGGAAGTGCGTTATAGATTGGGTCCATCCCGGCAGGGATTTCTCCCGATGCAATCCTGCCTCGAAGTTGCAGCTGTGGGCCAACGGCTTTGTGGAGCTCCTTTAGTAGGTTTGCCGGAATGCCACCGCGCTCACCTTCCAGAATCCTGCCAACCATGCTCTCGGTTGCAGCGTTGTTGCCAAATGCCGTAGAGAGCAGCACGCCCTCCATAAGTCGCTGCAGCTTTGGGCTCGTTCCGCCCTTGGCAGTTTGGTACTCCGAACGCACGCGCTCTACCGGGATCTCGGCAAGAACAAGGTTCTTCAGCTCCTCAACGGCTGATCCGCCCTTCTTAATTGTTGGGCCGACGTTACCTCGCTCAAACCCGCCAGGGATACGTGCAATAGTCTTAGCAATTGCCTGGGCAATCTCTGCTTCGGTCATGCCGGTGGAGAAGTTAAGCATGGAGCCAAGGCGTGAGCCTTCTCGCGGACCAATCTTCTCAAGGCTTGCCGCAAGCTCTCGCGTTATTACCGGCGTCTTCCCGGCTTGTACCAATTCTACGGCTTCGTTAATTGCCTTTGTTACGCCTGACGGTCCGCCAAAGGACCCTGGATTTTTTGTAATAAACTCCCGTACCGCTGCAATAATTTGCGCCTTACCTGGCGTGGTGGAGGCAAGCTGCTGCATGCCAAGCGTTCGGGCGTTTCCAGAAAGAACCAATGCAGCCTTGGAAACTTCGGATCGAACCGTTGCAACAATGCCCTCTGCAAGGTTCGGGCTGCCGTAGAAAATCTTCTTTGGGTCAAATCGACCGGAAATCTCCTCAATGAGCTGGCGAGAGGCAACGCTTTCCGCCCGACCGGCGCCACCACGGGCGCGTGGCTGGAGATACTGTGGGTATGCGCTGGATCGTGAGGTAACAAGCTCCTCAAGCGCCTGAACGACGTACCTTGCCTCTATCTTGCCGCCAGAACTGCGCGGGTCAGCAAAACTTTCAACCTGAGCTGGCTGAGCACTTGCTCGAGTGCGCCTGGGGGCTCGCGGCCTCTCATCGCGCTCTACGTCATCAACATACCCAGCTCGACGCATGCGCGTGCGTATGTTTTGAAAGTTTCTGCGGTCCCCTCCGGTAGATGGAAAGAAGATTTGCGG
>Ga0315907_10003097_pt1 | contig 20040 bp, 16 predicted proteins | sample LakEriMetagenome_3_FD_203525 | JGI IMG/M metagenome (GOLD analysis project Ga0315907, IMG submission 203525) | Freshwater fungal communities from buoy surface, Lake Erie, Ohio, United States - Buoy 12 MA123 | ecosystem: Environmental > Aquatic > Freshwater > Lake > Lake biofilm | place: USA...
AACATCGGTTGATTGGCCTGTGGCGATAAATCGACAATGCTAAGTCTATTATGACCGATTAGTAAGTGATCATCTTCATAAATTCCAGTGTGGTCTGGTCCTCTGTGCTTCTGTTGAGACAAAGCATGAGGAAACTGCTGCTTACGCAGTGCCTTTTGATTTCCCCAATACCCCGCAATACCGCACATGAGATTGATTTATTTTTTTCGAAGATAGAGGTAAAAAAAATCCCCCTTTCGGAGGATTTAGTTTTTTATCTGAAGATGGTAATGTTACCTGTTATTTCTTTGACTTCATTGTTATAGCCCCAGGCCTTCACAAAGAATGGATATACACCGTCTTCAACAAAGTAGTTAAAGGAGTTGTAAGAGTCGGCTACCCAAGGAGTATTCGTGTCATTGGCAGTGAAGATCACATCACCCCAACGATTGAATACGTAAATTTCAATGGTCTCGACACTGTTCGCCACAATTCGCCATACATCGTTCACTCCATCACCGTTGGGTGAGAATGAATTGGGAATGTACAACTGTGGAGGAGAAGTGATGGTCGTGAAATTTTCGCCTTCACAACCTTGTGGGGTAAGCACATGAAGTACCACTTGATATTCTTCGATGCCTTCGAATCCGTGCGTTACCACAGGTCCTACACCCGTTGCGCCATCGCCAAAGTCCCAAGCGTATTGACAGCCGATACACGAAATGGTATCGCCAGCTACAAATTCATACACATAAGGAGAAACTTCTTCGTAGGTAAAAGGTGCTTCTAGGTTGAGCATGTAAACCGTTACAGGTTCTGAACCGTAGTTACCACAAACGTCTGTGGCTGTTACGGTGTATGTCTCCGTTTCACTCACTGCTGAAATAGTAAAATCTGCACCATAAAAGTTATTGGGAGACCATAGATAAGAGTAGTCGCCTAAACCTCCAGAAGCAAGCGCAGTAAGCGTTAAACCGGTACCTTCACAAATGCTAGTGTCAGGAGTAGCTGTAATGTTGATAGGTAGGTTCGGAACAGTAATCATGATCGACTCGGATGTAAGTGAGCCACAGTAATCTGTAACGTTTACGATCACTTCGGTGTCTAAGCCAGTTTGTATCGTGTAGCTATCCGTGATACTCACCACTTGACCATTTACGATCCACTCAAATTCAAATGTTCCAGTACCATCAGCGGCAGTCGCGTTAAGCACTGTTTGATCTAAACAGGTTACTTCTTGGTCCTCTGTGGTGGTTACGGTGATAGCTGGATTGTCCAGAGTAATATCTACCGTAGCTGTAGAGGTAGCGCTACATTCATCTGTAATGGTCACAGAAACTTGTGTTGATTCCGTTGTGGTAAAGTCAACAGTAGGTGTAGTACCTAGTGGCGTACCATTGTTGTTCCAAATGTAACTGAAGGTACCTGTACCACCTGTTGCAGCAGGGTCTAGGGTGAAAGTATCTAAGCAAGTACCGCTTAAAGAAGCAGGTAGGTTATTGAAAATAGCAGGACTATCAATTATGATCTGCACGGTGCTTTCTGTTTCTTGACCACAGTTGTCAGATACGACTAGGGTTACTTCACCAGGAGCATTCATACCGGGGTTGTCGTAGTTTTCATCCCACTCATCCCATTCCATCACTCCGTTGGTTGACCACGAGTAGAAGTAGCTTGGTGTTCCGCCACTAACGCTTGCAGTGAAGTTAAATGGATCATTACAGCCAACAGTAAAACTCGGTGGAAGAATTACGTTGATCGCAGGGCTATTAATGGAAATGTCAATGGCATCGGTTGCTGTAAATCCGCATCCATCGGTTACGGTGATGTTTACCAATCCTGGGCCGTTCCAAGAGAAATAGCTCAACGAGTTTTGCCAACCCCACAGATTGTTACCATTTTCATCAGTCCAGTCGTACGTATAGTCGGCGTCACCGCCAGTTGCAGTAGCAGTTAAGTCAACCCAACCACCACAGTCCAATACGGATTGATCACCTTGATCAATGCTGATAGCTAAAGGATCAAAATCATTGATGCTCACCACGAAGTTACCGCTGGAGCTAGCTAGCCCACAAGTATCACTAACGGTAAGAACATAAGTTGTAGTTAGGGAAGGCGTAACGTTTATGGTTTCTGTTGTTTCCGTTGTTGACCAGGAGTAGGAGTAGTTTCCATATCCACCGGTGATCACAGGTTCTAAAAGTTGTGTTGCACCTTCGCAAATGGTGTAGTTCTGATCCACCACATCGATGGGTTCAGCGGTATCAGAAACAAAAAAGTTGTAGCTGGATTCAAGCGACAAACCGGTACAAACAGCAAAGTTGGTAATGGTCAAATCCACTGTTTCAATGCCTTCTACAATATTGTCTTGAAGGGCATCAAAAGGTACCACAATTGACATAACACCTGGAGCGAATACTAAAGAGTCTGGAAGGTCAAGATAGTCTCCACCTTCTATAGCCACTCCACCCCAATCGAGGTAGGCGATCAATTCATCGTTAGGATCACCTGTTTCTGGACGGCTAAATATGATGTCAACAGAACCACAGTCTTCAAATACGGTATCGTCATTGGGACCACCCGCTTCGAAAGACAGAGCAACATCGATTACCAAATTACTCGTGAATGATTCGCGCTCAAGGATTACGTAACTATTATAGGATGCATCATACCCATCGGCCACGGCTAATTTGATGTGGTAAGTAAGACCACATTGTACTATTCCAATAGCAGTAAGCACGTCGGTATATCCGTCGGCATTGGCGTAATAGGGGTTGGTATAACACTCATCGGTGTCAACGGGAGCTCCGCCTGCACCGGTATAATCTTGATTGTAAAATTCGCAGTAGTTACATGGTCCTGCGTTAGAAGTACCATTGTTTAAGGTACCAATACCTACGGGGATATCTGTACCTGGGATAAGAGCAATGTTGATGGCATTATTAGCAAAGGTGCCATTGATGCCAGGTCCGCTCAAAAAGAAACCAAAAAAGTCATTATAAACAGTTCCAGGAGCAGTAAAGTCGGGATATTCTTCTGATGCCCAAATGTAGTTAAATCGCAAAGTATCACCCAGCGGAACGAAGTCAAATTCGATGATGGACCAATCCAATGCAGAAGAGTTAGCACCACCCGCATCTGCCAAAATGTTAAGGTCTGGATCGTTTGAAGTAGCTGTGGGGTTAAAGTTGTCAGAACCTAAAGTGCTATTGGGACCTACCAAAGAAGCGGCACTTCCCGTGCTCATGATAAAGCCCGACTGAATGCCTAAGTTGCAATCAATACAATCCAAAGAACCGATCGTCGTTTCCACACCGTTGGCTGGCTGACCGTTAAATGTAATATTGGTTGCAGTGATGTTAGGGCCTAACAATACATCTTGAACGTATTGTTGAACAGTCATCGTATTGCTGATCACCAATTGACTTTTGGAGCTAAGCACCAAGGCCAACAATACAATCGATAACGTAAAAATCTTCTTCATAGACTCGTTTTGGTAAACAATGGACAAAGCTTTAAGGCTTAGAGTTGCATCTAAAGGCAATTTAGATATTGACAAAGTTCGTGATTCGCTGCATCTTTACCAAAGAATGAAGCAGGAATATTCAGATATATTAGGTTTGGCAATCTTGGATGTTCACCGAGGGCATAAATCTGCACCTGTTAAGGTATGGATGAATGGGCAGCGTGAAGGGGATTATCAAGCTGATGTGTTCTTGCGTTCCTACCGTCAATTGTTGGCTTGGGAAAAAACAGCATTGAAATTGGCCAAGGGAAGTGTTCTCGATGTAGGAGCCGGGGCGGGCACTCACAGTTTGATTCTACAAAAAAGAAATTTTGATGTTACCGCGATCGAAATCTCGCCTTTGTGCAGTGAAGTGATGTGCGAAAGGGGTGTTCAGCAAGTGATTAATGAGAATGTTTTCAACCTCAAGGGAATTGAGTACAACACCATTTTGCTCATGATGAACGGATTGGGCATGGCCGGAACGGAAGCCGAAACCTTGCGTTTGTTTAAGCATTTGAAGCGATTGCTCGCAAAGGGAGGACAAATTATAGGAGACTCAACTGATATTCTATATGCTCGAATGAACGCCATGGCGAATTTCGAAAGCAACGGAAAATTTTATGGGGAAGTGGAGTTTCAGTTGTCCTATAAAAACAAAAAAGGTACACCCTTTCATTGGCTGTACCTAGATCCAGTATTACTGGCAGAATTGTCGGATAAAGCAGGTTTGAAAGCCGAAATCATCCATCGGGACAAAGATTTTCATTACCTCGCCCGATTGACAAGGGCTTAACGGAATTCTCTCAATTCACTCATCAAACGCTTTCTCGCATGAAAGATGCGGCTTTTTACTGTTCCCATTGGGATGTTCATTTCCGCAGCAATTTCATCGTAGTGATGTCCGTCCAAAAACATTTGAAACGGCTTCTTGAACTCAAAACTCAAGCGATCAATGGCTAAGTTAATGTCCTTTTCGTTGATTTTTGAGCTAACCGTATCCTCAGAAACTTTACCGTAGTTCAAGTAAAATTGATTCTGAGTCTGATCGGTAATCGTATTTTGAAGCTTCTTGCGCTTATAGTTATTAATAAAGATGTTGCGCATGATCGTGAACAACCAACCTTTGAAGTTGGTGCCATCTTGGAAGTGGTCCTTATAACGAAGTGCCTTCAGCATCGTGTCTTGTAACAAATCTTCCGCTTCTTCCGAATTACGAGTGAAGTTGTACGCAAAGCCTTTTAAATAAGGAGCGTTCAGTACTAACTGGTCATTAAATTCAATGGTGCTCATTTGGCTTTTAGGTTCTTTGTTTAATAATCTAAGGCAAAGATTAAACAAAAAATGTCAGTCACCAAATGTTTGTTTAAGTATTTTGAATAATAGTTAAACAAAATCTGTTAAACCTAGAATTCGCTGAGCAGTTTTTCAGCGCTACCGTGGAGAACGATCATGGATGGGTCGGGAGATTTAACACCTTGAAGGATGTTCCCGGTCAAGTGAAACTCGCATTCCGTGCCGTCAAAATGTTGTTGAATCTTTTTAAAGTGGTCGTTCAACAAAACAGCGTTCGGGTTCGAGGTGTAAATAGAAACAAATCTCACAGACCCCAAGCGCTGATAAACCTGAATAAGGTCATCCGTGGGTACGCTTTGTCCTAAGAAGATGCTCTTATAGCCTCTCAGCTTAAATATATAATGCAGCATGAGCAAAGAAAGCTCATGTATTTCTAATTCAGGTAAATAGAGAATAACTGCCGGTGCATCTTTTTTCTCTGAAACAATCATTTTGTCTACTCGAGAGTAGATCTTTTGGCGAATCAAAGAGGAAATAAAGTGCTCCTGAGCAGGACAGATCACGCTAGCCTGCCACAAAACGCCAATTTGACGAAGAAAAGGCATCAACACCTCACGGAAGGTGCTTTCCAAACCAAATTGGTCTATATGAGGTTCTATAATACTATTAAACAATGGCTCGTCATAGTTGAGCATTGCAATTTTGAGTACATGAAGGTGGTGATGTTCGCCTTGATCGTGATTGGCTGATCGAGAAATAGCTTCACGAATTTGGTCGTCAGTCATTTGTGCAATCTGGGAGATTTTATATCCCATGTTGCTCAATAGACTAACGTTCAGCAAAAACTTCAAGTCCTTGTCTGTATACTTCCGAATGTTGGTGTCTGTACGGTCTGGGGCAAGAAGGCCGTATCGCTGTTCCCATATGCGGATCGTATGCGCTTTAATGCCTGTAAAGCTCTCTAGGTCCTTTATGGTAAACTCCTGCATCTTCATGATCTTCTCACTTTTATGTCAGTTTAACAACGAGCAGTATTGATTTGTTCGTTTACGGGGTGAAATAGATGGTTTTAGCTCATTTTTCGCTGGCGAATATAAAGAAATGAAGCTTGAACAGGAGCAAACACTAGGATACTCAAACTCAGTGATTTCAATGTGGCTCAAATCTGCTACTTAAAATTCAGTAAGGATATAGCGTGATTTGCTTCGAAAATACCCGTGAATGTGCTACTTTCGGGCGCTCTTAACTCTTACGTGCTATGGTAAATGTGGCAATTATCGGATATGGTTACTGGGGACCGAATTTGGTTCGCAATTTTAACGCACTATCAGATGCCAAAGTGAAAAAGGTAGTGGATCTTACACCTCAGCGTTTGGCTGCGGTTCAAAGCTTGTACCCTTCCATTGAAGTATCTTCTTCGGTGGATGAACTTTGGAATGATACTTCTATTGACGCAGTGGTTATAGCCACGCCCGTTTTCACTCACTTCGAGTTGGCCAAAAAAGCATTGCAAGCGGGAAAACATGTCCTCATCGAAAAACCGATGACCGACACAGTTGCTCATGCGCTGGAACTAATTGATTTGGCTGAACAAAAAGGAAAACTACTCATGGTAGATCACACCTTTTTGTACACCGGAGCTGTCCAGAAAATGAAGAACTTGGTGGATTCAGGAGCACTCGGAAAGTTGAAGTATTTCGATTCCACACGAATCAATCTCGGCTTAATCCAACAAGATGTCAATGTACTATGGGATCTAGCTCCTCATGATATCTCCATTCTCGATTATCTTGCAGGATACGAGCCCGTGAGTGTTAACGCTACCGGTGTATCGCATATTCACAATGGTATTGAAAACATTGCTTACCTCACAGTAAACTACAACACCGACTTTGTAGCGCATTTCAATTGCAGCTGGTCTTCACCCGTGAAAATTCGAATGATGCTGTTGGGAGGTGATGATAAGATGGTGGTGTTTAACGATATGGAGCCGTCTGAAAAAATTAAAGTGTACGACACGGCACACAGCGTAACAACCCCAGAAGAAAAACAAAAAGTATTGGTCGATTATCGAGTGGGTGATGTGTACATACCTAAGCTAGCTTCAACAGAAGCGCTCAGTGGAATGGCTAAAGATTTTGTAAAGTGCATTCTATCAGGAGGAACTCCTGTGGCAAGCTATAAGAGTGGATTGAATACTGTGCGTATTTTAGAGGCTGCTCAACACTCTATCAAACAACGTGGTCAAGAAGTAAAAGTGGCCACTTATTAAGGAACGAAAATGGAAGTAGTAACGATCAATAACGAGCGTCAGTCGCTCAATAACGTTAAGATTGGAAAGGATGTACGCATTTTCAATTTTGTCAATGCCTACGGTTGCGAAATAGGAGATGGCTCAAAAGTGGGAGCTTTTGTAGAAATACAAAAAGGCGCTTTCATTGGAAAAAATTGCAAGATCTCAAGTCATACCTTCATTTGCGAAGGGGTGCACATTGAAGACAATGTTTTTGTGGGACACAATGTCACCTTTGTGAATGATATGTTCCCTCGCGCTACCAACGCCGATGGCAGCATGCAATCAGAAGCTGACTGGAAGTTGGTGGAAACACGTATTTGTAAAGGTGCTTCATTAGGAAGCAGTGTTACTGTCTTAGGAGGCATTACGGTGGGCGAAAATGCGATTGTAGGTGCCGGTTCTGTAGTAACCAAAGATGTACCTGCGGGTATGATCGTAGCAGGAAATCCTGCACGGGTTTTAAGAAAAGTTTCGGATAGATAAACAGACCTTAGGGTATATAAAAATATGGATCAAAAAATACCTTGCCTCGATCTGAAAGGGCAACACGCACAAATAAAGAAAGAGGTTTTTGAAGCCTTTGAAAAGGTGTATGAAAACACCGCTTTTTCTGGTGGCCCTTTTGTGGAAGAATTTGAAAAAGCATTTGCTCAATACTGCGGAACCGCGCATGCGATAGGAGTTAATAACGGGACAACTGCTTTGCACTTGGCTATGCTCGCTTTGGGTATTGGCGAAGGGGATGAAGTTATTCTTCCAGCCAACACATTTATTGCAACTGCATGGGGCGTTTCTTATGTAGGAGCTATTCCTGTTTTTGTGGATTGCGATCCTGATACGTGGGAAATGGATGCTACAAAAATTGAAGCTGCTATTACTTCCAAAACAAAAGCGATTGCCGGAGTTCATTTATACGGACAACCTTTCGATGTGGACGCAGTAAAGGCGATTTGCTCTAAACACAACTTGTTCCTAATCGAAGATGCTGCGCAAGCTCAAGGCGCCCGCTACAAGGGCACCGCTGTGGGTGGTTTTGGTGAGATGGCATGTTTCAGTTTTTATCCGGGTAAAAACCTCGGAGCATGCGGTGAAGCGGGTGGTATTACAACCAATAACGCGGAGTACACCAAACATCTTCACTCGCTTCGTAATCATGGAAGTGTTGTTAGGTATTACCACGATGAAATTGGCTACAACATGCGTATGGGCGGATTGGAAGGTGCTTCACTTTCCATTAAGTTGAAATACCTTGAAGGATGGAATAACCGCCGCCGCGCAATCGCCAAGCGATATCAAGCGGAAATCAAAAACGAAAAAGTCAAAATGCAATCCTCACCGGAGTGGGCAGATTCTATCTATCACCTCTTTGTTGTTACCACGGAAGATCGCGATGGCTTGATGAAGTTTTTGAATGATCATAACATCTTCCCTGGCTTGCATTATCCTGTGCCTTGTCATTTACAAAAGGCCTATGCTCATTTGGGATACAAGCAAGGTGATTTCCCACATTCCGAATACTTGGCATCGCACTGTTTGTCATTGCCTATGTACGCAGAGTTGACTGACGAGCAAGTAAGCTTCGTAATTGATACATTGAATAAGTGGTAAAAAAACAAACCATACTTCTTTTTCCCTGCAATGGCAATGCTATTGAAGCGCTTGACGCTGCGCAGGCGAATTATGAAGTCATTGGATTTGTAGATGATACGCCAAGTAAACAGGACGCTGGATGGAACGGTATTCCGGTCTATGATCGAACCGCCTTCCAACGCTTTCCTCAGGCAAAAATATTGGCTGTTCCGGGCAGTCCTTCTAGTTTTCAAAAACGCAATGAGATCATCGCTCAACTCAATGTTAGCGACGATCGTTGGGCAACTGTTGTTCACCCCGCAGCACAAGTTTCTGCTTATGCAAAGCTGGGTAAAAACACGTTGATCATGGCAGGCGTTGTGCTCACGGCTACGGCAGAAGTAGGTGATCATGTTTGTATTTTACCCAACAGTGTAATTCATCACGACAGTAAAGTGGGCGATTACACATTGGTTGGTTCTGGTGTGGTAGTGGCAGGCTACACGCACATCGGAGAACGCTGTTACATAGGAAGCAAAACGTCCATTATTAATAACGTATCCATTGGTTCTGGAACATTGATCGGAATCGGTTCGAATGTGATTTCATCTATACCAGAAAACGATAAATTTGTCGGTAACCCAGCTAAATCCATTTTGAAATAGATGAAGTTGTCTGTTGTAATACCCGCTTTTAATGAAGCCGAAAACATTCGCGCTGTGATTCAAGAGTTATTGAATACCGTGTCGAAATGCGCTGCTGTGGATGCAACAGAAGTGATCGTGGTAGACGATCATTCTTCCGATGATACTTATGGTGTAATCAAGTCTTTTCAAGATAAAAACATCCGCTGCCTTCGCCTCAGCCGAAGAAGCGGATCTCATACGGCTTTGCGAGCAGGAATTGCTGCAGCAACAGGTGATGCTGTTTTATGTATTTCTGCCGATGGACAAGATAACCCTGCGGTATTGCAACAGATGATCGACAAATTGCTGTCGGGTGTGCATACCGTTTGGGCGGTGCGTGAATCCCGCAATGAGCGCTGGCTAGATAAAATGGCCGCACAAGTTTTTTATATGATCCTTCGCATGTTCATGGATGGCGGTAAAAACAACATTGATCTTTCCAATGCCGATTTTTATCTGCTCAGCCGTAGAACAGCGGACGCTATCAATGCATGTCCAGAGCGTAACACGTCGCTTTTCGGATTGATTGTTTGGTTGGGTTTCAAACAAGATTCAGTTACCTATACACGCAGAGAGCGATTGAGCGGTAAAACCAAATGGACATTTAGAAGCCGCTTGCGATTAGCGAAAGACTGGGTTATTGCCTTCTCGGGTATTCCTTTAAAAGTGATTACTTACGTAGGCATTTCTACGGCATCATTGGGATTTCTTTACGCAATCTATATTTTCATTTGCGCGCTGATGAAGCGCACTACGCCAGGATGGGCGGAAACAGTATTGATTACACTTTTCTCCAGCGGTGTATTGCTCATCATGATGGGCCTTATTGGAGAATACCTCTGGCGTACACTAGAAGAATCGCGCAAGAGACCATTATATTTTATCGAAGATGAAACAACAAACCTTGAGTGATCCAATGAAAGCATTTTTGTTGACATGGGGACTTATTTTTCTTTCGGCGTTGTTCGACTCCTATGCCGCATTCATTGTCAAAACAAAATTCAATGAAATGGGGGAGATTGATTTTTCTTCTTTCAAAGGTTTTTTCAACTACATGTGGACATTTGTAAAATCGCCTCTTTTGCTCTCCGCAATTGTTGCGTTTGTATGCGCCCCAGGTTTGTGGTTTATGGCGTTGAATAGAATAGATCTATCCATAGGATATCCTATTTTGGTAGGTTTTCACTTGGTGTTTGTCCTCTTGTTTGGTGTGTTTGCACTAAACGAAGGCATGAGTTGGAATAAGCTAATAGGGGTATTACTGGTAGGGCTGAGTCTTTATTTCTTTTATAAAAAGTAAGTAAGAAAAATGGGAAAGAAAGTAAAGTTGGGTTTAGGCCAATTGCTCGTTGAAGGAGGCGAACCCGATAGAAATATAGAGCGTGCAATACGCATGATTGAAGAGGCCGCAGAAAAAGCGTGCGATATCATTTTGCTTCCGGAAACCATGGATTTTGCTTGGACACATCCAAGTGGAATAGAAGAAGCGCATCCCATTCCGGGTCCGTTTAGTTCTATCTTTTGTGAGCAAGCCAAGAAGCACAATATTTGGATTTGTGTAGGACTTACCGAAAAAGGGGAACAGCATAATTACAATACCGCACTCTTGATTAATCGTCAAGGTGAAATAGTGGTAAAATACCATAAGATCAATTTGCTCGGCGTAGAACAACCGTTCTATCAAGTGGGACAAACCTTGAATGTGGTGGATACCGAATTTGGAAAAGTGGGTGTAAACATTTGCGCCGATAATTACGGAGACTCTACCGCTATCGGTCATACACTCGCACGCATGGGTGCTCAGTTTATTTTATCGCCTTCTTCATGGACTGTAGATTATTCCATCACTGAAGAAGATGATCCATACGAAGAGAAGTGGTTAAAGCCCTATAAAATACTCTCCGATCTATACGGAATGGTAATCGTGGGTACTACCTGCGTAGGGTATATTGTAGGTGGACCTTATGAAGGCAAAAAGAGTATAGGTTGTTCGCTTATGGTTGGACCCGAAGGCATATTAGGACAAGGTGTATTCAACGAGTTTGCGGGTGAACTTATCGTAACCGAATTTGAAGTGCCAGAGCGAAAAGAATCAGGTACCGAAATAGGAAAGATGTTGGCTAGTAAAGGCTACGCTTTCGATCATTTTAAATAAGAAAAAAACTATGACATTGCAGCCGATACCTTATCAGCAATGCAAACGTTGCATCATGGATACTACCGTTCCAGGTATTTCTTTTGATGCGCAGGGCGAATGCAACTTTTGTAAGCTTCACGATAAAATGTGTGCTCAGTTTCCCCTTGGTGAAGAGGGTGAAGCCATGATTCAAAAGTTTGTCGCGAAAATTAAAAAAGCAGGCGAAGGCAAAAAGTATGATTGTGTAGTGGGCATAAGCGGAGGTCGCGATAGTTCATATACCATTTGGTGGGTGAAAAAAGTGTTGGGATTAAATCCGATTGCTGTTCACTTCAACGATGGTTTCGGCAATCCCATGGCCGGAGAAAATATGGTGAAAGCGTGCAAGAAATTGGGCGTTGAATTGCGCACTATTACTTCCGATTGGCGCGAGTCAAAAGACTTGAAAATTGCTTTCTTAAAAGCCTCGACTCCGGATATGGAAGAGGGAACTGACGTGGGCATTGCTACGGCACTTTATGGTGTTGCTGCAAAAGAAAATATTAAGTACATCGTGATCGGACAAAGTTTCCGCACGGAAGGTATCGCTCCACTTTCGTGGAATTACCTCGATGGTAAATACTTGAAAGCGGTGCATAAACAATTCGGTACAGTGCCTTTGCGCCCATGGTCGCCGAATGATCCTGGTTTTAATCTGGATCTTCGCGAAATGTTCTATTACTCGGTTCAGCGCGGTATTCGCACCGTTCCTTTGTTGTACTACCACAACTACGTGCGAAAGGATGTAGATGCGTTGATCGAAAAAGAGTTGGATTGGAAAAATCCAGGTGCTCACTACTTTGATGATTTGTATCAAAGTTTGATGACTCAATTGTACCGCACAAAGTTCAATATCGATCGTCGATTGTTTAACTATAGCGCCCTTGTGCGCAGTGGTCAGCTAGATCGTAATGAAGCGATAGAGCGCACGAAAACGCCTTACAGTATCGAAGATCCAAAGATCATCAGTCTGTGCATTAAGCGCTTGGGATTAACGCAAGAAGAGTTTGATCAAATCGTTAGTCAACCTCCGAAATCTTTCCGCGATTATCCCAACCGATATAGCATGATTCGTTTGTTCCGCATTCCGATTTGGATATTAGCAAAATTGAGTTTCATCCCGGGATCGGCTTACGATAAGTATTTCAACTGCGGAAAATAAAAGCCATTTCATGCTGAAACGATTACTGTTTTCTATTGACCAATTGCAACCTCAAGACAGAGGACGTTGGCTAGCAGTAATTGCCCTGCTGAAAGGAATCTTATTCGCCTTACTCGCTTTTTATTTTGCTAAAAACTGGGAAGCAGAAAAGATAGTATCGGGTATTGCCATTCATTCTGGTGATACTAATTCCTACTTGCGCCCCATCGTAGATGTGATCAAGGGGAATGGTTACACCAGTATCTGCCGAATGCCTGGTCTATTGCCCGTCTACGCACCGCTCGCCTTGCTTTTCGGCAACACTGCTGGTGAGGCTGCATTGGTAGTGGTTCAGTTCTTTCTTGCCGTCATAGCGGTTTATACACTTGCTAAATGGACCTTTGATATCAGTGGCTCCAAGAGGGCGTTTTTGGCTGTTCTCGTATTGGCTTCCTTGAGCACCTTTACAGGTGTTTGGGATCACTATATCTACATGGAAAGCTTGAGTGTTTCGACCTTGATCATTGGACTCTATCAAGTGAAGCAGTTTTTGGCCAACAATCAGTGGTCTTATCTTTGGCAAGCGGCCATTCTGTTGGCTTGGTGTGTTTTTTTACGCCCCATTTTAATCATGGTTTTTCCCGTTGTGCTGGTTTATGTACTGGCACATTTTTATGGAAAAACAAGTTTTGTTAGCAAGGTAAAACGCCTGGTGGTATTGATTTTCCCACTTCTACTAAGTATTGGAATATGGTCGGCCTATACCAAAAACCGAACAGGCGAACGCATTATTTTACAAGGATCATTCGAACAGTGTTATCGCCAGATGCCAGAGCATCATCTGCATGTACGTGATTTAATGATTGCGTGGGGTGGCGATTTTCAAGAGTGGTCAGAAAACACAGAGTTTGCTTGGTTCATTCGAAAGAAAGAGAATAAAACTTTTGTTTTCCCCGATCGCATTTATACTTCAGCCTATAATTTAGATTCGCTCAAGGTGCTTCGTCAGCAGTATCAGCTGGCAGCAAATGATACGCTTACTTCGGAGCAAAGAGGAATAGCCATGGCAAAGGTGATAGACGCATCGGATCGTTTTTTAGCCTCTTTCAAAAAAGAAAAACCCTTCGATTATTGGGTGAAAAACAGGATTCTTTTACTTAAAAAGTTCATTGTTCCAGGGCATGTTGATAATCTGCCATTTGTTTCTGTAAATCAAATGTCGCCCGATCAATTCGTGATCAAGTTGTGGTCAGTCATCCTCTTTCATTTGGTTTTAGTGCTGGGCACACTCAGTGCACTGTACCTGTTTTTTACCCAAATGAAGCACTATTGGCTCTTAGCAGGATTTGCTTTGGCTACGATCTTTTTGTTGGGGCCAGTGCTTGGATTTATTGAGCAACGATACCTGGTTCCGGCTTACCCACTTTTGTTGGTTTGCTTGGTCAATTTTATCAGTTCCTTTTTTGGCCGCTGGAAGTTCTTTCAGGCCAAATAAGACAAGGGTTTTATTACATTTGTTGTATGAACAATAGCCTTCATGTATTAGTTACGGGCGGAGCTGGTTTCATTGGCTCGCATTTAGTGGATGCCCTGCTCGATCGTGGTCATCGTGTAACGGTGGTCGATAATTTGGTGAATGGTAAAAAACGCAACAATCGAGAAGCTGCTCAAAATGCGCGCTTCACTTTTGTAGAGGATTCGATTTTGAATAGCGAACGCATGCATGAGCTATGCAAAGGTGTAGATGTGGTCTATCACTTAGCATGCTTAGGGGTGCGACATTCGTTGCATAGCCCATTCGAAAATCACCGTGTGAATGCAGAAGGATCTTTAGTGGTCCTCGAAGCTGCACGTCAGAATGGGGTCAAGAAGTTTTTTTACATTTCTACATCTGAAATTTATGGCGACATCAAAGAGTTTCCTATTGCGGAAAACGGTGTCCCTTTGCCTAAAACGGTCTATGGTAGCAGTAAATTGGCTGGTGAAAACTACGCTTACTCTTATCACGTTTGTTTTGGTTTGGATGTAACCATCACGCGTATTTTCAATAATTATGGTCCTCGCGCTCACTACGAAGGAGATGCTGGTGAGGTGATCCCTCGCAGTATTGTAAACATGCTTTATGGAAAAGCTCCTATTGTGTTTGGCGATGGTTCTGTTACGCGTGATTTTTTCTATGTAAAAGATACCGCACGTGCCTTGTGCGATTTGATGGAGGTAAAAGGTATATCGGGTGAAATCATCAATATCGGAACAGGTGAAGAAGTGACCATGAAATCACTTCTGCAAGAGCTCATCGAATTGATGGGATTAGCCAATGAAATGGCAATCGATTTTCAGCCCGATCGTCCTGCAGATGTTCCGCGTTTGTGGGTAAATCCTGCTAAATTTATAGGCCTGACACAATTCAAAGCTTCGGTTACTTTTGAAGAAGGTTTAAAAGAAACGATTGCCTATTACCGCGAGTTGATGGCTGATCAAAATTTGATCGAAGAAGTTAAAGTTAGAAACTGGGAAGTGCAGTAATTTCCCTCAATAGATTCCTATGAAAATTCCGGTTGCAAAACCTTTTCTTTCTACTGAAGAAGCACAACTTGCTTACGACACCATACTCACCAATTGGGTAACACAAGGTCCACGCGTAGCAGAATTTGAAGAAAAATTTGCTGCTTATGTGGGAACAGAGTACGCCGTAGCAGTGAGCAATTGTACTACAGGTCTTCACTTAGCCATGATTGTTGCTGGCGTTGGTGCAGGCGATGAAGTGATTTGTCCCTCGATGAGTTACATCGCCACAGCAAATGCCATTATGTACGTGGGTGCTACACCCGTTTTTGCCGAGGTTAATCCCGTTACGTACAACATTGATGTAGCGGATGCGGAAAGCAAAATAACGCCAAAGACAAAAGCCATTTTGATCGTGCATCAAATTGGAATGCCCGCTGATATTGACGCCTTCCGTGCGCTGTGCGACAAGCATCAATTGATACTCATCGAAGATGCCGCATGTGCTGCTGGTTCTTCTTATAAGGGCAAAAAAATTGGATCACATAGCGATTTAGTGTGTTTCTCGTTTCATCCCCGAAAAGTGATTACTACGGGTGACGGTGGTATGGTTACGACACATCGCGAAGATTGGTACAATCGATTGAAGCTTCTACGTCAGCATGGCATGAGTGTGAATGATCGCACTCGTCACTTGAGTGATAAAGTGATCATTGAGGATCACTTGGAAGTAGGCTTCAATTATCGCCTGACCGATATACAAGCTGCTGTGGGGATTAAACAACTCGAACGATTGGATGGACTAGTGAACGAGCGTCGTCGAATAGCAGAACTATACCACGCGGCCTTTGCTGATATTCCATTTATTCGTTTGCCCAAAGAAGAAGAAGGGTACTTTACTACCTACCAATCATACAGCATTTACTTGATGGCTGACTGTCCCATAGAACGCAATCAGTTGATGCAAGAGTTGCTGGATGTAGGAATAGCAACCCGCCGAGGTGTAATGACTTCTCACCGCGAGTCGGCCTACAAAGATCGAATGCCTGGACTGAAATTACCCGTTTCAGAAGAAGCGAGTGATCAGAGTATCATCATTCCTCTTTACGTTCCTATGAGCCAAGAAGAGATTGACTATGTGATTCATCATATTCGCCGTTGCTTAGGTTTCTAAAAAAGGAGATAGCCGAATGATCATTCTGTTTGAAGATAAAGATGTTGCTCATTTTTACCCATTGGCGCTCACTCGTCCAATGAGTGAGTTGCGTATGGGTGTTTTGAAGAACAGCGAACGTTGGGGTATGGCCACCGCCTTCAAAGTATCACATACGACACGTGATTATTTGAAGCCACTTTATCCAGAATCGAAAAAAGATGAAGGCTTCTTGATCAACGCTCGCTTATTGCCTTCTGCAGAAGTATGGGAAACCATCAAAGAATTGCCAGCAGGGCATATGCTCATGCATCAGCAACATGTTTTAGCTTTCCACTATTCTCCTGAATACACCTCGTTTGACCAGGTGATACAAAAGGTGGACTTTCCAACGAAACCCTTGTTTCTGGAGAAAATCACCGACCTGTTTGCATTGAATGCGGAAGCGATCAAGCTCGATTTTAAATTAGTAACCCAAGGTCGCCATTCGGCGGCATTACCAGATCATTGCCGCATCATAGGTAATGCTGATCGGTTGTTTATAGAAGAGGGAGCAACAGTACTTTGTTCTACTTTTAATGTGACCGAAGGTCCTATTTATATTGCAAAAGACGCCGAAGTAATGGAAGGGAGTTTAGTGCGCGGGCCTTTTGTATTGGGAAAACATTCTCAGCTAAAAATGGGAACCAAGGTTTATACGGGCACTTCCATAGGCCCGCATTGCAAAGTAGGCGGCGAAATATCCAATTCGCTGATCATGGGCTTTTCAAACAAAGCTCACGACGGTTTCTTGGGTAATTCCATTTTAGGCGAATGGTGCAACTTGGGTGCTGACACCAATAACAGCAATCTCAAGAACAATTATTCAAATGTGCGCATTTGGAATTATGCCGATAAAAGTTACGCCGATACGGGTCTTACATTTTGTGGACTAATCATGGGCGATCACTCCAAGTGCGGTATCAATACCATGTTCAATACCGGAACCGTTGTAGGAGTGAGCGCCAATATTTTTGGAGGTGGTTTTCCTCCGAAGCACATTCCTTCTTTCGGTTGGGGAGGCAGTGAAGGCTTATCTACTTATGATTTGAATAAGGCCTTTGCCACGGCTGCCAAAGTATTTGGACGCCGATCTTTGGAGTTTGATCAAGCCAATCGTGACATGCTGTCAGCCATTTATGAAATGACCATTTCCGACCGCGAAATGGCAGGAAAAGATCAGGGCGAATAAGCTCAAACCGACAACTAGTCAGATTCTAGCTGATGGCACTATGGTTGAGTGCCGACAATTTCCAATTAGCATACGATCTATGATAAACGATAATGAGGTTTTTTTCTTGGGTGAAGAGGATTCAATGGATCATGAGTTCATTCCACTTATATCTCCCGAAGATGAAGACCAAATGGATAAAGAGCACACTCCTGAGGTGTTGCCCATTTTGCCTTTGAGAAACACTGTTCTTTTTCCCGGTGTGGTGATACCCATTACGGTAGGGCGAGATAAGTCCATAAAGCTGATTCAGGATGCCAACAAAGGCAATAAAACCATTGGCGTAGTTGCTCAAACAAATCCTGATTTAGAAGAACCCGCTTTTACAGATCTCCACAAAATAGGCACACAGGCCACCATCATGCGCATGCTTAAAATGCCGGATGGAAGTACTACGGTTATTTTACAAGGAAAAAAACGTTTCGAGATTGTGGGTTTGGTGTCATCCGATCCTTATTTCCAAGCACAAGTAACAGAGTTTCCTGAAACCAACAGAAACGACGATAGCAAAGCGCAACAAGCCATGTTCGAATCGCTGAAAGATCATGCAATGAAGATCATTCAGCTCGCTCCCGATATTCCAAGTGAAGCCTCGGTAGCTATGAAGAACATTAACGGCTTGAGTTTTTTGACCAACTTTATTTCGTCTAATATGCGCGCTGGCGTGCAAGAAAAGCAGGCGCTGCTCGAGTTGGCCGATTTGGAAGAAAGAGCGAAAAAAGTACTCGAACATTTGGGACGTGAGTTGCAAATGTTAGAGATGAAAAATGAAATTCAAAAGAAGGTTCATACGGATATTTCCAAGCAACAGCGAGAGTATTTTCTTCAGCAACAAATGAAGCAAATACAAGATGAGTTGGGTGCGAATCCGATTAAAGAGGAAATCGAGGAAAAAAGAAAAAGAGCCCAATTCAAAAAATGGCCCGACGCCGTACAAAAGGCGTTTGAAAAAGAAATTGGAAAACTTGAACGCATGAATCCGCAAGCGGCGGAGTTCAGTGTTCAAGCGAACTACATCGACACCTTGCTCGATCTTCCGTGGTCTGAATATTCGGATGATAATTTTGATTTGAAACACGCGAAGGAAGTGTTGGATCGCGACCATTTCGGTTTAGAAAAAGTGAAGGAGCGCATCATTGAACATTTGGCTGTTTTGAAAATAAAAGGAGACATGAAATCTCCCATCATTTGTTTGTACGGCCCTCCTGGTGTGGGTAAAACATCACTTGGTAAATCAATCGCCGAAGCTTTGGGTAGAAAGTATGTACGCATGTCACTCGGTGGTTTGCATGATGAAGCAGAAATTCGTGGACACCGTAAAACCTATATCGGCGCTATGCCGGGTCGTCTGTTACAAAGCTTGAAAAAAGGAGGCACCTCAAATCCTCTTTTCGTTCTCGATGAAATAGATAAACTTGGTCAAGGTGTGCATGGCGATCCTAGCTCAGCTTTGCTCGAAGTGCTCGATCCTGAACAAAACCATGCTTTTTATGATAATTATGTAGAGTTGGATTACGACTTATCCAAGGTGATGTTCATCGCTACATCGAACTCCTTGAGCACCATACAGCCAGCCTTACGCGATCGGTTAGAAATTATTGAGGTGAATGGCTACACCGTGGAAGAAAAGCTCGAGATCGCGAAGCGACATTTAGTGCCCAAGCAACTTCGTGAAAATGGTTTGACGGAAAAACAAATAAGCATACCGGATGAAATGGTCGTGAAACTCATTGAAGAGTACACGAATGAATCGGGCGTGCGTTCCTTGGAAAAACGAATTGGTAAGTTGGTTCGCCATCGTGCCAAACAAATTGCTCTAGAGGAAAAATTCAAGGCCACCATTGCAGCCGATGATGTACACAAGGTACATGGGCCGAGTCATGAGCGCGATAAGTACGATGATAATGATGTGGCGGGAGTGGTAACAGGTTTAGCTTGGACGCCAACCGGGGGCGATATTCTATTCATTGAAACCTCCATAACCAAAGGTAAAGGCAAGCTAACACTGACGGGCAATTTAGGTGATGTGATGAAAGAGTCGGCCTTGATTGCAATGGAGTATTTAAAGGCCCATGCCGATATGCTCGATATGGAGCAAGAAGTGTTTGATAAATGGAACATTCATATTCACGTGCCGCAAGGCGCGGTTCCGAAGGACGGCCCTTCAGCCGGTATAACCATGCTTACCGCATTGGCTTCCATCTTTACCCAGCGCAAGGTGAAAAAGTACCTGGCCATGACAGGTGAAATTACCCTGCGCGGCAAAGTATTGCCTGTTGGTGGAGTGAAGGAGAAAATTTTAGCAGCGAAGCGTGCCGGAATCAAAGAAATAATCATGTCGGAGAAGAACCGAAAAGACGTGGAGGAAATCAACGAACGTTACCTCAAAGGCTTGAAATTCCATTATGTCCGAGAAATGTACGAGGTGATTGAGAAGTCATTACTCAAGGAAAAAGTGAGCGGA
>Ga0315907_10003098_pt1 | contig 20037 bp, 18 predicted proteins | sample LakEriMetagenome_3_FD_203525 | JGI IMG/M metagenome (GOLD analysis project Ga0315907, IMG submission 203525) | Freshwater fungal communities from buoy surface, Lake Erie, Ohio, United States - Buoy 12 MA123 | ecosystem: Environmental > Aquatic > Freshwater > Lake > Lake biofilm | place: USA...
CACAAGCTTGCCTGCGAGAGGTCATGTCAGAGCAAATGCACCTGATGGAATCATGACTAGATTTGAGTAGGGCGGGGCCATGCCGAGACCTCGCAAACCAACCAGCCCGTTTCGCTATTTCAATTCGTCACCCGAGATCATCCGGCTTGCGGTGCTGATGTACGTCCGCTTCCCGCTGAGCTTGCGCAACGTGGAGGATCTGCTGTTCGAGCGCGGAATTGATATCTGCCACGAGACGGTGCGGTTTTGGTGGAACCGCTTCGGACCGTTGTTTGCAGCCGATATTCGGCGCCAGCGCGTGAGCCGGATGAAGGGCTTCCGACACTGGCGTTGGCACCTCGATGAAGTGTTCGTGAAGATCAATGGGGAGCGCCACTATCTGTGGCGAGCCGTCGATCATGAAGGTGAAGTCCTGGAAAGTTTCGTGACGAAGAAGCGGGACAGATTCGCGGCGTTGGCATTCCTGAAGAAGGCTTTGAAGCGTCATGGGAAGGCTGAGAAGATCGTCACGGACGGCCTTCGCTCCTATCCCGCCGCGATGCGCCAACTCGGAAATCTGGAGTGCAGGGAGATGGGTCGGTGGCTCAATAATCGAGCCGAGAATTCACATTTGCCATTCCGACGACGAGAGCGAGCGATGCAGCGATTTCGGCGCATGAAGTCGTTGCAGAAATTCGTTTCCGTCCACGCCTCCTTCCACAACCACTTCAACTCGGAACGCCACCTCGTCGATCGTCAGACATTCAAGATCAACCGCTCGGCCGCCCTCGCCGAGTGGCAGTCCCTTATGGCCTGAAGTGCAGCATGGGGAAGGGGACTCTCGCCAAGTGGAGACGAGTTCGCATTAGACTGACAGCACCCCAATGTGCCTTTGGCAGCTTTTGTGAGCGGCATTATGCGACCAGGCTGGAGGTGCGTCGTAGACGCACCTGCTCGCTGCTGGGAACGTCCGCTTTCATGACCCGGGCTTGTGCAAGCTGCTGTTCCGGATCGTTCAACAAAGCCGACATTCCATTGGACTTCGTCCGCTTGCCAAGCATTGGTGCGGTCAGTGAATTACGTCTGAGATGATCGGCCGCTGCCCTGACCAGCACGACTGGCGGGGCTTTGGGTGGTGGGAGCAGCAATGAGCGCTGCTCCGCCCAGGAGAGCCACCCATGACCGAAACTACCGAACTCAAGCCCGCAGCGAAGCGCCCGCGCAAGATGGCCCGAGAGGCCCAGCCTGCAAAGGCTGCGGATGATTACGTTCTGATCGAGGCGCCCAAACCCAAGACCAAGGCAGCCCAGGTGGAACTCATGCTCCAGCGCGACGATGGCGCAACGCTTGACGAACTGTGTGAGGCAACCGGCTGGCAGGCACACACCTGCCGTGCCTTCCTGACGGGCCAGCGCAAGAAGGGCAGGGAGCTCATCCGCTCGAAGCGCGAGGACGACAAAACCAGCTACCGACTGGCAGCCCTGCTGGCTTACGACTGATGGGCCGCAAGCGGTACCTTACCCTCGGGCGGCTGGCCGAGCTGCCGCCCGAGGCGCTCAAACAAGAGTGGGCACACCGCTATGGCGCTCCTGCGCCCAATCTGTCGCCCGAGCTGCTGCGCCTCGGTGTCGGCTACAAGCTGCAGGAGCAGAAGTCGGGCGGCATCAGCCGCTCAACCAGGTCCTTGCTGCGCCAGGTTGCAGAAGGGATGGGGGAGGGCGCTGAGAAAAAGCCGATGCCCCGTAAGCTCACTCCGGGCACCCGGCTCGTGCGAGACTGGCACGGCCAGGGTCACACCGTGATCGTCTTGAACGAAGGCTTCGAGCACGATGGCAAGCACTGGAAGTCGCTCACCGCTATCGCCAAGGCCATTACGGGCAACCAGTGGAACGGCCCGCTGTTCTTCGGCTTGGCTGAGCGGAAGAAGAAGCCGTGAAGCCGCTGCGCTGCGCGGTCTATACCCGCAAGTCGACCGAGGATGGGCTTGAGCAGGAGTTCAACAGCCTCGATGCCCAGCGCGAGGCCTGCGAGGCCTATATCCTGAGCCAGCGTCACGAAGGCTGGACGTTGGTTCCGGGGCGCTATGATGATGGCGGGTTCTCGGGCGGCAACATGGAACGGCCCGGGCTCAAGGCATTGATGGCACTGATTGATGAGGGACAGGTCGACGTCATCGTTGTTTACAAGGTTGACCGCCTGACCCGCAGCCTCGCTGACTTTGCCAAGATCGTCGAACGGCTCGATGCGAAGCAGGCCAGCTTCGTTTCCGTCACCCAGGCCTTCAACACCACGACCAGCATGGGTCGCCTCACTCTCAACGTCCTGCTATCTTTCGCGCAGTTCGAGCGCGAGGTCACCGGTGGGTCATGTCAGAGCAAATGCACCTGATGGAATCATGACTAGATTTGAGTAGGGCGGGGCCATGCCGAGACCTCGCAAACCAACCAGCCCGTTTCGCTATTTCAATTCGTCACCCGAGATCATCCGGCTTGCGGTGCTGATGTACGTCCGCTTCCCGCTGAGCTTGCGCAACGTCGAGGATCTGCTGTTCGAGCGTGGAATTGATATCTGCCACGAGACAGTGCGGTTTTGGTGGAACCGCTTCGGACCGTTGTTTGCAGCCGATATTCGGCGCCAGCGCGTGAGCCGGATGAACGGCTTCCGACACTGGCGTTGGCACCTCGATGAAGTGTTCGTGAAGATCAATGGGGAGCGCCACTATCTGTGGCGAGCCGTCGATCATGAAGGTGAAGTCCTGGAAAGTTTCGTGACGAAGAAGCGGGACAGATTCGCGGCGTTGGCATTCCTGAAGAAGGCTTTGAAGCGTCATGGGAAGGCTGAGAAGATCGTCACGGACGGCCTTCGCTCCTATCCCGCCGCGATGCGCCAACTCGGAAATCTGGAGTGCAGGGAGATGGGTCGGTGGCTCAATAATCGAGCCGAGAATTCACATTTGCCATTCCGACGACGAGAGCGAGCGATGCAGCGATTTCGGCGCATGAAGTCGTTGCAGAAATTCGTTTCCGTCCACGCCTCCTTCCACAACCACTTCAACTCGGAACGCCACCTCGTCGATCGTCAGACATTCAAGATCAACCGCTCGGCCGCCCTCGCCGAGTGGCAGTCCCTTATGGCCTGAAGTGCAGCATGGGGAAGGGGACTCTCGCCAAGTGGAGACGAGTTCGCATTAGACTGACAGCACCATTCATTTAGCCTGCAAGTACTGATTGATCGACTTGGCTTCAATCGAGCGGTCGAGTGGTTGCGCAATGGTTTCAACGAAAAGACGGGCAATTTCCCGAGCCGGGACATTGACTGGTTGGAGGTCTTCGCGCGGGAGGCGCTTGATCGCGTTGTCGATGCTGGAATCGCGGATCAACTGCTGCATTCCGGTATCGGTGACACCAGGACGAACGGCGACCACGGTGAGATCCGGCCGCTCGGCGGCGAGCGTCGCGCTGAGGCGTTCGAGAGCCGCCTTGCTGGCCGAATAGGCGCTCCAGCCGGCATGCTCCGCGTCGGCGGCGCCCGACGACATGTTGGCAATAATCCCGCTTTCGGCAAGCAGCGGCAGGCAGGCGCGCAGCACATTGAAGGTGCCGATCAGGTTGATCGAGATGCAGCGCGCAAAGGCGACCGGATCGCATTCCTCGACGAGCGCGATCGGGTCAATAATGCCAGCATTGTTAACCACGCCCCAAAGCCGTTCACCGTCTTTGATGCAGCCCCGCAGCGCCGCCTCGAGCTGGTCCCAGGCGGCAACGTCTGCGGCGATCAGCCGCGGCGATAGATTGCTGATCCGACCTACCGCATCAGCCGTTTCCGCAAGGCTCTGGGCCGATCGGCCAAGCAAGATGGGTTCGACGCCGCGTTCGGCCAGGGCGATTGCAATTGCCGCGCCCAGGCCTCGCGCGGCACCGGTCACAAGAACCGAGCCGCACGCGCGATCAGGGTTGGCCTCGATAATCAAGGCGCGGGATTGGCCGGAGGGGCGGCAAAGTCGTTCGCTGCGCTTAGCGCTTCGTCAGGCATTGCCAGCATCGCCTTGTAGACCTCGGGGTCATAGGCCATCTGCGGCTTCGAGGGGTCGACGCTGGGCTGAGCAACCGAGCCAAGCGGCGCCTTGAACTCGGCGGGGTTCTTGTAACGCGCCAGCTCTTCCGCCGAAATACCGGCAAGGTCTACCACCTCCTGATCAATCCACACTTGCGCATCGATCGCTTCGGCGGAGGTGGAAACTTCGAGATTCAGCCCCTCCAGCCCTGCGAAGTAGATAGAGTTGCACATGCCGTGGTCGATCGGGCCGAAGCAAACGATCCCGCGCGAACGGATTCGGTCGCGCATGGCGAGCAGATCGTCGACGCTGTCCACGTTGAAGGCGAAGTGCTGCAAAGTACCTGGGGCACAGGGATGGCCTGGCGTGCGGGCATGAGTGACATCGAGCGTCGAGGGTATTTCCTTGATGTCCGGACCATAGACCAAAGCAACCGTCGATGACGGACTGAGCTCGAGAAATGCGTGAAATTTACCTTCTGTACCGTGCATCCAGTAGAAGCCGACCAGCTTGGCACCCAGGACATCGCTGAAATACTCAATTTGGGCCTTTATGTCGCCGGTAGTCAGGGCGATGTGGTGCATACCGTTGGGGCGAAGTGCTGCCATCAGACGATTCCTTTCAATTCATGAGAAGGGGGGCGGCCCAGTCCTCGACCAGGCTTGAGAAGACTTCGGTGTTGAAAAGCATCAGTTGATGCTTGCCGCCGGGCACGAGTTCGAAGCGGACCGGGCCAGCAATCCCCTTGGCCGTGGCCTCCACCGCAGTCACCGGGGTCATTTCGTCGTCCGCACCATAGCAATAGAGTATCGGCTTGGTGTTCTCACTCGGCGGGACTGGCGGATCATAGGCGAACATGCTGACCAGCGAGGCGAAATCGTAGCTGTCGAGGTTGAGCGAATCGAACCGGCGCTGGTCGGCCGCCCCGGGAAAGCCGTAGTCCTTCTCGAAGTCGATCGCGCGCATGATGTCGAAGCGCAGCGAACGCCCGAGCATCTTGGCTACCTTTTGCACATCGGGCGCACGATAGGGGTGATCCTTGGGCATCCAGGAGCCGCCGGGCACGATCGCGGACCCCATCAGCACCGCTCCATCAACCAGTTCCGAGTGAAGCGAGCTGTAGGCGGCGGCAACGCCCAAGCTGGAGCCGACCGAAAACAAGGTCAGTCCGGTACGTTGCTTGATGTCGCCGGCAACCGCAAGACAGGCTTCGACCCATTCAGGAAAATCGAACTGGCCGCGTGGGCGCGTATTGGTTGAAAGTCCGTGCCCCGGTGCGTCGTAGGCCCACACCTCAACCCCGCGTTCGGCCTGGTAGGCTCCGAACTTGTTGTATATTCCAGAGTGCGCGCCGATCCCGTGGCTGATGAGCAGGGCAAAGCGCGGGCTGTCGGCCCTGAAACGCCGGACGAAAATATCGCCGACGCTATGATGTTCGATCTGCATCTTGAGCTTCCTTTCGCAGGGCTAGGTTGTCGTTCTGGGCGAGGGCCAGAACATGCCGCTCGCCAATGTCGGAAATCTGCGAGCAGCCGAGCAAGGCCATGGCGCGCGCCAATTCGGAGCGAAGCAATTCGATTGCCCGGGCAACACCGGCCTGACCACCCGCTGCCAACCCGTAAAGGTACGCCTTGCCGATCGAGCAGGCATCGGCTCCAAGCGCGAGAGCCTTGACGATATCGGTGCCGCGCCGGATGCCGCCGTCGATAATCAGCTCCAGATCCGATCCCACCCGCTGGCGGATCGGTTGCAGCATGTCGAGCGGAGCGGGCGCGCAGTCGAGCTGGCGGCCGCCATGGTTGGAGATCATCGCCGCCTCGATCCCGCAATCGCGGGCGCGGAGGGCGTCGGCTGGCGAGAGAATGCCCTTGATCACCAGCTTGCCCGGCCATTGGCTGCGGAGCCATTCGACATCGCGCCAGGTTACGGTGCGATCGAACTGGCTGTTGACGTATTCGATCAGTCCCATTGCCCCCGCGCCCAGGGCGTCGACCCGGTGCGCCACATTGGCAAGACGGAACTCGGGGTGAGTCACAAGGCGCAGCGCCCAGCCGGGATGGGTGGCGAAGCTCCACAAGCTGCCAAGCCCGAAGCGAGGCGGCATGGTCATGCCCATGCGGTGATCGCGCTCCCGGTTTCCGGCCACCGCCATATCGACGGTCAGGCACAGCGCATCATAGTTCGCGGCCTTGCAGCGTTCGATGAACTCCAGTGTTAGTCCGCGATCCTTCAAGATGTAGACTTGGAACATTCGCGGGGTCGCGATCGTGCTGGCGATCTCTTCGAGCGAGGTGGTGCCCAGCGTCGACAGCGAATAGAGCGTACCGGCTGCTTCAGCTGCTCGCGCGGCCGCCAGTTCCTTCTCATGATGGAATAGCCGAGACATGCCGGTGGGAGCGAGGAAGAAGGGCAGTGCAAGCCTCTGCCCAAGCAATTCGATCGAGGTATCGATCTGGCATACATCGACCAGTGTTTCAGGAAGGAGGCGATAGTCGGCAAAGGCCGTTCTGTTTCGCTGCAAGCTTGCTTCGTCGTCCGAGCCGCCATCGATGTAGTGGAACATCGGTGCGGGCAGGCGTCGCTGGGCCTTGGCGCGCAAGTCGTCAATGTTCAGGCAGCGAGCTAGCGGCACAGGCTAGAACCCCACCTTATCGCCGCCCTTGAGCGACAGGATTTCGCGCGCTTCGGCCGGGCTGGCAACTTCGAGGCCCAGCCCCTCGATGATCTTGCGCACCTGGACCACCTGCTCGGCATTGGACGTGGCAAGGCGCCCCTTGCCCAGCCAGAGCGAGTCCTCGAGTCCCACCCTGACATGCCCGCCCATCGCCGCCGCCATCGCAGCCACTCGCATCTGCGATTGCCCCGCGCCCAGCACCGACCAGCGATAATTGTCGCCAAAGAGTCGGTCTGCCGTACGCTTCATATGGGCGACGTCATCAGGATGGGCGCCGATGCCCCCCAGAAGTCCAAAGCAGGTCTGGATGAACAGTGGTGCCTGGACCAGGCCTTCGCTCCAGAAGTAATGAAGGTTGTAGAGGTGCGCCGTGTCGTAGCATTCGAACTCGTAGCGTGCGCCGGTCGCATTCAGCGTTTCGAGCGCGTAGCGGATATCCTTGAAGCTGTTGCGGAAGACGAGGTCGTGCGAGCCTTCCAGCATCGGCTCTTCCCAGTCGAATTTGAATTCCTTGTACCGCTTGAGCATCGGGAACAGGCCGAAGTTCATCGACCCCATATTGATGCTGGCCACTTCCGGCTTCCAGACGGCGGCAGGGCGGACGCGTTCCTCGACGGGCATGTAGGGTGAGCCGCCAGTGGTAAGGTTGATCACCACATCGCTGCGTTGCTTGATCACTTTCAGGAAGGGCTCAAACGCTTCGGGCGATTGGTCGGGCCGACCATCCTTAGGATCACGGGCATGCAGATGGACGATCGCAGCCCCCGCCTGTGCCGCACCCAGCGCGGATTCGGCGATCTCCTGCGCGGTCACCGGCAGGTGCGGCGACATCGACGGCGTATGGATCGAGCCGGTAACCGCGCAACTAATAATGACCTTGCCTGCACTCACAACGGTCTCCTCGCAGCGAAGCCAAGGCGGACCTTGGCGGAGTTGCGAATCGCAATACAAAACCTGTTCACTTGATCAGTTAAATAAGCTATATATTGTTCAAGTGACAAGCCCTAAAACCGAAGCGATAAGGAGTGCACCCGGAATGCCAGCCATCATCCTGATCCATGGCGCCTGGCACGACGCCCGCTGCTGGCACGCGGTCAAACCGATTCTCGAGGGACTCGGGCACAGCGTCAGCACACCCGATCTGCCCGGCCACGGCCAGCGCCAGGGCGAACTCTGGAGCGCGACGCTGGGAGGCTATGCGCGAACGGCAATCGCTGCGGCGCGCAAGGCGAAGGCTCGACCCGTGCTCGTGGGCCACAGCCTGGGAGGGGCGGTGATCACCGAGGCTGCGGCACGCGAGCCGACCCTATTTTCTGGACTGGTCTATCTCTGCGCCTTTGTTCCGCAACCTGGCGAATCGTTGGTGACTCTGGCCAGTCGCGACCATGATGGCAGCGTTCCTCGCTGGGTTTTGCGCGGTTTGTGGACTACCGGGTTTCGCCAAGACCGTGCTGCGGACGTGTTTTACAACCGCTGTCCTGACGAAGTCGCGGCAGGCGCCGCGGCGGCAATTCAGCGCCAGCCCAATCTCCCAACGCTTCAGCGCCTGTCGCGGCCCCGCGGACCCTCTCCGGCTCGCAGTTATGTCCTGTGCTCGGATGATCGGGCGATTTCGCCCGGGCATCAGCGCTGGATGGCCGAGCGGGCTGGGATTGAAAACCTTCTGGAGCGCGACTGGGACCATTCACCCTTCCTTTCCGCCCCGGACGAGCTTGCGCGGTTGTTGTCTGACCTGGCCTTTGCACAACAAGCGGATCCGCGAAACAGCGGTTGACAAGTATTGTTCAATTGACCAATATTTCGCCATGTCCATTGATCAGCACGACCGCCCCAAACGCCGCCGCGCACTGGAACTCGCGGCGCGTGATCGCATTCTAGCCGCAGCATTGTCGGCCTTCTCCGAGCGTGGGTTCGATGGCGCCTCGACCCGCGACATCGCCGCGGCGGCGGGCGTAGCGCAGGGACTGCTGACCTATCACTACGAGAGCAAGCAGGCGCTCTGGGAAGCGTCTGTCGGTTGGGCCTTCGGCCTGCTATTCGACGAGTTCAAGGATTCGGCGGAGATCTATCGCGATCTCGATCCGCAGACCCGTCTGCGCGCCGCGCTCAAGCGCTTCGTTCGCTTTGTCGCGCGCCATCCCGAAGTGCATCGGCTGATGATGCATGAAGGGCCAAGCGACAGCCCGCGCCTGCGCTGGATTGTCTCGCGCTACCTCAAGCCCTTTTTCGCTGAGGCGGAATCCTTCATCCGTCCGGCGCTGCCGCGGGTCGACATGGTCCATTTCTACTATGCGCTGGTTGGCGCCATGTCGCACGCCTTTGCAGTCGCGCCCGAGTTCAGGCTGCTGACGGGCCGCGATCCGATGGAGTCCGAGACCGTCGAAACCCACGCCTCGATCGTGGTCGATTGGCTGATCGACGGTGCGCTGGTACAGCAAGCGGCCATCGAGCAGCGTGAGCTGCTGGCGGCAAGAAACGTCTGACCATGACGCGCGGGGCCGCAACACCAATTCACGCGGTCATCGTCGGCGCCGGCATCGGCGGCCTGGCGACCGCCATGGCATTGGCACGCAAGGGGATCGGCGTAACGATCTGCGAACGGGCACCGGAATTGAGCGAGGTCGGCGCCGGCATCCAAATTTCTCCCAATGCAACGCGTTTGCTGATCGGTTGGGGCCTTGGCGAAACCTTGGACCGGGTCGCGTTCCGGCCGGAAGCGGTCGAAGCTCGCGGTTGGAAGCGAGGCAATCCGATCAGCCTGACCCCGCTGGGCGATGCTGTGACGCAGCGCTTTGGCGCGCCTTACCTTCATATTCACCGGGCCGACATGGTTAGCTTGCTGGCGGACGCGATCCGCAGCGAGCCGCTAATCGATCTGCGTCTGGCAATGGCCTGTGAGACATTCGATCTGGGCGGTAGACCGGCATTGGTTGCAGCAGACGGGCGCAAAGTCGCCGGTGATGTGCTGATCGGCGCAGATGGCATCCAAAGCGCGGTCCGGTTCGCCATGTTCGGGCCAGAGAAGCCGCGCTTCACCGGAAACGTCGCCTGGCGCGGAGTCGTTCCGGCGACCGCGTTGAAGGGGGTGCGGATTCCTCCGGTCGCCGGGCTCTGGATGGGGCCAGGAGCGCACTTCGTGCACTACTATGTGCGCCGCGGCGAGCTGATTAACTTCGTTGGTGTTGTCGAGACGGGTGACTGGCAGGAGGAATCCTGGTCAACTCGCGGTTCCAAGGGCCAACTGATGCGCGATTTCGGCGATTGGCATCCGATCGTCCAAGCCATCGTCAATGCCGCCCCTGATGAGGGCTGCTTCCGTTGGGCCCTGTTCGATCGCGACCCGATACCCCACTGGGGTCGCGGGGCCGCAACTTTGTTGGGCGATGCCTGCCACCCAACCTTGCCCTTCATGGCGCAGGGTGCCTGCATGGCGATCGAAGACGCGGCCGTGCTGGCCGAGTGCCTCGAGGGATCTGGAACAGACGAAATTCCCGAGCGGCTGAGGCGCTATGAATCGCTGCGTCGCGACAGGACGGCGGCGATCCAGCTCGGCTCGCGCCGCAACGCGGCGCTCTATCATCTCCGTCCGCCGCTCAGTTGGGCTCGCAACCGGAAGATGCGAGCCGGAAAGGGGCTGGGTGCACAGATGGAGCAGCTCTATGCCTACGATGCGATCAGCGCTGCATCGCCAGGACGACCACAGAGGGTGCGGCAGCAATGACCGATCCAAGCCATCAATTCGACGTCATCATCATCGGCTATGGCCCGGTCGGCGCGACTGCGGCGCTGTTGCTGCGCCAGCGCGGACTGTCCGTTGCGGTCATCGATCGGCTGACCGAACCCTTCCCGCTTCCTCGCGCGGCGATACTGGATGGCGAAGTGGCCCGCCTGTTGCAGAACCTGGGCATCAAGGACGCGATGGGAGAAGACCTGCAGCAGCTTCGTGGCGGAGGATTCCGGACTGCCGAGCTGCAGCCGATCGGGCCCGATCTGGTCTATCCTGAAGGTGCGCTCGGCAGTCAGGGCCATTTTGATTCTCACTCTTTCCACCAGCCAACCTTCGAGCGGGTTCTGCGTAACCGGGCAGTGGCACAAGGCGTCTGCACCTATCTGGGCTACGAGGCGGCCCTGCCGGTGCAGGATGCTGACGCTGTGTCCGTCGCCGCAACGCCGAGCGCTGGCGGCGAACCGGTGATCCTCAGCGGGCGATGGCTGATCGCGGCAGATGGCGCGGCAAGTCCGGTTCGCGAGGGTCTGGGGATCGATTGGGGCAGCCTCGGCTACGATCGCGACTGGCTGGTACTTGACCTGATCCTGACCGATCCCGCGTTGCAGCTGCCAGAGATCGGCCTGCAGGTCTGCGATCCGGAGCGGATTCACACCTATGTGCCCATGGCCGCCAAACGGCGGCGCTGGGAGACCATCTTCAATCCTGGCGACACGCGCGAGGAGATGCTTGATCCCGCCAGGCAATGGCAGCTGCTTTCGCGCTATCTGACCCCCGATCAGGCCGTGATCGAGCGCGCGGCGGCCTATCAGTTCCACTCGGCGATTGCGGCGCAATGGCAGGTTGGGCGAATCTTTCTGGCCGGCGACGCCGCGCACCAGACCGCGCCGTTCTTGGGCCAGGGACTGTGCACCGGACTGCGCGATGTGGCCAACCTTGCCTGGAAGTTCGACTTCGTCAAACGCGGGCTATTGCCGGAAAGTGCTCTGGCGAGCTACCAGATCGAACGCCAGCCGCATGCGCGCGATACGGTCGACCATGCTGTCGCGATCGGCAAGCTGATGGATGCCCTTGCGCAGGCGCAGATCGATGGCAAATGGCCGACCGATTTGAGCGCGCTTTACGGCGGAAGCCGCACCCGGGAACACCTTTCCGGCGGCATTCTGGCTAGCCCGATTGGCGATGAAGCCAACAATCTGGTCGGTACGCTTGCTCCCCAGCCGCAGGTCCATGATCGCGGCGATATACGCCTGCTCGACGATGCAATCGGCACCGGCTTTCGCCTGCTAAGTGCCGCGCCGCTTGACCTGCATGCTAGTCAGCGTTTTGCATTTGCGGCCCTTGGCGGGCTCATCTGCGAACTGCCGGCCGATCGCCGCGCCTCACCACAGCTAGACGCCATGCTTGGCCAGTACGAGGCTGTGCTGGTCCGTCCGGATCACTATGTCTTCGGTGTCAGCACTCCCCAGCGCTCGCCGGAGGCTCTGCTCAATGAACTCCTGGCGCATTTCCTGGAGCCGATCCATGGGGCCTGAAACCTTTGACGCCCTGCTGCGCCACTGGGCCGCGCTGCGTCCCGATCGGCGCGCCCTGGATGGTCCCGATGGCGCCTATGGTTACGCGCAACTGCTTGAGGCAACCGATCGCCTGCTCGCGGGAATGCAGGCGTTGGGGCTTGGTATGGGCGACCGGGTCGCATGGCTGGGAAAGAACTCCGCTCTCTACTTCATGTTGCTCTATGCGGCCGGCCGGGCCGGGATCGTGATGGTGCCGATCGGTTGGAGGCTGGCAGACGTCGAATTGCAGTGGATTGCTGGCAATGCTCAGGTCAAGGCGGTGTTTCTGGGCGACGGCTTCACGCGCAGCCGCGCATTGTTCGCAGACCTGGCGACCAAGCCAAGATGCATCGATGCCGACGAAGCGCGTGGTTGGTTGGCACAGGCAAACAAACCGAAAATTGCCCCCAGCCAATCGGACGATGCAGTACTGCAGCTCTACACCTCTGGCACAACCGGACATCCCAAGGGCGCGGTACTTTCCAACAAGAACCTTTTCCAGCTGCGCAATCATCCCGATGCGGCGCAGTCGGCCTATTTCGATATTCGTCAGGATGAGGAGATCCTGATTGCGATGCCTTGCGCGCATATCGGCGGAACAGGGCTGGGCACGATGGCTCTGGGGGCCGGCGTGGGCGCGGTGATTCTTTCCGAGTTCGAGCCTGGAGCAGTGTTTGAGGCGATCGAGAATAAGGGTATCACCCGCCTCTTCGCGGTACCGGCGGCATTGCAAATGCTGGTCAATGATCCCCGCAGCGCGAATGCCGATTTCTCCCGACTACGGCACATCCTTTATGGTGCCGCTCCGATCCCACTCGAACTGTTGCGCCAATGCCTAGCCACCTTCGGGTCCGGTTTCATGCAGGCCTATGGCATGACCGAAACAACTGGGACGGTCGTCAGTCTGCCACCGGAAGATCACGACCCTTCGGGAACGCCACGAATGCGCTCTGCTGGCAAGGCGCTTCCAGGCGTTCAGTTGCGGATCGTCGATGCCAGGGGGAAAGATTTGCCATCAGGCGCGATCGGCGAAGTCGTGATCCGATCGAGCAACACCATGCTGGGGTACTGGCAGCTACCCGAAACCACGGCCGAAGCGGTTTCGTCCGAAGGATGGATCCGAACCGGCGACGCCGGTTTCCTTGACGATGAGGGCTATCTGTTCATTCAGGACCGTGTGAAGGACATGATCATTTCAGGCGGTGAGAATGTTTATCCGGCGGAGGTCGAGAGCGCGATCTATGGTCATCCTGCCGTCGCAGATGTCGCGGTGATTGGCGTGCCGGACGACAAATGGGGCGAGGCTGTAAAGGCCTGTGTCGTGCCGAAGGCTGGCATTTCGGTCGATGAAGCATCGATCATCAACTATGCACGTGAGCGTATCGCAGCCTTCAAATGTCCTAAGTCGGTCGATTTTGTCGCAGAAATGCCGCGAAACGCTTCGGGGAAGATCCTGAGGCGCAAGCTGCGCGAACCCTATTGGGCCGATCGCGACCGGCAAGTAAATTGAGGTGGCATGACCCTAACCCTCGATCAGGAACAACAGATGCTGCACGATGCAGTGACCGGCACTGCCGCCGCCAACCCTGGCGATGCGTCGTGGCCGGCTCTCGTCGAGCTAGGGCTGCCGGGTATTGCGATCAATGAGGCCGTTGGTGGACATGGCGGCGCGGCCTTCGGGATCGGCGTGGCGCTCGATGCGCTGGGCTATGCGCTCGCCCCTTCGCCCCTGATCGAACACTGGGTTGCCGCGCGCCTGTTGGCGCAATTTCCAGCAACCCAGGAGCTTGCCGCACAGGCCATCGCGGGAAAGATCCGGCCCGTCCCCGTCATCGCACCGCTTGGCTCGCACACCAACGCGATCAGGCCTTCGCTTGTCCCTGGCTCCGCCCAGGCGAGCCACCTGCTGATCGCAACCCGGCGCGAAGGACGTTGTGCGCTGTACTTTGTTGCTGCTGACGAGCCAGGGATCTGCCTGAATCCACGCCGGCTGGCCGATGGCAGCGTTGCGGTTGACGTGGAGATTGCGGACACTGCCGCTGCGACATGGCAACCACTGTGCTCGGGCGATTTCGCCCAGGCGCTGATCGAATGGGCCCGCGACGCGTTGGTACTGGGGCGCGGGGCCGAGGCACTTGGCCTGTGCCGACTGATGCTTGAGGACACGCTTGCCTATGCCCGCACCCGTGAGCAATTTGGTCATCCGATCGCCTCGTTCCAGGCGCTGCGCCACCGCATGGTCGACATGCGGATCGCACTCGATCAGGCCGAGGCACTCGTCGAAGCCGGGCTCCACGCTCTCGATCATGCCGATCCGAAGCTGCGGTCGCGGCTTGCGAGTTCGGCCCAGAGCCTGATTGAAACCGCAGTAGAGACAGTCGGCGAAGGGGCGGTGCAGATCCACGGCGCGATCGGGATCACCGAAGAATTGCGGCTGGGCAGCGCGCTCAAACGGGCGATGGTACTGACGGAAGCCAGCGGTTCAGGGCAGGCCTACTTGCGCCGCTACCGAGAACTGGCTTGATCTTCAGCCCGCCAGCAGGGCCTTGGCAACGATATCGCGCTGGATCTCATTCGATCCGGCATAGATGGTCGAAGCGCGGTTGTTGAGGAACCGGGCCAGCGCAGTTGCCGCCAGATTGGTCTCGTTGGCGAGTGGCAAAGCCATGCCTGACCAACCTACTACCTTCATCGCCAGCCGGTCGAGCCGCTGCGAGCATTCCGTACCCATTATCTTGAGCTTCGAAGCGCCAGTGGCCGCTTCGGCCGGATTTGCCGATCCGGTCATCGCCTTGAGCTCTATTGCGCACAACGCCTCGATTGTCGCGGCTTCCCTGTCCAGTGCCTCGGCATTGCCAGGATGGCCTGACCAGTCACTGGCCCTGGCCGCCGCTTCGATCCGGTTGAGGTAGGCGCGCAGCTGCGGTGCATATTTTCCGCCGCGTTCGAAGTTCAGCAGATACTTCGCAACCGACCAACCGTCGTTTTCCTCGCCCAGGCGATTGGCCTTGGGAACGCAGACATTGTCAAAGAACACCTGGTTGAAATCATGGTGGCCCGACATGTTGATGATCGGGCGCACGGTGATCCCGGGGTTGGCCATGTCGATCAGCAGAAAGCTTATCCCGGCCTGAGGCCGGCTCATGCTTGAGGTGCGGACCAGCGCGAACATGCGGTTGGCATGGTGGGCATGGGTGGTCCAGATCTTGCTCCCGTTCAGCACATAGTGATCATCATCGCCGGCCGCGCGCAACTTGACCGAGGCCAGGTCCGATCCCGATCCCGGCTCCGAGAAACCCTGGCACCAATAGTCCTCGCCAGCGAGCAGGCGCGGAAGATAGTGGGCGCGCTGCTTATCGTTGCCGTAGTGCATGATGACCGGGGCCACCATCTTTAGCCCCATCGGCGAAAGCGAAGGCGCACCGGCCAGCGCGCATTCCAGCGCGAAGACATAACGCTGCAGTTGGTTCCAGCCGGTTCCGCCGAACTGACGGGGCCAATCGGGCGCTACCCAACCGCGTGCATGCAGCTTTTTCTGCCAGGCGAGCGACACCTCAGGTTCGTGAAAAACACTAGTCGAGAGGCTTGCGGCATGGCGCAGGTCGGCATCGAGCTCGGCTTCAAGGAATGCACGCACTTCATTGCGAAATGCGTGATCATCATCGCTGAGATAAGTTTCAAGTGCCAGCATGTTGCGTCTATCATGGGGTCATCTTGCCGGAAGTGTCCAGGGCAGGCTTCCGCAACGAAACAGTGGCAGTGCGCCGCAAGGCGCACCGCCCAAGGCTAGGAGAGTTCTGGCGATCAGAACTTCGTTCGCAGGGTCACCCCATAGGTTCTTGGTTCCTGCGGAAAAGCAACGCGCGAGAGGCCGATTCCGCCTGCGTTGAAGGGGCCAGGCAGGGTCGGAATTCCGCGCAATGGAGTGTTCGCCACCACACCGACTGTCTGGACATTGAAGATATTGTTGCCCCAGAAGTCGATCGCCCAGCCATCATTTTGGCTACCGATCGTGGCGCGCAGGTTGGCCTTCACATTACCGTCCTGGATATCGAACGGAGCGCGAATGAGACTAAGGCCGGGTCCTTCTGTGCCGGTGCCCGCGGCAACGGGCTGGAGGGCCTGGGTGCTGGTGCGTCGATCGGATTCAAGGCGAACGGACCCATTTAGGGCAAAGAAGATGTTCGAGCTAATATCCTTGCGCCAGTCGAAGCCGGTGATCACGACCCATTTGGGCGCATTCGTGAGACTTTGCCCACACAGCAACAGCACCGATGGGGCCGTCGATCCTCCGGCGCAGTCGGACGGATAGCGCGCGTCTGTATAGCTCAGTGCAGCGTTTGCAGAGAAATTTCGGTCGATCTGGGCTGCAAGCTCAAGCTCAAAGCCGGTCGATTTGGCCTTGCCGACGTTAAAGGTCGTGAACTGCACCCCGGTAAATTCCAGCACCTGGAAATCCGAAAGGTCTTGGTGGAAGACGGCGAGGTTCGCGGTCAGCTTGCGGTCCAGCAGCTTGGTCTTGAGCCCGAATTCATAGGCGTTCACTTTTTCGGATTTGAAGCTGGGATCGGCCCCGCCAACAGCCGCTGTCATGTCCAGATTGAAGCCGCCGGCCTTGTAACCATGGCTGAAGCTTGCGTAGGCATTGACATTGTCGCTAAGTTCGGCGGCAAGCTTCGCCGTGTAGATCAGTTCATTGTCTTTGAAGACGCGGTCGTATTCTCGCGGCGCTCCCGCCCATGATCCCACCGGTGTTACGTTGAAAAAACAGCTAAGTCCGATGGCCGCCGGAACAAGCGGCTGGAGGTTTGCAGGCAACAGGGGCCCAACCGCGTTGGCCGCTACACAGGCGTCGTTGCGCGCAGCGCGCTGATCATAAATGCCGTGTTTGCGATCGTCCGAGTAACGGAGTCCGAAGTTGAAATGCAGGCGATCAGTGATGTGGAAGGTGTTGTTGGTGAACAGCGACCAATTGCGCCCATCCTGGGAGAAATCGTTGATCGCGTAAGCGCCTTGAGCGCTGACGCCGCCGGTGAATACGTTGAAGAGAGAATTGGGAACCGGGACACCCACCGAAGTGAAGACCGCGCTCATATACGGCTGGAAGTCAGCGCCAAGCGTGGCTGATTTGGTTTCGCGGATCCGTTCGTCTGCATAGTAGCCCCCGATCAGGAAATCGAATTTGTCTCCGATCGAACCGGCTAGGCGCAGTTCCTGAGTGAAGGTCTTGATTTCGGTGTTGTCGTGGCCGGTGTTGGCTGTCGCGGTCGACCCGCGATCAGACAGCGAAAAGACTCTCAGATTGACGAAATCGGGCTCGGTCGTGGGTTCTGCCTTGGAGCGGCGATAACCGGTAATGGACGTGAGTTCACTCTCACCCAGATTCCATTTGAGTTCGGCAGAAACACCCCATTGGCTGATGCGATCGCGGAATTCAGCGTCGTTCGACGATCGCAACGATTCCAGCGCAGCAACTCCGGAATAGGGCACACCGCCATTCGCCGGGAGGCCGTTTGCGGCATAGGGGCCGTTCACATAGCTGGTCTCGCGAATGATGATTGCGTCGCAGCACTTCTCGTCGGAGCGCGAGTAATCCGCTATGAGACGCACACTCACATCGCTATTCGGTTCAAACAGCATTTGGCCCCGAACGATGTAGCGATTGCGATCGTAGCTTTCGCCACCGTTTGCATTGCGCACATATCCGTCTCGATCTCGCCATGCCCCTGACAGTCTGAACCCGACGGATTCGGAAATCGGCCCGGACACGCCAGCCTGGAGATTGAGAAGATCGTAGTTTCCGTAAGTGGCATTGGCGAAGCCCTCGAAGTCTTTGAGGTTGGGCTTCTTGGTCTTGATCTGGAGCGCACCGGCTGAGGTGTTGCGGCCGAACAGAGTACCCTGCGGCCCGCGCAGGACTTCGATCTGGTCGATGTCGAGCAGTTCGCCCAGTGCTATTCCGGGGCGGCTGAGATAGACCCCGTCTACAAAGATGCCGACCGAGCTTTCAAGACCGGCGTTATTTCCGGTGGTTCCAACCCCGCGGACCCGCATGGTGGTACTGCCGCTTTCGGTCGGTCCGGTTTCGACCTTGAAACTCGACGAAACCCGGTCGAGGCTCTTGAGGTCGGTCACACCTTGTCGGTTCAGTGCCGCGTCGTTGAAGGCTGAAACTGCAATCGGGACATCTTGCAGGTTCTCGCTGCGCAGGGTTGCGGTCACGATGATTTCGGCTTCGGCGCCCTCGTCTGCATTTTCCTGGGCGTTCGCGGAACCGATCAGTGAGAGGAACGCCAGAGCGGTTGCAGAGCAACGCAGCGAGGCCTTGGTAACATACTTGCCGGTCATGAACATGTCCTCCCCAATGGTTTTGGCGCCGCTTTGCGGGAGCTCCATGCCCACCTAACTAGCTGCACGGAGGGAGAGATACGTTAAATTTGCCAAATGTCAAATTTAACGTATCGATGGACGACCGGGGCGATGCCAGCTTGTCTGATGACATCCGCCTGGGCAATCTCTAGGACGCTCGACATGGCCAGCAACCCCGCGATCAAGACGATCAATCAACGCCCGCAGACGCGCCTCCGGGCAGAACAGTCGCGTGCTTTGGAGACTCGCGAGACGATCCTGAATGCCGCCTTGGAAGAGTTTGGCGAATATGGCTTCGAAGGTGCGAACGTTAGGCGCATCGCCCAGCGCGCCGGGATCAAGCACCAGCTCATTGGCTATCACTTCGGCTCCAAGGACGATCTCTGGCAGGAAACCGCATCGCATTTCCTGAGCGATGCACTCGATTTGATCACAAGGGCTGGACGTGAGAGTCGTTCGGGCACTGCCACAGACCTGCTCAAGCAAGAGCTTCGTGCGATGCTAGGATTCCACTTCAGCAATCCGAAGATCCAGCGGCTGGTGATGCAGGAACTGATCCCGGGGAATCCCCGGCTGACCTGGCTGGTTAATGGGTTCCTCAGACCTATCCGCAAAAGCCAGACGGCGCTGCTTGACGCTGCGCAGGACGAAGGCGGCCTTGTCGATGGGGATACAATGCTGATCTTCTACTTGCTGGTCGGGATTGTTACGATTGTTCCGACGATGCAGGAGGAAATTCGCCAAAACACAGGGCTGGCGACTATCCCTGACAAGACGTTGGACGAATACTGGGCACTGATCGAGCGCCTGCTTTTCCCTGTAAACCGAGGATCCACGGGCTAGTTGTCATGGCAGGTGAAAGTGTTCACCTTTATGGGCCCGACAAGGGCCATGGCTTACGCTACGATCCCTTTGATCTACCCTATTCTGAGTGGCCCAAATTCTATTTTAAAATTGGCCACGAAGGAGGAATAGAATGGCGAGGGCATTGTCAGAGCAAATGCACCGCCTGACATGTTATGAGGTGGGAGCTAGGGAAGGGGGATGGCCCGTCCCCGCAAGCCCACCAGTCCGTTCCGCTACTTTAACTCCTCGCCCGAGGTAATCCGCCTCGTGGTGATGATGTATGTGCGGTTTCCCCTCTCGTTGCGGAACGTTGAGGATCTGCTGTTCGAGCGCGGGATCGACATCTGTCATGAGACCGTGCGGTTTTGGTGGAACCGGTTCGGTCCGATGTTCGCAGCGGATATCCGCCTGCAACGAGTGTCCCGGATGCGAGGCTTCAAGCACTGGAACTGGCATCTCGACGAGATGTACGTGAAGATTGGCGGGGAGCTGCATTACCTTTGGCGCGCCGTCGACCAGGAAGGCGAGATACTGGAAAGCTACGTCACCAAGACCCGCGACAAAAAGGCAGCTCTGGCCTTCATGAAGAAAGCCCTGAAGCGGCACGGCCCTGTAGAGGCCATTACTACCGATGGCCTCCGCTCGTATGGCGCTGCGATGGACGTGCTTGGTAACCGTGACAAACAGGCGATCGGCCGATGGGCCAACAACAGGGTTGAGAACAGCCATCTCTCCTTCCGACGACGAGAGCGAGCCATGCTGAGGTTCCGGCAGATGAAAACCCTGCAGAAATTCGCCTCGATCCACGCCTCGCTCCACAACCACTTTGCTT
>Ga0315907_10003103_pt1 | contig 20018 bp, 17 predicted proteins | sample LakEriMetagenome_3_FD_203525 | JGI IMG/M metagenome (GOLD analysis project Ga0315907, IMG submission 203525) | Freshwater fungal communities from buoy surface, Lake Erie, Ohio, United States - Buoy 12 MA123 | ecosystem: Environmental > Aquatic > Freshwater > Lake > Lake biofilm | place: USA...
ACGTGTAAAACTACGCCCCGGGTTGTGCTGCGCGTCTCGTTGGAGGGTGCAGATTTGGAGCGCAAGATAGTTTCGAGATGGTATTCAAAATTCCTCCTTTTCTAAAATCAGGCGATTGCATCGGCATTGCGGCCACCGCGCGTTGGGTAACCCCGGAACAGCTTCAGCCCGCCATCGACCATTTCACGTCGTGGGGACTGCGGGTGAAGGTGGCGTCAAACGTGCTAACTCCCAATTTTCAATTGGCAGGAACTGCCATGGAAAGATCTGCGGCATTGCAAGAATTGCTTGATGATGACGAGGTGCATGCCATTATTATAGCCCGTGGTGGTTACGGCACGGTGCACACCATCGATCTTCTCGATTTTTCTCGATTTGAAAAAAGACCGAAATGGATTGCCGGGTATAGCGACATTACTGTTTTACACAGTCATCTGAACACGCGCGGTTTTGCGACGATTCATTCCACCATGCCCATTTCATTTCCCGATGCAACTGATGCGGCTATCGATAATCTCCGTAGGGCGCTGTTTGGAGAGCTGCATGAGTTTGCATCGATTGAAAAATCCAAAGTATCTGAGGTGAGCGGGTGCGTCGTTGGAGGCAATCTTTCAGTGCTTTATAGCTTGTTGGGAAGCGATTCCTGGCGGAAACTATCGGATATGATTTTATTCATAGAGGATGTTGACGAAATGCTCTACCACCTCGATCGCATGCTGTGGGGCGCGTATCGATCCGGAATGCTGGCCAACGTAAAAGCTATTGTATGCGGTGGTTTTACACAAATGAAAGACAACACGAAGGCTTTTGGATTTCCTTCCGATAACCCTTGGGGAGCTAGTGAGCGCGAGATAATCAATGGCATGGCAGCAAGGCTTCAAGTGCCCGTTGCCTTCGGTTTTCCGGCAGGTCATCTGAGCGACAATCGTGCGTTTTATTTGGGCCGCATGGCTACCTTACAAATGTCAGGCGATCACCCGGTGCTGAGCTATCAACAACCCTGATCAATAAGTTTACAATGATTGTGCTTGTGTGAACCTGATTTATACCGATTTTCGCACTAGGCAACAACAGGAATTGTCTGCTTGTAAATGAGACAGTAAGTGGCCTTTCACACCCTCGAAATAGAAGAAGAATACGATTTTGAGATCATTGGTGTAAGTAGCCATGAAAAAGACTATCGCCTGGCTTGGTCGCTCAACAAAACCCTCGGGTGGCGCCTTGTGCGCGTTGACGATGTTGTAGTTGAAGGAAAGCGCTCCACTACGCATCATGCCCGGTTTCGTTGGATGCACCCGGTTGATCAAACCGTGTTCACCTTGATCGATAACAAAACACCTGAAGGCACTTTCATGCCCGATTTGGCCCAGTTCGATTATCTCTTGAAAATTGAGCAGCCGGTAGAATCGACCATGAAAAAGTTGCAGGAAGGATTGCGCAAAACCGACTTCGTGCTGGCGTTTCAGCTGCAGGAGGTCGACAAATTAAAATTTAAAGACAACCTGCTCGACGAGAACAGGTAATTAGCTCATATGAATAAGACAAAAACAGTAGCAACGATAGGCCCTAGCAGCAGCTCCAAAGAGGTGCTCATGCAGATGATTCAAAACGGTCTCGATGTAGCTCGCCTCAATTTTTCACACGGGTCGTACGATGATCATCAGAAGGTCGTCGATACCATTCGGGAAATCAACAAGGAACTGGGAACGAATACGTCAATGCTCGCCGACTTGCAAGGCCCGAAGCTGCGTGTTGGAGAAATGGAAAACGGTTCCGTAGACATCGTAACCGGCAATAAGATTACGATTACTACCAACAAGCAGATTGGAACAGACAAGATTATTTACACGAATTACAAGGAGTTTGCACAAGACGTAAATGCCGGTGAAACCGTGCTGCTCGACGATGGTAAACTTGCGCTTCGTATTCTTTCAACCAATAGCAAGGACACAGTAGAGTGCGAAATCATTCAAGGTGGTCCACTTTCCTCTAAGAAAGGATTGAACTTACCCAATACCAAAGTTTCATTGCCTTCTCTGTCCGAAAAGGATTTGTCGGATCTGGAGTTTGCGCTCAACAACGACATCGACTGGATAGGGCTCTCATTCGTGCGCAACGCCGAAGACGTAGTAGCGCTCAAGGAGATTATTACCCGCGCCAACAAGCACGCTAAGGTGGTAGCCAAGATCGAAAAACCGGAAGCAGTGGATCAGATAGACGATATCATCCGCGAAACAGATGCTGTGATGGTAGCGCGTGGCGACCTCGGAGTCGAAATACCGCTCGAGCGCGTGCCGCTTATTCAGAAGAAAATCGTCAAGAAGTGCGTGTCGGCAGCGAAGCCTGTAATCGTTGCCACCCAGATGATGGAAAGCATGGTTACCAACATGACGCCTACACGTGCTGAGGTAACTGACGTAGCCAATGCGGTGCTTGATGGCGCTGATGCCGTGATGTTGAGTGGTGAAACTTCCGTAGGAAAATATCCGGCAGAGGCAGTGCGTATTATGAACAACATCATCACAGAGGCTGAAACCTATGGTGGTATTTATTACCACGAAGAAATGCCGAACGAAATTGATGTGTCGCGCTTTATGACCGATAGCGTGTGTTATAGTGCCTGCCGACTCGCAGCCAGAGTCAACGCTTCGGCCTTGGTTACAATGTCGTTCAGCGGCTATACAGGTTATCGTATTTCGAGCTGGCGCCCCAACGCCAACGTATTCGTCTTCACCAGCAATAAAAAAATTCTGACCCAGATGAATCTCGTTTGGGGTGTGCACGCATTCTTCTATGATAAAATGGTAAGCACGGATCAAACCATTGCCGACATTCGTTTCTTCCTCAAGAAAAACAACCTCATCAAAGACGGCGATTTCATTATTCACCTCGCCTCGATGCCTATCAGCGAGCAGGGAATGACGAATATGATTAAGATTTCGAAAGTTTAGGATCATAGGATTATAGGTATGCAGGATTGTAGGGGGCTGCTCGGCCAATCTCCCCGTAATCCTGCAATCCTATTATCCTACAAACCTAGTTCTCGCTATCTTCGCGCACCTTTCCAAACACCATTATGGCTCAAGTGTACCGCGAATTTAAAGGCCTTCAGTTGCCGGCTATTGCCGACGAAGTAATGGCATTCTGGGATGCTAATCGCATCTTCCAGCGCAGCATCGACGAACGCAGCGCAGAAAATCCTTTTGTTTTCTATGAAGGCCCTCCGAGCGCCAATGGCATGCCCGGTATTCACCACGTCATGGCGCGCACCATCAAGGATATTTTTTGCCGCTATCAAACACTGAACGGCAAACAAGTAAAGCGAAAGGCGGGCTGGGATACCCATGGCTTACCTATTGAGCTTGCCGTGGAGAAAACTCTTGGTATCACCAAGGAAGATATCGGAAAGAAAATTACCGTAGAAGAATACAACCTCGCTTGTCGACGAGAGGTAATGAAGTATACCGACAAGTGGGAGGAACTCACCAAAGTGATGGGTTATTGGGTCGATATGACCGATCCTTATATCACTTACGACAACAAGTATATCGAGAGTGTGTGGTGGCTCTTGCAGCAATTGTTCAACAAAGGATTGCTATACAAAGGCTACACGATACAGCCTTTTTCACCCGCTGCAGGCACCGGGCTCAGCTCTCACGAACTCAATCAGCCGGGTTGTTATCGTAACGTAAAAGACACCTCAGCAGTGGCTATGTTTGAAGTGAAGGAAACAGCATTTCAACCGCTCAAAGACACAGCTCTTCCAACGTTTATTCTTGCCTGGACAACCACACCCTGGACACTTCCGAGCAACACAGCGCTTGCAGTAGGAAAGAATATTGAATACGTGTTGGTGAAAACCATCAACCACTATTCGGGTGCAACCGTGCAAGTGGTGTTGGCTAAGGATTTAATGGGAAAATACTTCTCGGCTGCGCAAGCTGACGTGAAGTTTGAAGAGTATAAGTCCGGCGACAAACAAGTGCCTTACGAAGTAATTACTTCTTTCAAAGGAGAGAATTTGGAAGGCACAAGCTATCATCAGCTCCTTACTTTTGTGCAACCCGAAGGTGATGCGTTCCGCGTCATCATAGGCGACTTCGTGACGACCGAAGATGGAACGGGTATCGTGCATATTGCACCATCGTTTGGTGCGGATGACTTCCGAGTAGCCAAGCAAAACGGCATTGACTCACTCACGCTGGTTGATCGACGTGGACGTTTCTTGCCAGAGGTCAATGATAGTGTTTTCTTGTTTGGAGAAGAATTCGTGAAAGAAGATTATTACTCCGATGCCGAGAAAGCAACCGAATTAGAACGACAAAAGATAAGTCTCGCAGGATTCATCAAAGACACATCAAAGCTCAACTATTTGAGCGTCGATGAGCGAATTTGCCTCAAGCTTCAAAACGAAAATAAACTCTTCAAGAAGGAAAAATACGAGCACAATTATCCGCATTGCTGGCGCACAGATAAGCCTGTGTTGTACTATCCGATGGACTCATGGTTCATCAAGATTCCGGAGGTGCGTGAAAGAATGGTGCAGCTCAACAACACCATACACTGGAAGCCCGAATCGACCGGCACAGGAAGGTTTGGTAACTGGCTCGAAAACGCAAACGATTGGAATTTATCACGCTCACGTTTTTGGGGTATTCCTCTGCCTATCTGGCGCACGGAAGACAGCTCGGAAGCAATATGCATCGGAAGCGCAGAACAGCTGAAAACCGAAATCGATAAGAGCGTGTCGAAGGGTTTGATGACCTTGAATCCACTCGCCGATTTTGTTCCGGGTGATAATACCAAGGCCAACTACGAACGATTCGACTTGCACAAACCATACGCCGACGATATTGTACTGGTCTCTGAATCGGGTAAGCCTATGCACAGAGAATCAGATCTCATTGACGTGTGGTTCGACAGCGGTGCAATGCCCTACGCGCAATTGCACTATCCGTTCGAGAACAAAGAACTGATCGACGAAGGAAAAGCCTTTCCGGCCGATTACATTGCAGAGGGTGTTGACCAAACACGCGGCTGGTTTTACACCTTGCACGCAATCGCTACGATGTGTTTCGATTCGGTAGCATACAAAAACGTGATATCAAACGGTCTGGTGCTCGATAAAAACGGCAACAAAATGTCGAAGCGTTTGGGCAATGCGGTTGATCCCTTTTCAACCATTGCCAAATACGGTCCCGATGCGACCCGCTGGTACATGATAACCAATGCGCAGCCATGGGACAACCTCAAATTCGACGTTGAAGGTATTGCTGAGGTGCAGCGCAAGTTTTTCGGAACGCTTTACAACACATACGGCTTTTTTGCCATTTATGCCAACATAGATCAGTACACCATCGACGGCTCGAACATCATTCCTTTGAGCGAGCGCAGTGAGCTTGATCGTTGGATTATTTCGAAGCTGAATAGTCTTATTCAAACCGTTACGGATTGCCTGGATGATTTTAATCCAACCACCGCAGCACGCGAAATTGAGGAGTTTGTTGATGCACATTTATCAAATTGGTACGTGCGCCTTTGCCGCAAGCGTTTCTGGCATGGTGAGTTGAGCAACGACAAACAAGCTGCTTACCAAACGCTGCATGAGTGCCTGGTGACCGTAGCGCAATTGGCTTCCCCATTTGCACCCTTCTTCAGCGACTGGTTGTATCGTAATCTGACTGACACTGCTCGAAAGAATAATGGTTCAGTGTCCGATGCATTGAACTATGAGTCTGTTCATTTGAGCCGATTGGTGAGAGCCGATGTTTCAAAGATGGACCCTGAACTCGAAAGCCGCATGGACTTCGCGCAAAAGATCTCATCGATGGTATTATCCATTCGTAAGAAGGAAAACTTACGTGTACGTCAACCATTGCGAGCCATTCGTATTCCTGTCCTTCAACCGAGCGACAAGGCACGAATCGAGGCAGTATCCGATATTATTCTGGCAGAAACCAATGTCAAGCACCTCGAGTTAGTCGATGAGTCGCAAGCGCGCATTGTAAAAAATCTCAAGCTCAATTTTAAGACGCTCGGCAAAAAGTGTGGTAAGCATATGAAGGCGGTGCAAGCCTATGCACCTGAGCATGCGGAAGAAATTATCAGGGCGATTGAATCAGAGGGAAAATATGACGTGCATGTGGAGGGCGAAACCATTGAACTAATCACGGAAGATGTGGAAATCATTCCGGTGGACATCCCGGGCTGGAAGGTCGCCAATGAAGGTTCATTAACGGTGGCGTTGGATATAACACTCGACGACGACCTGCGAAATGAGGGGGTTGCCCGTGAAATTGTGAATCGGGTGCAAAACCTGCGCAAAGAGGCTGGTTTTGAGGTAACTGACAGAATAATTGTCAAGATTCTTTCAAGTCAGGCTATTCGGGAAGCGGTGGCATCAAATTCAGAATATATTCGCAGTCAGATTTTAGCCGAGGAACTCGAGTTGATGGATGCCCTCCAAGAGGGTTATGAAGTTGAAATTGAAGAGGGTAAGCCGACTAAAATTGCACTTTTCAAACTAAATTAACTCACTTACCATGGCAACAAAAAAAGTAGCCAAGAAAGCCGTCAACAAGAAGCCGGTTAAGAAGGCAGCGAAGCCTTTGAAAAAGGTTGTGGCAAAACCCGCTAAGAAGACAGCGAAGCCTGCGGCTAAGAAAGTATCAAAGCCTGCTCCCAAAAAAGCAGTTAAAAAAGTAGCCCCTAAAAAAGTAGCCAAGCCCGTAAAAAAGGCGGTTACAAAAAAGGCAGCGATCAAGAAAGCAGCTCCCAAGAAGGCGGCCCCGAAGAAGGCTGCTCCAAAAAAATCAATAGCCAAAAAGGTTGTTGCGAAGAAGGTAGCTAAACCTGCCAAGAAAGTGGTTAAAAAGGTGGTTGTTCCGGCAAAGAAGGTTGTTGCAAAGAAGGCTGTTGCAAAGAAAGTTTTGGCCAAGAAGGTGGTGGTGAAAAAACCGGTTGTTAAAAAGTCGGTGAAACCCACAGCCAAAAAACCGGTACAAAAACCGGTAGCCAAAAAAGTGGCTCCTGTAAAGGTGGTTGCTAAACCACAACCCAAGGTTGTGGCCAAGCCAGCGGTTCAACCCAAACCAGTCGTTGCACCGTCTCCAAAACCAGCACCAGCACCGGCGCCTGCAGTGAAGAGAGAGGAAACGAAACCGGCAGCTCCTGCGGCTCCCGTTATAAAAAAGGAAGAGAAGAAGAGTATGATTGACGTTCGATATTCAGACAAAGATTTAAAAGATTTTGAAACGCTTATTCACGAGAAACTGAAGGTAGCCAAGTCTGATTTGGACGAGCTAAAGCAGTCGCTTTCGCATGAAGGTGACAACTCAACGGATGACACAGCGCCTACTTTCAAAATGATGGAAGACGGAAGCGAGACCATGAATCGGGAAGAACTTTCTCAATTGGCGGCTCGTCAGGAAAAGTTCATCGTGAATTTGGAGAACGCATTGCTGCGTATCAAGAATAAAACATATGGCATTTGTCGAGTTACCGGTAAGCTGATACCCAAAGAGCGCTTGCGCCTTGTGCCTCACGCAACTTTGAGCATCGAGGCCAAAAACATGCAATAAATAGAATATTAAATCAAAGGAGTGAAACCGTGGGTCAATGAACCGCTGGTTTCACTCTTTTTTTAGAACTCATTTTGAAGAAGGCGCTCTTTACCATTTTTACTGTTCTCGTCCTAGATCAATTGCTGAAGATTTGGGTGAAGCTCAACTTCCATTATGGAGAGAGTAAAACACTAATTCCGGGTTGGTTCGATCTACAGTTTGTAGAAAACCCGGGAATGGCCTTCGGTTGGATGATTCCGGGTGATGCCGGAAAGCTGACTCTGAGCCTCTTCCGATTAGTCGTTGTTTCCGGAATTACGTGGTATCTCTATCGCCTGATTAAAGAAAAGGCTCATTGGGGTTACGTTGTGTGCGTAAGCCTCATTGTTGCCGGTGCTATGGGTAACATCGTCGATAGCTTGGCTTATGGACTCATGTTTGACCGCGGTTCAACCTACGATGCTGACTTCAATGATTACACGATGTACTTCGGTAAGGCCGAACTCAATTATGAGGGCTATGCGAAACCGTTAATGGGAAATGTGGTCGATATGTTTCATTTCACCGCGCGCTGGCCCTGGGGTGATCCACATGAGCATTCTGAAATTTTCCCACCCATCTTCAATGTTGCAGACGCAAGTATCACATGCGGAATCATTCTGATTATGCTTTTCCAGCGTCGTTTTTTTCCAAAAAAGGAAGACCGCACAGCGGAGGAAATCAACTCTGACGAAGGTGTTGACGGTCAATCACAGCCTGCAGAGCTGTAAATTAATTTCTTTCTTGAAGAAAATCTTGGTAGCAGCTTCAAAGGCTCGGGTATAATCTGAAACATAGAACTCGTCTTTGCAAACGGGTGATGAGCATAAGAGCGATTCTTTCTCCAGAATGCCCTTCAGTTTGCGTGCAACTACTTCTGCAGAATCAAAAATTTTCACTCGACCATGAAAGAAGGCGTCAATTTCTTTTTTAATAAGTGGATAGTGAGTACAAGCGAGCACGAGCCCATCGATGTTTTCTAAAACCGGATTACTTAGGTATTCGCTTAATACTGCTTCGCTGATAGTGTTGTTGTAAAAACCTTCCTCTATCATCGAGGCCAGGAGTGGTGTTGCCAATGCGCTGAAATCAAGTTCAGGTTTGCGTCTTGCAAATTTCTCTTGATAAACACCGCTCGCGACTGTAGTCTTAGTGGCAATGATTCCGATTTTTTTAATATCCGTATCTGTAATGACCTCTTCTATCATGGGGTCAATAACATTAATGACGGGTACCGATCCCTTGTAGGTGTCACGAAGTGCCTCGTAAGCCGCCGCAGAAGCGGTGTTACAAGCAATAACAATGGCCTTGCATTTCTTCTCCTCTAGTAGGAATCGGGTGATGTTGACGGCATATTCGGCTATTAGCTCCTTCGACTTGTCTCCGTAAGGCAGATGAGCGGTATCGCCATAATAAACCAGTGACTCATTGGGGAGCTGGCGTTGTATAGCGGCAGCAACAGTCAATCCGCCAATTCCGGAATCGAAAACACCTATTGGATTGTCGTTGCTCATGGTATAAAAATAAGGCCCGGAGATTATCCGAGCCTTACAAGAATGGAATATTCAATTATTTCTTGGGTGCTTCTTTCGCTTCATTCGTGAAGTCAGGAATGTTCAATTTAGTACACACTAGTTTAGTAATGTCATCACCCCCCATATAAAGCATAGAGCCTGCACCTGCGTCAAAAATGTAGGTGTAGCCGTTGGATTTGGCAACTTCTTCAATTGCCTTCTTTGCTTTTTCCAGGATAGGCTCAACCTTGCGTTGTTCTTCAGCTGACACGTCGGCGCTGGCTTGCTCCTGAAAGTCATAGATGCCTTGCTCCTTGGCTTGAATTTCTTTCACCTTGGTGTCGAGAATTACTTTCGGTGCAGTTTGCTCCGCCTTCTTGAAATCCTCAATCATTTTTTCATATTCAGTACGCATTGCAAGCAAGGCGTCCTCATATTGCTTCTTGTAGGTGCTTAATTCTTCGTATGCGGTCTTGTATTCGGGCATGTGCTCCACAAGCATCTGACCATTGATGTGACCTAGTTTTTGGGCTTGAACAGCCATCATCATACCGCAAAATAAAGCGGCGAGGGAAATTTTTTTAATCATAGTGAATATTGAGTCTTGAAAATCCGCCTTCGAATTTCCGTGCCAAATGTAGGCATACAAATTTATTTATCCTTGACGGGTACACGATCGCCGCCTTTTGGTGGCACCGTGTTCTTGCCGCCGGCTCCGGGTGCTTTGCTATCGGTCTTCTGTCCTCCTTCTTCGCCTTCACCACCTTCTTCGCCCCCTTCCTCTTCGAGTGTTTCACCGGGTTTGAGCCCCATTTTCTTCAGGACTTTATCACTTATATCATGTTTGGGATTGGTGTAAAGCATATTACTATCTGAAGCTTTATCAAACACTACCATCAATGCGCTGGTAGAGGCAACTTCCTGTATGGCTTCGTAAATCTGGTCTTGGATAGGCTTCACCAATTCCTCGCGCTTTTTGAAGAGTTCACCATTGATTCCGAACTTGGACTTTTGCATGTCTTTGGCTTCCTGGCGTTTCGCTTCTATTTCTTGTTCGCGCTTTTGTTTCATCTCATCGGTGAGCAAAATTTTCTCTGCCTGAAGTGAGGTTTCCAGTTTGGCGATAGTTTCATACTTATTCTCAATGTCCTTCTGCCACTGTGAGCTGAGTTTGTTTATTTCAGCTTGAGCCTGCTGGTATTCAGGGATATGGCTCAGAATGTATTTTGAATCTACATAGGCGAACTTCTGCGCCTGGCTAAAGAGCGAAATGACGAGTAATAAGCCGGTTGCTAAAAATTTCATGAAGCTAAAGGTTTCAATAAAATAAATACGAAGGTAAGGTTTCTATAGTTCTCCCATATTCATACCGATAGAGAAGTGGAATTGTCCTCTTGCCATATTAGGGAACGAGGGCAAATCGTCGAGTCTCCATCCATAATCAAATCCAAGCAACCCGAACATCGGCAGGAATATGCGTAATCCTGTTCCGGCTGAACGATACACCTGGTAGGGGTTGAATAACCTCAAATTGCTCCAAGTATTGCCCGCTTCCGCAAAAGCCATCATAAAAATGGTAGCGCTTGGGTTGGTTGATAGCGGATAGCGCAGCTCAACACTGTATTTGGCGATGGCCGGAGCACCGGTATTTTGGTTGGGAGAGGTAAGGGTCAAATCGTCATAACCACGCAAGTTCACAATTTCACGTCCGTCAAGTAGGAATCCGCTTAAGTAAACTCCACCTAGATAGAATCGCTCAAATGGCGTAAGTCCGAGCTGATTGTTATAGGATCCGATAAACCCAAGTCCTACGTTGGTGTGTAATACGAATTTGCGTTCCTTATGCTTATTAAGCGCGGTGTACCAATGCGCGGTAATCTTCATTTTGTAGTATTCCACCAATTTGAATCGCTCTTCCTGACTCATGTTTTCATAATCGAAAGTCTTGCCACCAAAGCGCTCCGCAAGAAACTTGTACGGTGGAGTCAGCTTCGTGGTAAAGGTGATTTGAGACCCGTAGGTTGGATAGATGGGTTCGCTCGTGGAACTTCGTGATAGCGTGAAGTTATAGGCGAGGTTATTGGCTATACCATTCGAGAAATCCCCAAAAAACGCACGATAATTATTCAGGATGAATTTCTGATAGGAGATACCGGTGTAGAGCACAAAGTAGTCGTCCGGTTTTTGCAGGCGAGTACCGATGTTGATAGCTCCACCGATGACTTTCAATTCCTGAAGGTTCGGATTGTCGTCACCCACCGCATAGTTTTCCCTTAAAAATGCGTTGTTATCCAAATCACTCTGGCGCAGCTTTTTAAACTGTCCGTTGGTTTGACGTGAAATACTGGATGAAACACTTAAAGAGGTTGGTTTTTTCCCTCCTAGCCAGGGTTCTGTGAATGAAATGTTGTAGGCCTGGAAGAAAGTTCCGTTTGATGAGGCGCTCAGTGCTAATCGTTGTCCGTCGCCTGTCGGGAGCGGACTCCATGATTGCTTCTTGAAGAAATTGCGCATGGAAAAGTTGGTGAAGCTTAGCTGCAATGAACCAACTACGCGTCCACCACCCCAACCACCACTAAGCTGAATCTGATCGTTCGGTTTTTCCTCCAGCACATATTCCAAATCAACCAAACCTACATCGGGTCGAGGGTTGGTCCGAACGTCAAATGCTTCCTGATTAAAGTATCCAAGCGATGCCAATTCACGCTGGGTACGAATGATGTCACTTCGATTAAATAGCTCCCCCGGACGAGTCCTGATTTCTCTGAAAATCACGTGATCATTGGTTTTTGTATTGCCACTGACAGTGATTTGGCCAATGCGGAATTGCTTGCCTTCATTCATCCGCACTTCTATGTCAATACTATCGGGTTCAACCAATGTTTCGACAGGAAATGCATAAAACGCCAGATAGCCATCATCAGTATAGAGCGAAGAAAGGTCAATACCCTGCGGATTGAAGTTGAGGCGGGTTTCCAGCAATTCGAGATTATAGATATCACCTCGTCGAACATTCAACACACTGTCGAGTCTGCCCGAAGTGTACTTGGTGTTACCCACGAAATCGATATTGCGGAAATAGAATCGCTTATCCTCTTCAATTTTCAGGTAAATGCCAATGCGCTCTGCATTTATAGTGTATATGGAGTCGTAGGCGATTTTGGCATTTCGGAATCCCTTCTTGTTGTATTTGGCTATGATCTTTTGCTTGTCTTCCTCGTATTTCTCTTCAATAAATTTTGATGACTTGAAAACGCGAGACCAATCGCGTTCCTTCGTTTCTTTCATAGTGCGTTTGATGGTGCTTACACTCATCACCGGTTGCAGTTTTTTTCCTTTCAGAAAAAGGAAGTCACGCTTTTCCTGAGCCACTCCTGCTCCTTCAATAACGATTTCTTCGATTTTAACACGATCACCTCTATTGACATCAAATTCGAGGATTACACCATTTTGAAGCGTGGGGTCTTCACGCTCGGAAATTTTTACAGTAGCAGCGTAAAATCCTTTGTCGATGTAGTAGTCCTTGATTGTTTTAATGGCATTATTCTTCACGTTGTCTGTACTGATGGTCATCGTGCGCAGATCCAGTTTCTCACGCAGATTATCAGCCTCGGATTTTTTAATACCATTGATAACGTACTTCGTCATGCGGGGAGATTCTTTCAAGCTGATGACCAGATAAACATCGTTACCTCGAAACTCGGCCGCATAGATTCCGATGTCTGTAAAAAGGCGTTGTTTCCAAAGCTTTCGCACAGCATCTGTTATAGCGTCACCGGGAATAGTTATTTCATCGCCTTCCTGCAGCCCGCTGAAAAGTTTGATCGCCTGCACATCGGTGTATTCGGCACCAGCCACGGTGATACCCGCTATGCGATAACTCAGAGGTGCGGCGTAATCTACTTGGTTGCCAATAATCGTTTGCGAATAGCTGAGGCCGGAGAAAAAGCAGCTGAGTAAGAGCAACAGAGAGCAAAGCACGGCGCTCTTAGATAGTTGGAAAAGTCTGCTTTTTAAATTCATACTCATGTTAAAGCGATGCTTCCGTTGCAGGGGTTGTGGAAATAGATTCGGCAGCTATCTGCTCTGAGGTTTTGCCAAATCTGCGCTCGCGCGATTGGAAATCGATTAATGCGGCGAAGAAGTCCTCTTCTCGGAAATCAGGCCAAAGGGTGTCTGTAAAATACAGCTCTGCATAGGCTATTTGCCAAAGTAAAAAGTTACTGATGCGCTCCTCTCCGCTGGTGCGAATGAGCAGACCTGGATCGGGAAACGCAGCGGTCGATAGTTTGGAGGCGAATAACTCATCACTTATATCATTCGCTTGATAGCCTTCCGCAACAATGCTTTTAACCGCATTCGTTATTTCCCAGCGAGCACTGTAGTTCAATGCCAAAATGAGATTTACACGACCGTGGTTGGCTGTGTGCTCAATGGCCCGCTTAAGTTCGTTGTGACAATCGGTAGGGAGTTTTTCGAGGTCTCCAATAGCATGCAGGCGCACTTCGTTTTCATCGAGTTCCGGTAACTCACCCACGATAGTTTGAACCAGCAAATTCATGAGGGCATCTACCTCTTCCTTCGGTCTATTCCAGTTTTCGGTAGAAAAGGCATAGAGCGTAAGATACTCTACTCCGGTACGAGTGGCTGCTTTTAGGGCAGCCCGCACAGATTCGACCCCGTGAGAGTGGCCGAAGATGCGTTCTTTGCCTTGGCTTTTAGCCCAACGACCGTTGCCGTCCATGATGATGGCAACATGACGGGGAACGCGCGTTTTGTCGATTTTATCCAATAAACTCATGAATTCCTTCCCGGAGCAAGCTTTCCGTGACGGGCAAATTTACGGGTTAATGACCCCTTTTCCGACTCCCAAAAAAGGTTGAAAATTGAAGTTATCGACTATTCGTGCTCCCAGCAGGTGGTCGCCTTTCGATCCAGGCGAATGTTGAGCGAAACCATCGAGAAAAAGTAGAAATCTTTTCTCCCCGAATCTCCTCGTTGAAGTCCGCCATTGTTGTTGCCGGCAGTATTCGGTATTTCTTGCTGTATGCTGCGGTCCGAGAGAATGGCAGCCAATTCGCCGTTCAAATCGGCGAGTAGTCCGGGATCCACATATTTCCCGGAAATATCATCGAAATAGTCGGTCCAGGTTTTTCGGACACCCCATTCTATGCTCAAGCCGAATACAGCAAAGAGGTTGGTTTTGATTCCCGCACCAAAGGGCACGGAAAACATCGTGGTCTTGTATTTTTCTGCTCCGAATTCTGTGCCTTGACCTTCTGTGCCCAATGGCTGCAGTTCATACCAGGTGCCGCGATATTGGGCCATGGGCCGCATGCGATAATAAGCCAGGCCACCAAATAGGTAGGGCGAAATCGGGAACTTCGAATTGCCAAGCTGGTAATTGAAGAAGTTTAATTCACCCTGAACACTCCCCTCGATAACTTGATTGCGAAAACTCAAGTTGCGATTGCGAATCCAAGGATCCTCGCTGTCCGCATCCCATGCTTCGATTACGTGGTAGAGAACACTGCTTTTCATCGTCCAGCGACGATTGAAATTGTTGCGGAAAGAGATGCCTCCGCCGCTTTTTAGACGTGTCCCAAAGTGTTTGTATGGGTTTACTTCCCCGATGTAGTAACTAGTTCCATAAATGAGTCCGACGTCTTTGCTTCGCTCGAATTTGTTTTTTTGAGCAAGCAGAGGCATCGACATCACGATTAGAAGAAATGTGATGGAGTTTCTCACGGCTATGGCAACGCTTCGGTTTGTCATCTATTGCCTTTCTACGGCGAGTCTGCTGAAAGGTTCGTTTTTTAAATTCGTTTGCTGCGGGCATCCAAACCCCAACCCATCTTTTGTCGGATGGTATTGAAGAACCCAAGCCCGGGTAAACTGACTAAGTGAAATTCAAAATTAGCGCGAGTTAGGTCTATGATGGTTTCGTTGTCCACTACAAAAGACCGACTGTCCAGTGTCAGGGTGAAATGGGGCTCTCGGCCTTCCGCTCGCAACGATACTTTTCCCGTATTGGGCAAAACGAATGGTCGAACATTTAGGTTGTGTGGCGCAATCGGTGTAAGAATCACGTTATTGCTTTCGGGCATCACAATGGGGCCTCCGCAGCTAAGCGAATAGGCGGTAGAGCCGGTAGGTGTCGCTACGATAAGCCCATCAGCCCAGTAAGTGCTCATGAATTGATCGTTCACGTATGCATGAATGGTTATCATGCTGCTGCGCTGCTTGTTCGTTATTGTCACATCGTTGAGTGCGAAAGGGAAATCTCCGAAGTCCAACTGTGCACTTTTCACTTCAATAAGCGATCGTTTGTCGAGGGTGAAATCGCTGTTTACCAGCGCCTCAATTGCCTGGTCAACTTCATTACCTGAGACAGGGGATAAAAAACCAAGCCTGCCGGTATTAATACCCAATACGGGTATGCGGGTGTCACGAATAATTGCTGCTGTTTCCAGTAAGGTTCCATCACCTCCTACACTGAGCAGAAAAGAAATTCCCTGCAGGTCTTCCGTGGTGTGGAAAATTTCTATATTGCTCGGAAGGGTGACTTTCTGAGTCAAAAAGAGATAGAATTTTTCGTAAATAGAGATTCCGATACCTCTACGCACCAGGGAGTCTAGCAGCTTTTCAATGCTGTCGCAGAACTCGTCATCAAATCGTTTTCCGTATAGGGCAATTTTCACTTTTCCCGGGTTTGTCTTGCAAATAAACAAAGAAGCCACTCGCTATGGGCAAATGGCTTCAGAAGATTTTCAACCTTTTATAACGAGATTAAATATTGAGTATACGCATCAATTCATCGTAACGTTTGCGCAGGTCTTCGGTGTATGCTGATTCTTGATAATTAGCCTTAACAAAATACCCGAAGCGTTCGAAACTGCTGATAATCGCATTCAAATCGGGCTGGTTCAATTTGAGGTTTACTTCAATTTTACCACCCTCACCCGGACTTACCGACGTGCTGAGAATTTTGGTGTTATTCTCTTCAATAATGCGTGAAATTTGCTGCATACTGTAGTCTTTCTCCCACATTTCCAGTACCAGTATTCCACCCCGCTGATTGGCCCCCTGCATTTCGGTCATTTGCTCAACTAAATCTTCGAGTCGAATCGAACCCAAATAATTGTTTTCAGCGTCAACGACGGGTATAATGCTTAGACGATGTTCGCCTGCCAACTTGAGAATGTCGAGTATGTGGGTGTCCGGCTGCACGTGTGCATGAATCAGCGGCAAGCCTGACGGGTCGCCTTGGAGACTCTCCAAATCCATTAGTGAATCTTCTGAAATCAACCCGAGCAATTTGTTGCTCTCTACCACGGGCAGGTGAGCGATCCGGAAACGATCCATCAAATCCAATGCATTCATGGGTTCATCATGAGCGCTCAGGCAGGGTATTTCAGAGGTTAAAAGTTTACGTGAAGTAATCACGGGCGGAGTATTAAAGGGTTTCTGATTCGTTAAACCGAGTCAGCGCATTAAAAGTTGCAATCTTCATTCATTAACTTCATTAAAGTTTGATAATTTATACACATGATGCGTGTAAAAGCGAATTATGATGTTTTCAACGCAAGATCTTGTATTGTGTCAGCATTTCTGCTCGTTTCTTTGCGCCCAACTTAAGTACATGACAAAACTGAGTGTAAACATCAACAAAATAGCTACGCTGCGTAATGCGCGAGGTGGCAATATGCCCGATGTTATTGAAGCTGCTCGTCGGATTGAGCGATTTGGTGCCGATGGGATTACCGTCCATCCGCGACCCGATGAACGTCATATTCGAAGGAGTGACGTCTACCAATTGAAGGAGGCAGTAACCACGGAATTCAATATAGAAGGCTATCCTTCCTCCGATTTCATGGCAATGGTTCTGGAGGTGAGGCCCCATCAGGTTACCTTGGTTCCTGACCCGCCGGAGGCCATCACATCAAACACCGGTTGGGATGTGACGACCCACTTCGATTTTTTGAAGGGAGTGGTTGAACAATTGAAGTCGGCCGGTATTCGTGTCAGTATATTTCTCGACCCAATACCTGAACGAGTGGCGCGTGCGGCTGATACAGGAACAGATCGAATTGAGTTGTACACGGAGTCGTATGCCGTTGGCTACAATAGGAATCGGGAGGAAGCCGTTCGTCCTTTCAGTGAAACAGCTTTAGTGGCTGCGAAATACGGAATAGGGGTGAATGCAGGGCATGATCTTTCTGCAGAAAATCTGCGCTACTTCGCTGAAAACGTTCCCGGTCTTCTCGAGGTTTCGATTGGTCATGCGCTGATAAGCGACGCATTGTATTGGGGGCTAGAGAACACGGTCAACATTTATAAACGTGAATTGCAGACCGCATGAAGCTCTTTCATCGCACGCTGGGTGAAGGACCCCCGCTTTTAATTCTGCATGGCCTTTTCGGTAGTTCCGATAATTGGCAAACGCATGCACGCATATTCGCTCAAACACACACTGTTTACCTCGTCGACCTGCGCAACCACGGGCACTCCCCCCATGCGGCAGAGATGAATTATGATGCTATGGCGCACGACCTTTTTGAACTCATCGCTGAGTTGGGGTTGCGCGATGTTCGGTTGATAGGGCATTCCATGGGAGGCAAGACCAGTATGCGTTTTGCTCAGCAATACGGTTTTCTCATTGATAGAATGGTGATAGCTGATATGGGAATAAAGGCATATCCACCGCATCATGAACAGGTTTTTCAAGGTTTATTTTCAGTTGATGTAGTGCATTGTCCTTCACGCAAGGAGGCAGAGGAGCGACTATCCGCCTTTGTTACAGATACAGGCACAATACAGTTTCTACTGAAAAACCTATACTGGAAAGAGCCGGGGTTGCTCGATTGGCGTTTTAATTTGGATGTATTATTTCATGAGCGTGCGCGCTTGATGGAAGCATTGCCTCATGATAAAATAGATACACCGGCACTCTTTTTAACCGGCGGTAAAAGTCATTATGTGCCTGACGCAGATCACACTTCTATTCGTGAGGTGCTCGTTAACGTGCAATTTGAGTGCATGGAAAACGCCGCTCACTGGTTGCACGCGGAAGACCCCGAAGGCTTCATAAGACATTGTCTCGACTATTTTAAATCATGAATTTTCTCAAAGCGTTCGGGGGTTGTACATTTGCCACGTATACAGAAACCTTATGAACAACGACAAAAAAATTCTCGTACCTACGGACTTCACTAAAGTAAGCGACACAGCCATTGAGCATGCGTTGCTTGTCGCGGGCACTATCAAGGCGTCAATTCACGTCATGCATGTTGTGGATAATAAGAAGCACATTGCAGAAGCACGTTTGAAGCTGGAAGCATTGCGCGATCGGGTAAAACGCGAGAATAATGTCGAAATCGGAGTGATTGCCCGCATCGGAAGCATCTTTGAAGACATTGATAAAGTAGCTGTAGAGACAGAAGCGAACCTGATTATTATGGGAACGCATGGCATGCGAGGTATGCAATTCCTTACCGGAAGTCGTGCGTTGAAAATTGTCACAGAAAGTTCTGTTCCTTTTATTGTTGTTCAGGAACGTGACATTCGTGAACATGGCTACAGGAAGCTCGTAGTGCCGCTCGACTTGCATAAAGAGACCAAACAGAAGCTTAGTCTGGTGGCCGATATGGCGAAGTATTTTGGTTCGGAGGTACACCTTATCTCACCGGGTGAAACCGATGAGTTCTTGCGCAATCAATTGGAGCGTAATATCATTTTTGCCAAAGAATATCTGGAAGAAAAAGGAATTCCATACAATGTAGAAATCACGGAAAACAAATCCGATGATTTTGTGCGTGACCTGTTGAAATATGCTGCCGGTATTGATGCAGATTTAATTTGCATCATGAACTTCTACGACAACAGCATTATGAGTTTCTTCAGCAGCAATTATGAGCAGCAGGTCATTACCAACGAAGCACAGATTCCGGTGTTATGTGTGAATCCGGTTGATACTTATGTCGTTGATCGTGCGATTTTCTCGCACTAGTGATCGACGTGCTTTTCGATGAATTTGATGAACTCCCCCGCAATGTCTTTTTGCGTGGCGCCCTCAATGCCTTCTAATCCGGGTGATGAATTGACTTCAATGATGAGTGGTCCACGATCGCTTTGAAGCATGTCAACTCCTGCAATGCCCAGTCCGAGGGCTTTGGCTGCTTTAATCGCGGCTATTTCCTCCTGTCGGCTGAGTGTAATCACCTCCGCAGTTCCACCTCGATGAAGGTTCGAACGGAATTCACCTTCTTTCGCCTGACGTTTCATGGCACCAACGACTTGCCCATCGATAACGAACGCACGTATGTCGGCGCCTTTCGCCTCCCGAATAAACTCCTGCACGATAACACGTGCTTTCAGCCCGTTAAATGCTTCCATAACACTAATAGCTGCCTTGTCGTTGTCGGCAAGTACAACTCCCAGTCCTTGCGTTCCTTCGAGTAGTTTTATGACAACGGGTGTGCCGCCTACTTCCGCTAAAATTTTATCGACGTCTTTCGAGTAGTTACTGAAGACAGTCTTGGGTAATCCTAGACCTGCACGCGAAAGGATTTGCATACTGCGTAGTTTGTCGCGAGACCTCACAAGTGCTTGTGATTCCACTGCGCTGAAAACGTGCATCATTTCGAACTGACGCACCACAGCTGTTCCATAAAATGTAACCGATGCACCGATGCGAGGAATAACCGCATGAACATTGGTGATTTCTTCACCCTTGTAGATGACTTTCGGTTTTTTTTTCTCGATGACAAGATTGCATTTCAGATGATCAAGTACGCGCATGTTGTGTCCGTGCTGCTCGCCTGCTTCAACAAGACGGCGTGTACTGTATAGCTTCGGGTCGCGTGAGAGAATAACGATGTTCATGCAGAGGAAAGTTGTGCCG
>Ga0315907_10003107_pt1 | contig 20006 bp, 17 predicted proteins | sample LakEriMetagenome_3_FD_203525 | JGI IMG/M metagenome (GOLD analysis project Ga0315907, IMG submission 203525) | Freshwater fungal communities from buoy surface, Lake Erie, Ohio, United States - Buoy 12 MA123 | ecosystem: Environmental > Aquatic > Freshwater > Lake > Lake biofilm | place: USA...
TGTCAAGGTCTTTCTGAGCTAAATTTGCCATAATTGATAATTTGGTTTTAGTTGAACATTATTTAAACTCAGGCATCGGTAGGGTGGCTGGGGTGGGTAGCCTCCTCACATTCACCACAGAAAAAAATTTATTTTTTCTAAATCTGTTATAGTGTAATTACAATGTAATTACTTGTACAATATCTTGTACAACATCAACCCCCTACCCCCAATCTTGGGGGAGCCTTCGGCATAGCCGAGGCTTTCCAGCAGTAAATCTGCTATCCGCAGATGTGCTGGATAGAGAGATAAGAGTGCAACTAGTTGAAATACTTGATTGTCAGAGAGATAAGTGTTTTTGAAGTATATCCCCCATATACTTCAAGTATATCCCCGATATACTCTGAGTATATCCCCCATATACTTTCTCCAAAACAGGGTCAAAAAACCAATGCATATTTTAAATTGTAAATCCAAGCATTGTGGATAAAATGTGGATAACTTTTGGAATGATAATTCAATTAAGACTCCAGTGTAATTAATATCACTCGCTTAGTCTACAGGGTAAGTAATCCCAAGCATGACTTGACTCATAAGTAGCTTTAATATACTTTTGTGTCGTTAGTATATTTAAATGAACCGAAAGAGAAGGATATTCTTTGAGACACAGGAAGTGGTTCAAAGAACCAAAAGAGGGTATGTAGATTTGGAAATGGATTACTTCCAGTTCTATAGTGCAGCCTTCAGCCATGTGGCTTCTTTATCATCGTCCTGTTCCAAGGATTTTATCCTTTGGGTTATGGGTAAGGTAAATGAGGATAATAGTTTTATTTATTCTCAGCAGATGTTCAAGGAGTTTAATCAGGACTTGGCCAAGATTCAAAAGCCCAAGCAGTATGTTGAGAGTACTATGAAAATGGCGTTGAGAGAATTAAGCGACGCAGGCATCATCACCAGACTATCCAGGGGAGAATATCGGGTAAGCCCGAAGTTGTTCTGGACAGACGAGGTATCTGAAAGAGTCAAGTCAATCAAGGAGATTGAGATGGAGACACGAGAGTTGCCCGAAGGGGCAACTCCAAAGTTTAAGAAATATACCGATGAAGAATTGTCTAATGTGTCTAATTGGATAAATCCTCAAACCACAATTCAAAATACAGAGTATGGAAAAGAATGAAGAGTACCCGCGACCCGATATGATAGGCATGATGCTTATACTTAGCGTCGTGATTTGTTATGCTATTTTAAAACTAATTGAAAACATCCTATGGTAAGTGTTATTAAAATGAAAGTGTTGAGGAAACATAAAAGTTCCGGAGCAACACGATTTAAACTGAATCCCGAAGATGTAAAGAGTCTTGTGAGGGAAAGGGAAGTCAACTCTTTTCTTCAAATGATTCAGTACCCGCATATATCGTTTTTTATAGATTCGCAAGTGGGTGTAGGAAATGTCGCAATAGACTGTGTAACTTTGAAATAAATTTTATATATGAAAGAGTTTCTTGCAAACATGTTCTTTTGTTCAAACCAGATTAAACTCTGGCATTTGCAGACAACAAGCTATGCTGCCCATCAGGCTTTGGGGGAGTTGTACGATTTTAGTACAGACTTTACAGATGGCTTTGCCGAGACCTATATGATGAGCGGACCAAAGCTTAAGGCTCCTGTAATTACCAAGAAGTTTGAAGATTTTGCAGACAATCAGCAGGTGATTAAGTACATTGATATGGTCGACGGTTATGTAGGCGTTCTGAAAAAGGAACTGGTTGGCCGTACAGACTTGGTTAATATGCTTGACGAGTTTCGTGCAAAGCTGAACAAGACCAAGTATTTACTTACGCTATCCTAATTTATGCCAGTAACCTTTGATGAGGGAGCACATCGTTATACGTCCAATTCAGGAGAAGTATACGTATCAGTTACAACACTAATTAAGAAGTTCACACCTCCATTTGACTCAGACTACTGGTCTGCGTACAAAGCACTCAAAGCCGTTCTCTCTAAAACAGGAGAATGGGATTCCTATAAAAAGAAGGCGGGTGGCTGGGAGAATGTTGTTGTTTATGCCCGTTCAATAGATAAAGAGTTTAAGTATCGTAAAGAAGTAATTGAGGAAAAGAAAAGGATTCTTTCCGAGTGGGAACAAACCAAAGAGATTGCCCTTGTAAAGGGTACGGAGTACCACAAGATGAAAGAAAAGAGAGTAAAGGAGAATGTAGTCTACGGACCTGATATGAAAGAGATTTCTGTCCTGTCGGGCGTAGACCTCCTTTCCGCTCAGGATTTCAAAGCCGATGGGTTATATCCTGAATTGATTCTTTACAATGATGATTGGAGACTTGCCGGTCAGGCAGACTGGGTTATGAAAAACGGAAACACAGTTCATATTAAGGATTATAAAACCAGTAAGGAGATTTCCGAGACAGCGTTCCAAGACCAGTGTCTTCTACCCCCTCTGTCGCATCTGCCTAATTGTAATTACTACACTTATTCTCTGCAGTTGTCTCTATATGCGCTGATGCTTGAAGAACATGGATTTACCATTGGGAATCTTGCAATAGAACATGTGAACAAGGAAACTTTTGATACTATTCAAATGTATCCTGTTAAGTATATGCGTAAAGAGGCGAAAGATGTAATTAAACACCATTTGAAAAATGCTAAAGTTCTCAATAGAAAAGCATAAAGTAACAGTAGACCCAATATCCCTTACACTTGAACCGTTAAGGGATATTTGGTTATCTGACAAATCCAAGACTAAGGACGAAGCCGTTAAACTTCTGACTTATATCCACATCTGTTCTCAGGTAGACCAGAACGCACCCTTTGCAAAGGTTGACCCCACAGAGGTGAGTACCCTTGCCCGTAGGGAAATCTACGGTTCTTATGAGCATCAGTTCAAGGGAAAGTTCAATGAGGTGTATGTTGAGGAAACTATTTTAAAATATCAAATGGCTTACGATACACCTGAACAAGCATCGGTAAGGGCTTTTGATAAAAAGATTTATGAGATGAATCGGTTGATTGATAATACCCGTATTGAGATTGAGAAGGTGGCTGTTCGTGGAGGGGTGGATTATGTTTCCAATTTTCCCATTCTCAATAAGATGATGCAGGACATGACTAAGATTAATGCTGCCCGCGAAGCATTGAAAAATGCAATTATGAAGCAATCTGGTCAGAACAATGTTCGTGGACAGAAGCAGGTCTCTTTCCTGGAGAAGCGTCGTGCTGAAATGAATAAGGCCAATAATCTTATAAAGGAACTTGAGACAAAAGAAAAGATAGAAAGTGAAGACGAGGAAAACTTCTGATAGAAAACTCTCTCATGTAGAGATATACAATCAACCAGATTGTATCCTTCCAAAGTCTTTCTTTGAAGGCAGATTCGTACCCAATCTGAATCAGGAGTCGTTGGATTACATCCAGTGGTGGGAAGAGCAGGAACGCCGTTGTAAAGAAGGATGGTCTGATGGAGGTTACCACATGAGTGGATTGAACTACTACCATCTGAACTTTAAAAAAATCAACATGATTGACATCAAGACAAATGCTGTCATTGTTGAACATCCTTATTTCTCATTTGAAGACCAACAATTATTTTCAGATATAGACCAAGCCCGCAAGAACAACAATGAAGGAATCATGTTGATTACAGGTCGGGGATTTGGTAAGTCCTTTAGCGTAGCTTCTGTTGTAGAGTATGAGTTTACATTCGCCGATGTAAGCGAATGTATTGTCAGTTCTTCAATAGAAAGATATGCTTCCCTACTCTGGGAAAAAGTTGAGATGGGGTTAAACTCCCAACCACAGGAGTTCCGGCGTTCCCTGCTAAAGGACACGAGTACGCTCAAGCAGTCAGGCTACACCATACGCGATGAGGGGACGAATCAGTTTGTCAAAGTTGACAGCAACTCATTTATCCGAAAAGTTATCTATGATTCGGATGCCGGTAAGACGAGGGGTACGCGTCCGAACATACACATCTTTGAGGAGGTGGGTTCATGGACGGGCGCAGCCTCGTTGATTGAATGTTTTAAAAAGACAGAACCTTCCTGGTGGCGCGGTTCCATTAAGATGACTTTCCCAATCTTTATTGGAACAGGTGGTGAGATGGACTCTGGCGGTTCTATAGATGCAAAGATGATTTTTAACAATCCTGTTGAATACGGTTTAAAAGCTTATGAATATGAAGAGCGCAAAATTGGTAAGTTTTATCCAGCATATGCGAAATTTACTGGATACTATGAAAAGTCAGGGGCTTCTGATAAAGAAGGCGCAAAAGCCTTTCTCGATGCCAGAAGAGAAAAAAAGAAAGCGAACCCCGAACTCTACAGGCAAGAGTCCTCGGAGTTCCCGTACAACCCGGACGAAGCGTTCCAAGTCTCGGGGCACGGAGTCTTCCCAGTAGACATCCTTGAGAAACGCTACGCAGATATTGAAAGAAGTCCTGCCATCAAGAATATGGTGCAGCGTGGGAATCTTGAATGGGAGAGAGATGGTAGCAAAATCATAGGTGTGAGATGGGAAGTTAATCCTGAAGGTGCGTTTGAAATACTTGAACATCCCGCTTGGACAAAGTCCGGATGGAGTCATGGAAAGATAGCAAACCTGTATGTTTCAGGTTGTGACTCCTTTGATGCCGTTGCCGAGGATGACAGAAAGATAAGTGAGACAGAGCGAAAAGGCAAAAAGTCAAGAGGCTCTAACTTTATCTACAAACGATTCTTTAATGCAAGTGAAACATCAAGAGTCTTTGTTGCTAAAATTACACAGCGTACGGATGATGCTACGGAGTTCTACTGGAATACTGTAAAACTCAATATGTATTATAATTCTAAGATACTGGTTGAGTATACCAAGACAGGTATTCTTCAGCATTATATTACTAATGGATTTGAGTACATGTTGCATCGTCGGCCAAGACTGGATTCTACCGTAGTTAAGGAAAGTCTGACAACTAACAGGTATGGACTATCCATGCCAGTAGAAATCAAGAGACATGTTATTGCGAGATTAGTTGCTTATGTAAGAACAGACTCAGACCAGATATTCTTTACAAGTCTTATCAGGGACATGCTTGGATTTACATTTGAAGGACGAGATAAAAATCAATATGATGAAACAATGGCGGCCGCAATTACGATTATAGCAGATGATGATATGTTTAAGATTGCAGCAAAGTCAGCACAAGCGAGTTCTTTTCATTTTCCTAAATTTGTACGAGATTCGCGAGGGAATCTTGTTTTTAATTAAAAATCATTTACATTTGCCTAACTTCGAGATATAATTATGGTTTTTACTCAACCCATTGCGTCTGGAAAATCTTTCTCTTATGGTTTCAAACCTAAGCAGAATATTCCTGAATCGCAGAAAAATGCGGAGTGGGCTTCAGAAAATGTAGACTGGTGCATTTCTATGTCACCGCTATGGTGGCGTACGAAATCAGACGAATTCTATAATCTATACAATGGTGTAAGGTCAGAGGAGCAGTTTGAACATTTGACAAAAACTTATGGCATTGAATTTCCTGCGGGAAAGATTAAACACATTCCTCTTGTACGCCCGCTTATTAATCGCATTCTATCCGAAGCGGAGGAAAGACAATTTGAATTCTCGGCTCATGCAGAAGATGCGGAGTCAACAGAATCAAAAATTCAAAGTGTTTCTTCTCAACTTCTAAATGAAATTATACAGCTTGTCAAATCCGACCAGGATATTGATAAAGCAATGGAGAAACTTGAGCGTTACTATCGCGAAGAGTATAAGAGCGAAACTGAAATAGGCGTACAGCATTTTATCAACCAATACATGCTTAAGCATCGTTTGGATAGAAAGTTTGCAGAAAACTTTTTGGATAAGATGATTACCGGCAAAGAGTTCTATCGTGTACATGTAAATAGAATCGGAGAAGACCCGCAATACGAAGTAATTAAAGGTGATGAACTTTTCTACGCCGACAATGCTGTAAAGTGGGTTAACGAATGTGACTGGGCTGTTCGGGTTAAACTACTTACCCCTACTGAAATTATTGACACCTTTGGTGAAAGGATGACTCAAGAGGATATTAAGAAAGTAGAGAGCTGGCTGAACATGTACCATAAAGATGCTTTCTACAGGCTGAACAATCCTTCGGAAGCCGACCAGGTTATTAACGATGGTTCTAAGACTTTTGTAAACTCTGCAGTTAACCACAAACTGGCGGTTTATTATGTTGAGTGGAAGTCTATACGGAAAATCAACTACATTAAAAATGAAAATAAATATGCAGAAGACGCTCCGTTCATTAAAATTCTCAGCAATGAGGCTATTCGTGAATTGCCAAACGCTCGTAAAAAGAATGTACAAGTAGGTTATATTCAAGACCTTTGGTCTGGTGTACGGATTGCAGATGATATTTATGTAGACCTGGGCAAGGTTAAACACCCTGTAAGGTCTATGTCAGAGCCGAGTAAGGTTTATCTGTCATTTAACGGTCTTACTTATAACAGTAAGATAAAGCCATATTCTCTGATTGGAGAAACTAAAGACCTTCAGGATTTATATGATGTATTGCATTTCCATAAGGAGAACCTTATTGCCCTGTCTGGAGTAAGAGGTTCATATATGGATTTGTCGCAACTGCCTGATTTTAAGACAGGTAACGCTGCGGATAACATCAAAATGTTTATGTACTACAAGAAATTGGGTACAGCATTTATTGACAGGTCTAAAGAAGGTGCTGACCGTACCTTTAACCAGTTTCCTTCCTATGACGAAACGCTCGGAGCAGGTCTTCAGGCGATTCTGATGATGATTCAACATATTGAGGATGTGGCCGGTAGAGTTGTAGGTGTTAACCGCCAGCAGCTTGGAGCTACCCAATACTTTGATGGAAAGGCCACTATGCAGCAAGCCATCCAAAATTCATCTATGGTAACAGAGTATTTGTTCAATGAACACGATGAGTTTATTGAGCGTGCTCTTACAGACTTGGCAAATGCCGCACGAGTATCGTATAAGTATGGAGTTGTTGGTCATTATACTGATTCAAAACGCCAACAGCAGATATTCCGTTTAGATGACGCCAATTTCCCCTTTGCCGACTGGGGAGTCCACATTACTAACAAGAGTGCCGACAAGCGTTCTGTTATGGAACTAAAAGCTATGTCTGCAGAGTTAATTAAGCAAGGTATGTTGCAGATTGAAGATGCTCTTCCTCTGTTTAAGAAGACAGGTCTTGCTGAGATTGTTCGTGATATTGAGGTATCTGTGGCCAAGCGTCGTGCTGAGATGGAAGAACAACAGTCTCAAATGCAACAACTGCAGGCACAACTTGCAGAAGCAAAGGGTCAGGCTGAGATACAGAAGCTACAAGCTCAAACTCAGGAGATTGCAGCTAAGATTGAACAGAATCGTCTCAATCTTGAGTTGGAGCAGATGGCTCTTAGTCAGAAGAAAGATGTTGATATGTCCAAACTTGATTTGGATAAGAAGAGAATTGAATTGGAAGCAAAGCAGCTTGAGGTATATGCAAGGCAAAATGCTGTCAAGTCTGCAGAAATTAAGAATAAATAAAGTGTCAAAGACATGGAAATAGTTCAATCAGACGACTTAGCTCAAGGAGCAGATGTGTTGTCATCGATTCCGACGATTACATCGGAAGAAGAATTAAAGAATCTACTTGGTGACCAAAAAGCTGAAGCAAAACCAGCCCCAGTTCAACAAGAAGAAAAGAAACCTGCAAATCCCAATGCTATCGGAGAGGCTGTTGATTCAGAAGCTGACGATAAGCAAGAAGACGAGGCCAATCAAGAAGAGGCTCCGGTCGAATATCCGACTTTACTCCATTACTTGGATGAGAAGTTTGAATTTGGCTTGAATCTTGAAGGTGTAAATGAGCTGACAAAGGAACAAGAGGCAGAAGCACTTGAAGGAATCATTGAAAGAATGACCGAAGGTGTAAATGCCAAACTTTCCGAGTATCAGCAATTTGAAGCCTACTTACAGGACCCTGAAATACAGGAAGTTCTGCGGGCCAAGCAGGAGGGTAAGTCCCTGAAAGACCTTTACAATGGGTTTGCGTCATCTCCGGAAGGAATGGATGACAATGACCTGGCAGTATCGGACTTTAAGAAGCGTTTCCCCAAATCACCTGAGCAAGCTATTCAGGCGATGGTGGATTCGCTGAAACAGAACGGACAGTTTGAACCTTTTGTCAAATCGCTTCGTGAGCAGTTAGCTGAAGAGCAAAGTCTTGAACAGCAACAGAAAGCTGAAGCAGCGAAAAGAGAAGAGGAACAACAGGCCGCTCGTTATCAGGAGGAAGTTCAGCGTTATCAGAACTATCTTTCAGGTATTAACCAAGTGTATGGTGTACCGCTAAATCGGGAGATGAAAGAAGCCGTCTTCCAAATCACGACTGTCAGAGACAAAGACGGGATGACTGCACTGGACTATGCGTTACAAAGTGACGAAGGTACAGTACTTGCAGCACTCGGAGTTGCTTTTATGAAAGACATGATTCAAAACAGTGCTTCAATTCAAAAGAACCGTGCAAGAAGCCGGGTTATGGACAAAATCTTTGACAATCCTGAAAAGCTACAAAGTAGCGGAGGAAGGGTTACTGCTGATGACCCCTATGACCCAAGCGTTCTGAATCGTTTCTAAACTTTAATTTTAAAACTCTTAAATAAAATGAGAATCGTATCGAGAATTGCTAACAATTTGCTGCATAGCCGTAACACCGCCACCATGCGTGAGCTGGAGAAGCTTTTTGCAGTAGCTCCTAATCTGGCGGCAAAGACTATCCGTCTTTTCCCTCAGCATTCTATTTCCTTCCTTACCGAAGGTCTTGGTGAAATTTATGACATCAAAGCTCAATCTGACAGCTTTGTTGGCGTAAACGACAAACAGTACAAGTGGAAGATTCGTGGACATCAGGTTCCTCGCATTAAGTTTGCAACCCGCTCAACAGGTGGTGCTATCACCAGCGGCTCTACTCTTGGTGCAAACGGTCTTGAATTTATCGTAGCTTTCAACAGTGCTTACTACAATCCTTATGACATCATCAAACTCGAAGACAACAGCTTGCTTTTTGTAACTGCCGGTCCTGTGTTTATTGGTGAAGGTGTGTGGGAATACACTGTTCGTGTCAACACGAATGTTATGACCGAAGGTGTTTCATCTGCTCTTTGCGTTGCCGGTCGTGACTCTGGTCCTGCTGGTAAAGCATTCCCTGAGCTTTCTGACCGTGGATATCTGTCCACCACTCAGGCTCATGAGGAGCATGTAAACTACCTGACCAAAGTGCGTTACGACTGGACTTGGTCTGCTGACGCTGCTGCTACTAAGTATCTTATTGAAGATATCGTTCCTCACAATGGTAAAGCCGTTAAGGTTAACTATGTGACTGACGAACTCTTCCGTGCTGCTATGGAGCAGTTTCACCTGAATAAGGAAATGGAACTTATCTATGGTCGTACTACAATGGATGCTAACGGTCGCTGCTTCCTGCAAGACCCTAAGACTGGCCAAGATATCGTAAAAGGCGACGGTCTTATCGCTCAAATTGCTGACAGCCAAAAGCAAACCTACAGCAAACTGACTATCGGTCTGCTTGAGGATGCAATGTCTGACCTGTCACTCCGCTCACCTAAACCTACTGGCAACACTTGGTTGATGACCACTGGCCGCGAAGGTTATAAGGAATTTGGCCGCCTCATGCGTGCTGAGCACAAGGCAGGTTGGCAGCTTCAGCCGAATTCTTATGTTCAGACTAAGAACGGAAAGATTCAACTGGGTGCTGAGTACAACGCCTACACCTTCCAGGGTAACACAATCGTTGTAAACGTGAACGGAGTATTTGACCATCCTGCTAACCCTTCAGAGAAAGACTCTAACGGTAAGCCACTTGAGTCAAGCAAGTTCCTGTTTATCGACATGTCTACTTATGACGGTGTAAAAAATATTCAGATGATTGCTAAAGACGGACGCTCCTTCATCACTGGACTCGTAGCGGGTATCGGTGGCGAAGACGGAAAGACTTCCGGTGCTGCAAGCTCTACTCTGGATGGTTCTTCTAAAACTATCATTGGAACAATGGGTGTGGTTCTCCACAATCCTTATTCCTCAATGATGCTTGAGAAGAAAGTGTCTTAATTTTTAATTAACCTATGCAAAGCATAACAATCATGAAAACCGAAGAAGAAGTTCTGTCAATGACGGAAGAAAACGGAACAATTACATTTTGTGCATTTCGTCCTCGTACTCAACAAGCTGTTACTTGTCGACCATTGCAAGACAAGTCCGGTAAACTGTACACTGGACAAGGCACTTATGGATACTATGAACTTTTAACTGAAGATGATAAGCGTAAACTGCCTTTTATATTTGACTACGAAACTTCAGTAGTAGTTGAAGAAGGAAAGGTGCTTAATCTTAGTGACCCTTATGATGCAGCGTTGTGGAAGTGGTTGAAGAAACACCCATACATTGCATTAGATAAGTCACTCGGAGGTACTAGTCGTGACAAAGTTTTCTATGTTGCAAATGAGCGCAAAGAAGCCAAAGAGCGTATTGACAAATCAGCGAAAATTGACGAGGCACGACCTGCCGTACGCAAGCTTTCGCAACAAGACCAGGTACGCGTGGCAAAAGCTCTTGGACTAGAAGCTGCAGCAGGATTTTCTCCTGAGCAGGTTTTGGATTGGCTGCTTAACAAAGCAACCACATCTCCTGAAACCGTGCTGGCTACAATTGACCCTGCCAATAAGGCTAAGACCAACGCAAAAGTCTTTGTTAAAGACATTGTAAAATGGAGTGTAATTGAACGCGGTCGTGATGGAGTATTTTACTTCGGTGGTCAGGATGGCATTAATTTAGGCCATACTGAAGACATGGTTGTTGACTATCTCATTAGCCCTGAAAACGCTGAGCGTGTGAAGGCTATGAGAGCAATGCTGGCTGAAAAGACTAAAACTAAAGTTGACTGATGAACGCACTGGATGCATATCGCGATGTATTGAAAGAACTGGATAAGTTTGAGTCTCCGACTTTCTCTTTGAAAGACTTTAATTATTTCTATAACAAAGCGATATCCCAGTATGTTGATAACAACTATCGACAGTTGGATTTGGTGGTGAAGGATACTGAGGATTTAGCCTCATTTACTTCACCATCTTATCTTACTACGGTATCTTCTGTTGGAGTAATAACATTGCCTTCTGATTTTAGGCATCTACTCTCTCTGAAGATTTCAGTTAGGTTTAAAACAAATGTTGGCAAATATAAAAGTGGAGTGACTTACGATTTTTGGCCAGAGCGAATGAAGTCTGGTCAAAAAGGTTTCCGTTATCGCAGTGCGTATGGAAAACCAAATTATCGTCGGTACTACTATGAGGTAAACAATGGTACAATTAAAATACTATTTGATTCCTCTAAGGTTGAGTTTGTAGGAAGTAACAATGCTGTTATCGATTACATTACACAACCTTCGGAAGTAACGATTACAAATTTGACTACCTATACTAATCCATTGCAATTTAATACGGGAGTTACTCGTAATAATATCTACTATGAAATTGTCAATATATGTCGAGCCATCTTTTTAGAAAATATTGAATCCGCAAGGACTCCAATAGCTATGCAAGAAGCTGCTTCGCAATAAATCATTGTTTAACCTTTTAATTTTAAAAAAATGTTTAATATTCCTGTAAAAGAGATTATCGTAAATGACGATTCTCAAGTTCGTGCTCTTGAAGATGACGGAACCGCGTATGCTGACAACGATATTGTTGGTAGTACAAATACCGGTGGTCTTATTCTTGAAGGCTTTATCAACGAAGTAATTTGGTGTACTTCTACCGCAGCTGCGGCTAACACTGCTCGTGGTGGCAGAGCTTCATATTTCAACGGAGCTAGTGGTGCTGCAAGACTTATTAGAACCGCAGCATCTTCTGGAACTGCAGAAACCGCAGCTTTTACAATTACTGCTGCAGCTGGTGCAAAGCGTGGTGACACATATCGTGTTGTAACTGACTCTCTTGACTTGACTCCTACCGAGTATCAGAACCGTCCTACTGAAAAGCGTTACCAACTTTCTGTTGATTGCGCAAACGCAACTGCAATTGCAACTGAACTTGCTGCTCGCATTAATGCTGACAAATCTGCTCAAGTAACTGCTTTTGTAGGTGAGACTGCAGATGCTGGTAAGATTGTTCTTGTAGCAAAAAGAGTTGGTGTAACTGTTTCATTGCATGTTGGTGAATACAATGTGTGGGACCAGACAACATACACTGTAAGCTTGACTCGTGTTGCAAACGCAACTGCCGTTGATGTTGTTACTGCTGCTAACCAAACAACTGCTGCGGCTGCTCTTCCTGTTGGAACTTATGATGCTCTCAAGAACATCAACTGGGCTAAGAACTTCCACATTGACCAAAATGTCAACTGGATGCCTCTTCCTGGAGCAAGCTACAACACTTACTACTTTGAAGTAGTTAGTCCGCTTGCTGGTGCAACCACAGGTACTGACTCTGTTCCTAACCAAGTAAATAACAACCAAATCTATGGCGTTCGTCTCTATGTAAAGAGCGGACTTACCCTGGATACTGCCCTCAACCTGGTTGATGGTGACTTGGCTGCTTAATTATGACTGAGTTTGAGATTGTGTCTTCTGTGATGGAATTGGTGACCTCCAGTGAGGGGGTCACCAATACCTCACTTTCTCCTGAGCAAGTTGCTGATGAGATTGATACGCTTCGCATTCGCATGGCTGCTGAGCTGGACGGCAGGTCTTTATTCCGTCGTCCATATCAAGGATTTACTCAAACAATTAAAAGTCTAAGTGTTCTAAAAGATTCCAACCGAGTTTCTTACTTGGATATTCCAAGGTTGGCAATACAATTAAATGGGGAACCTGCTTGTCTCTACATTGGAGGCAAGGACGATAAGTCTCCCTATAGACTTGTTACAGGGAACTTGGAAAATTATGTTCATGACCATTTCATTGGTAAAATGCCAATAGCTCATTATCAGGAAGGTAGGATTACATTCAGAAATGTAGCTCCTCAGCAAATTAAACTGATTGCTGTTTTTGAAGACCCTTCTGATTTAGAAACTTATGGAGATTATGACCCTGAGACAAGTGAGTATCCTATGCCTGCTTCAATGATAGATTCTTTGATTGGTAAAACAGCAGAGTCTTATTTGAGAGCAATGTATCGCATTCGTCCACAGCCTAATACTCAAACCGACTTACCAAATGCGGGACCTAAATCTTGATACTTTTTCAAGAGAGGTAAGAGATAAACTCAGAGACAAAGGAATAGAGCTTCCTCGCCATGTGGTAAATCATATGGTCAAAAGTTTTTTTAAACATGCTGAAAAGACCGCTTCTTTAGGAGAGGGTCGCTTTATGCTATGGGGAAGAAATCTAACCACTATCTATAATATTATAGATAAGGAAAAACTTTGTAACGAGTTAGCGATTGGAGAAAATGTACTAACTGCTGACCATCTTATTAGAATAAATAAGATGCAGCGTAATGCAAAACGCTTTTATAAAAGAATGGCTTTAACATTACCTGAATGAAAAAGAGACAGCATGTTCTCCCTTGCGGAAGAGTTATCTACTATAAAGAAACCACTCCAAAAGATATTGGCACAGGTAAAGCAATGGTTGCTCTTTTAAATGAGAACCGCAAAGAATTAGATAAATTATATTCTTACTATAACGCAGGTAGGAATAAAGTTAAATGGTCAGGACTTGTATATGGCAAGTTTTGTGAAGTTTTAACTGACCATCTCATTGATTGTATGATGAATGGTGACAGAGTTGAAACACTTGATGGTCACAAATGGATGATTGCCGGCAATAAAAAGCTAAACACTCGTCATGCAAACTGGCACAGCGATGGAATTAGTTATGGTGTTGTAATTACGGGAATAAAAGGTAACTTTGGAGTAAGACTCTCAACAAAGAAACGAAAAGAACTACAGTCGAGAATTATGTCAGGTCAAAACTATCATATTGGCCATGAGTAAGCTTATCAAGCGTAAGGATGGCTCTTATTCTCCACGCGGTCTGTGGGATAATATCCGTGCAAATATTGGTAGCGGAAAGGAGCCAACTAAAGAAATGTTGGCGCAAGAGAAGAAAATCAAGCGCAAAATGGAAGATGGTGGTTCAATTCCTGAACGCTATCGTAATATGGGATTCTCCCGCGTTGGTCAAAAGAAAGAATCCACCAACGAAGGTAAGAAGTGGATGGTACTGGCTAAGAAAGGAGACCAGTATAAAGTAGTACACGGTGGCTATAAAGGAATGCAAGACTTTAAGCAACACGGTAGTGAACAACGCAAAGAAAACTTTTGGAATAGAATGGGAGGTAGAGATTCTGCCAAAGCAACTGACCCATTCTCTCCGCTTTACTGGCATAAGAGATTGGGTACTTGGCAAAAAGGTGGAAAAATCTCTCACGAGAATGATAAAGAAATGGTTGATGGAATTGCCGATATTCTGAAGAGAGTAAAAGATATTAATAATAGAGGAACCATTGCTAAAGAAATGGTTAATGATTTTAAGAAAGAAAATGTTAATTATAATCTTAATGATTTTCTTTCTAAATCAAATCTTCCAAAAGGTCAAGATGGATTAAAGACACCTGATACCAAATCTTGGTATCAATCTTTAATTGAAAATCTAAATCCATTTACTTGGTTTGATGATGAGGAAACTCCAGTTCCTCCTGCTACAAAATCAGTAACACCTGCCAAAAAAAACAATCCCATTACAAATGAATTATTGCTTCGGCAATCTGTAATGGAATCCCATCATCGCAAAGATGTTGCAACTGGAAAAAAAGTTTCTCCAAAAGGGGCCAGAGGCCTTACTCAAATAATGCCTAATACTTTGGCAGAGTTTCTGAAAAAAAATAAAGGACCTATAGATTTAAATAAGCCGGAGGATGCTGTAAGAGTTCAGAAGTGGATGATGCAAGAATATTTGCCTCAACGACCATATCTAAACAAACCAGGACAATCTCCAGAAGTTGAAGCAGCAAAACTTACGGCTGCGTATAATTGGGGTCAGGAAAATGTAAGAAAGTTTTTAAACAAAAGAAAAGCAGAAGGTTTGGATATTTACGAATCTCTTGATTGGATTGAAAAACTTCCAAAAGAACCTCGGAATTATGTTAAGGGAATTGTGCTAAATCAGTTACCTGAGTTTCAAAAACAACTTCAAAGAGATACTGTCAATAGTCCTTACAATAAATTATTTGGTTATCAAAAAGGAGGAGTATTGAATAAACTCAATCCTAAAAACTGGGGAGTTGCTGATTATACGGGTAAAGGCAATTTTAATACTGCATATCGTAGTGCAAAAAAAGCAGGTGAAAAAGAATTTATTTGGAATGATAAAAGATACACTACCAAATATGCAGGAACACCTAGACAAGAAGTCGGTGCTTATGGTGTAGATGGTAGACCTGTAAATAGTAAAGATATTGATAATCCCGCTCAGGTTAATTTATATCCAGTTTTTGGAAAATATTTACCAGGTCATATTTCTGCTTCAATCGGAAATAACGAAACATCAGTTGACTATCGTCCAAAGGGAAATTGGCCATTTGGCATAGGTAAAGTAGAAAATAAAGGAGAAAAATCTTTTAATGTATACGGGCAAGATAATTTGACCTTTACTGATAAAGTTGCCAATATGCCTACAGGTAATTTTATGGTAGAGGATGAATTCACTCCATCAGATTGGAATTTATTTATAAATAATTGTGCAGACAATGTATGTGATGCTCTTGGTATTCCTAGAAGAAAAGGATTAGAAACACCAACGAATGCTCTAAGTAAAATTAGAGAGAAATATCCTACATTAGAAACTACAGGAAGAAATCAATATGATTATGAAAACTTAGTAAGCAATATTGATAATAGAGGAAGTTCTATGTATCTTGGTAAAGGACTTTCTCATCAAGAGTTTGTTAAAGCAAAAACTCAAAACACATTAAAGAATATAAATAAACTTCTTAGTGTTTATTATAGTCCTGATACCAAAGATGTTTATAAAAAAGAAATTGGTCTACTGGTTCAACGAGCTTTGGAAAACTCTGGTTATTCTTTACCCAAATCTAATAAATCCGATGGTCAATTAGATGGTATAATTGGTAAAGAAACCAAACAAGCATTAGAAAATTGGAAGAGTAAAAATAAAATGCAAAACGGCGGTTTACTAAAGGGTCAAGCTGGATTAAAGACCTCAGAATCAACTGGAAAAAAGAAAAGTAATTTTATTCGAGATTGGTGGTATAATACAGATGATGTACAAAATACATATCAAATGGCAAATGACTTAGACCCATTTGTCAAAAATTGGTTACAGCATCCAGAAACCCTAACAAAATTAAAACAAAATTTACAAGATGGTCCTTTGACTAGAGATTTGAAAGCCAACGATTTAATTTTACAATCTGTATCTACACTAAAAAATACACCTGTATTTAATAGAGAGTTGATTAAAAATTCTAATATAACTTCGGTAGATATTGAGAATAATAATGAAATTCAAAATTGGAAAAGTCCCAGTTCGTTTCGTGCTTACTTTCAAGCTGGTTCTGGTGAATTAGGACGATATAGTCCTATAACAAAACAAATAATAGTAAACTCGTTTGAAGATTTGGGTACACTTGCCCATGAATATACACATGCTACTGAATCATTGCAAAATGCAATGGATAAAGTAATTGATTGGAATTATTACGATAAAAAAAATTCAAAAAAACAATTTGCAAAACAATATGGGACTTCTAACTATGACCCAAAAACTAATGAATCTACTGTACAGCCTTCTGATGAAGTCATTAAGAAATATCCAGAGTTATATAAAAATTACTGGTTAGAAAAAGAGAAATACTTAAATGAAGATGGTGTATATCCTAGAATAATGGATATAAGAAGAAGTCTTAATTTAAAACCAGGGCAAGTAGTTGATGAGTCAATTTTAGAAAATAAATCAATTAAAAATCCTTTAGAAGGTTTGCGTCATTATTACGATGATGATGTAATTATAGATATGCTAAATCGTTTGGCATTAAATGCTAATAAAAAATCTATCCCTACTGCAAAAAATGGCGGAATAATCACAGACTCTCGCGGCCAGTGGGCACATCCAGGTAAGGTAACAAGAATTCCAAGTGATACCATTACAATGCAGGGAGTAAAACAACCTTTGCTTGGTGTATCCGACAAGGGAGAACAAAAACTAATGATGCCAAATAAAAACTATAAATTTGCAAATGCGAAATATGTAACTGAATATCCATTAAAAGAAAAAGGAGGAATTATGAATAAATTAGGTGATACTTCAAAAAACAGAAGGGACTTACTCAAAATAGGAATACAAATCCCTCAATCAACTTTGTATCCGCTTCCCTTTGCTAAGGGAGGTCTAATGCAAGGTCGTAGTGGTATTTACATCAAACCTGAGAATCGCGGTAAGTTTACAGCTTGGGCGAAGTCTAAAGGAATGGGTGTTCAAGAAGCTGCTAGTCAGGTAATGGCAAACAAAGAAAAATACTCTCCGACTATTGTTAAGAGAGCAAACTTTGCAAAGAACGCCGCTGGTTGGAATAAAGCAGACGGTGGACAAATCCTATGGGGAGCTCCTCAATCTCAAAAAGAAAAGATTCTTGCTCGTGGCGGAAGCATGGCTATGAATTATAATCTTGGCAACATGAACATTGAGCCTAAGAGCTATGCTCAAGGCGGTGGAATGGATAACCCTGGATTCAAAGCTCTTCCTGACTTTGTACAAGCTAAAATCAAAGCAAACATGGAACAAGGAGGAGTAATGAAATACAGAATGGGCGGAAGAACCAAGTTTAATAAAATGTGTTAATATATGCAGTATCAGTCAGTACGCGCAATAGCCTCAAGGCTTAAGTCCCAGTTCAAGGTTGATATGGACATCTTTGATGTTGTCCAAGGGTGTGCTGACGCGCTTAAGAAAATGGGTTACATTGCTCTTCAACGGTCAATGTATCAAGCAACAATACAGAACTACTGCATTAACTTACCCGGTAATGTTTGGAAAGTCAGAGGTGTTATTCGTTTGGATGCACCTATGACAGAAGCTGGAATGACCATTACTACCCAAGATATTTACTTTCCACCTCAACTGATATTTACCTATGATGAATCTGACGATGACTTTGAGAAAATCAAACTTCTTAAGGACAATTACATACCTCAATTCAAAGGTCCTTATATTGATTATGTTTGGGATTGTCCGTATGTCAAATTCAATGAGACTGATGTTAATGTGGCTGTTGAGGTAACTGAAATCAAATTGGATTCTGAAAAGTTTCCAATGATTCCTGAACCTGCTTTTTACGGATGTCTGTACTATTGCCTCTATATTTATTACCAGCCTTTGTTTTTACTAAAACAAACTGACCCTAACACAATGATGATGATAGAGCAGTGGAAAGAAAGAAATATTGCACAATCAAATCATGGTATGATGATGGAATCTCTTACTGCAAATGAAAGAGATAATCTGTTTAACATCATGACCAGTATGGATAGGAAAACCTTTGGATTACCTTCATGAAAGGAAATAGAGACATGCAGGCAAATTCATTTCAAAAGGGTCTTTCAATAGACCCTTCTGACATGATATTGGATAATAACTCTTTGAGATATGCGCAGAATGTTCGCATTATCAATAGTCAAACATCATCATTTGTTTTAACAAATCTTCAGGGAACAGACCTTTCTTTTACAATAACTTCTGGCTACGAACCAGTTGCAATACAAGAATATTCAGGAGTATTATATATTATCTCTTGGAATAGTACCAACGGAGCGGTTGAACTTGGTACATTTCCGTCACCTTCCTATGGAAATGTTGGCGGTCTTAATGTAGATACTACACCTACTTACCGACCTCTGAATAACTACAACTCCACATCCTTTACAGGGATTACGCAGTTTGGAACTACAACTTCCGAAAGACCAGTTATTCAAAAGCTTGAGATTCAACCAGATTTTGATGAGTCTGTAAACCTATGTTTTACAATTAAAGGACAAAGACCAAGAATTGTAAATAGCAATTTTATTGGCCGTCAGTCTGCAAATTCTACTGTAAATGGAGGAGTTACTTTTGAAGCTGCTCCTGTACGCTCAGGTACAGCTACGAGTAATACCTATACCACATCGTCATTAGAAAAAGAGACATCTCTTATTATTTATACTGATAAGATACTTGATATTGACGGTACAACTCCTGTTGAAACAGGTGGTAAATTAAAGCCAGGTAATTATCAGTATGTCTTCTACTATATGAGTGAAGACTTTAATAAAACATCTATTGTCGGACAATCTTCTATTTGTCAGATTTTCTTCGGAGATACACTTGCTAATATTCGAGGTGGTGATAACAATGAAGTTACCAACAAACGCGTACATCTAACACTATCAAATGTAGATACAGATTTTAGATATCTAAAGGTATATGTACTATACTCTTCTGGAACTACAGGATTACTGCAACAATATCTTGAGTTTGTAAATCCCATTGAGATAACCGGAACAACAATTGAATTTTATCACGATGGGTATGAAGAACTTCAAGAGGTTGCTCTTGATGAAGTAAATATTGACTATACTCCAATTACATCTGCCAGCGCATCAACACAGATTTCTGGATATTATTTCTTAGGAGATATTAAACAAAGAGAGATTCTTTTTGAGCCATTCAAAACTGCTGCCAAAGCTCTCGTTCCTGTATTAACAACTAATAGCTTAACTGCTTTATCATCTGCTCCTGGATATGCCAATCCGGCAAATACATATAACTTACTTGGTTATATGGGAGGAGAGACTTATGCATTTGGTATTGTCTTTATAATGAAAGATGGTACTACTTCTCCAGTATTTCCAATTGCAGATAATAATAAAGGTGTAATTAATACAACATCTACTGCAAAAGGACTTGTTACTTTTAATGACTCTATTGGAAGTTATTCTCCCTT
>Ga0315907_10003111_pt1 | contig 19996 bp, 22 predicted proteins | sample LakEriMetagenome_3_FD_203525 | JGI IMG/M metagenome (GOLD analysis project Ga0315907, IMG submission 203525) | Freshwater fungal communities from buoy surface, Lake Erie, Ohio, United States - Buoy 12 MA123 | ecosystem: Environmental > Aquatic > Freshwater > Lake > Lake biofilm | place: USA...
AACAACAATCTTGCCAATTTTTTCTAATATCTTCCAATGATTGTTGGCATCTTTGGCAGAGGTTGCATCAAAAACAAGATCACAAATATCCGGATTTTTAACGATTGCCTGTATGCTTTCATCAGACACTTTAATCCCCATACTAATTGCCTTTGCCATGCCCGGAGAAGAAAGGTTTCTTCCGACAAACATAGTACAAGTTAGAAGTTTTGATCTGTGAACTTTTAAGAGAAGGTCGGTCCCAATATTACCACTTCCCAAAATTGCAACTCGCAGCTTTTCCATTAGAGATTTGTTTGAATTTTTAAAGACTTTTCATGCATGTCGGCAAGCATATTACTTTTAAGTTCTTCCCTATCAATGAAAGGGAATAAATCTTCAAGCGGTGGTGATATTAAAGACCCATCCTCTTGTATTGCCAAACTTAACTTTGGAACAAATAACTGTTTAGGATGCATGAACACTTCACAAATAAGCGGTCCGTCATATTTTTGTACTTCAGGAATGACTCTGTCGAAATCCTCCCAGGTTCTAATCTGAAATGATGGTAGATTAAAAGCTGTTGCAAGTGCAGAAAAATTCGGACAGCTAACTCCAGATTTTTGATCAACTCCAGCCGGTCTTCCTTCAAAGAGTGAATTTTGTGTATGTTTTATCATCAAATACCCATCATTATTAAAAATGATAATTTTAATTGGCAAGTTATGATGAACAATAGTTTGAATTTCCTGTAGATTCATCATCATACCTCCGTCGCAATTTAAGCACATTACTTCACCTTTGTTTAATGCAAAAGATGACCCAATCGCTGCTGGCAGGCCATAACCCATTTCCCCAAGACCCGTTGAAGTCATCAACCTTTGTCCTGTCCTTATTCTTAAAACCTGGTGTCCACTTAATAAAGCAGTTCCCATATCCGTCGTAACTACTTGGTTCGGTTTAAAATGACTGTTAATTCTTGACATAAATTCGTATGAGTTAATAAACCCATCAGTATCGGGATGCTCATTCGCACTTACCCATGGATATGTTGACCTGTAATGATCACATTGTTTTATCCACTTAGTAAATGGTTTAACAGGAGTATGACTTGTGGCTTCGATAGTTTTTGAAATGAATTTTTTTGCATCTGAATTAATCTTGTATTTTATTCTGCCTGCTAATTTATTTATTTCATTTATATCAATATCTACCATTGCAATTTCTGCATCTCTTGCGAGTTCGTTTACATCGTAACCTATTTGAGAAATAGCTAATCTTGTACCTATACAGATAAGTAAATCGCAATTCTGCAATACAAAATTTGCACACCTTTGTCCATAAGTTCCAGCCCTTCCATACACCAATGGGTGATTTGAATCAATCATATCGATACCTGCCCATGAAACGATACAAGGTGTTTTCAAATTTTCGAGTAAATCTTTAATCATTTTTTCAGCACCAGCTAACCTTATACCATTTCCAAGCCATAGTAATGGGCGTTCACATGTGTTCAAACGTTCTACTAGTTCACCGATTTTTGTATCCAAAAAGCCATCATCTATTGTCTCAGATTTCAACTCTGTTAATTTTACATCAGTATTACTTTCTATAATTTCAGCTTGTACATTCATTGGAACATCAATCCAGCATGGGCCTGGCCTGTCATGTGTTGTAATCATGTATGCTTTTTCTAAAATTTGTAGAGTATCCTCTCCTTTCAATATCCTATCTGCATATTTGGTAACCTTTTCTACCATAAGGCTACTGTTATAACCCTGAACACCCCACATTCTAACATTTTTATGTAACTCTATGTACTTAGAATGTTCATTACCTGAAATAATTAAACCGGGTATTGAATCAGCCCATGCACTTACAACACCTGTAACGCCATTTGTTGAGCCACCACCTGTTGTTAAAATTGCTGCAGTAACCTTACCTGATATTCTATAATAAGTTTGCATTGCCATACATGCAGCTTGCTCATGATGCACGCATATAATTTCAGTATAGCCTCTTTTTTGGATTGAGTCAAAAATATGTGCATTACCAGCTCCAATAATACCAAACACATGTTTAATTTCTTTTTTTTCAAGAAATTCTGCTATTAAATCACTTACTTTTATTTGCATAAATTATGATTATATATTATTTTTTATAAACTCTTCAATTTTATCGACAATAAATTTATAATGTACTTCGGTTAAACCAGGCCAAACTCCTAACCAAAAAGAGTTATACATAACTAAATCAGTGTTTTTCAATTCGTCAATTTTTCTATAAGAAATTGTTTTATAAGCAGGTTGTCTTAAAAGATTACCGCCAAAAAAAAGTCTTGTTCCAATTTTATTTTCCTCTAAAAATTCAACTAGTTTATTTCTATCCAACCTTGAACCGTTTCTAATTGTTAACATAAATCCAAACCAACTTGGATTTGAATTTTCTGTTGGCTCAGGTAGTATAAAAAATTCTTCAAGATGTTTTAGTGAATTATAAAGAATTTTATGATTTTCTCTTCTTTTTTCGACATATAAGTCAGCTTTTCTTAGCTGACTTAATCCAATTGCCGCTTGCGAGTCAGTGACTTTTAAATTAAATCCGATATGAGAATAGGTATATTTGTGATCATATCCTTCTGGAAGCTCTCCAAGTTTTTGACAATATCTTTCCCCACAAGTATTATCTTTTCCTGGTGGGCACCAACAATCTCTTCCCCAATCTCTAAAACTTTCTGTTATTTTTTTTAAAGAACTATTATTTACAAGTACAGCTCCTCCTTCTCCCATAGTTATGTGGTGAGCTGGATAAAATGACAAAGTAGCTAAATCACCAAAACTACCTGTTTTCTTTCCTTCATAAGTTGCACCAAGTGAATCACAATCATCTTCAATAACCCATAAATTATATTTTTTTGCAATTTCCATTACGATTTTTAAATTAAATGGATTCCCTAATGCATGTGCTATCATAATTGCTTTAGACTTACTCGAAATTGCTTTTTCAATATCTTCTGCAATAATATTATAGGATGGTATATCAATATCAACAAAAACAGGTATACATCCAAATTGAATCATTGGATTTATTGTTGTTGGGAAACCAGCAGCTACTGTAATTATTTCATCACCAGGCTTAATCGCTTTATCTAATAATTTAGGAGATGTTAATGCATAAAAAGCTAATAAATTTGCTGATGATCCTGAATTTACTAAAAATGAAAAACGACTTCCAAAATATCTAGCAAGTTCTCTTTCCATTTCATTAGAATATCTTCCAGCTGTAAGCCAAGAGTCCAATGTTGCATCAACTCCATGAAGAATATCATCAATATCTAAAAGTTTCCCTGTAACAGGAATGTAATTTATTCCAGGAATAATTTCTTGTGAAATATTGTTTTTGATAATCCTAGTAAGTTGTTGCTTTAAATTATCTGATTCAATGTTTTTGTATTGAAAATTCATATGATTTATTTTATAAAATATTTAATGTCATTATTAACTAATTCAATCGCAGTTCCACCTTCAAAAAATTTTTTATACCAATTGGCAGTCAATTCAATTGCAAATTTAGTTTCCAAAATTGGTGCCCAATTTAATTTACTTATTGATTTCGAAATATCTAATTTTAAGATGGCAGCTTCATGAACTTTATTATCGGTGTTTAACTTGTATGCACTTTTAATATTGTTGGCTTTATGAAATATAGCAAGTACTTCATGAACAGTTTTGACTTCATTATTTGGTGGTCCAAAATTCCAAGCCTGATCATATTTTCCAGGAATTTTTGACATTAGCATTGCTAATTTTAAATATCCAAATAATGGGTCAAGTACATGCTGCCATGGCCTAATTGAATTGGGATTTCTTAATTCAATACTTGTATTATTTGAAATTGATCTTACTATGTCAGGAATTAATCTGTCTTCGGACCAATCTCCACCTCCAATAACATTGCCAGCTCTAACACTAGCAACTTGTATGTTACTATTAGTAAAAAAAGACTGTCTATATGAAGATATTAGCAATTCAGCAGCAGCTTTACTTGAACTGTAAGGATCATAACCACCTAATTCATCAGTTTCACGATAAGGAAATTCCCACTCCTGATTTTTATAAACCTTATCAGTTGTGATACAGATAATAATACATTTATTATTTAATTTTCTTGCAGCCTCTAATACATTAGCAGTTCCTATGATATTTGTATTATGAGTTTCTAAAGAATTAGCATATGAATATCTTACAAGAGGCTGTGCGGCTAGGTGAAAAATGAAATCTGGTTTAAAATCTAAAATTTCTTTTTCTAATATTAAATATGAATTTATATCATCAATAATTGATATGACTTTTTTATTTAATTCTAGTAAATAAAATAAACTGGGTTTCGTATTAGGTTCTTTTGAAAAACCTTTAATAATCGAACCATTTGAATGTAAAAGATGTGCTAACCATGCACCTTTAAATCCAGTATGTCCAGTTATAAGTATTTTTTTATTTTTAAAAAAGTTAAGTATTTCTTCCATTTTTATTTTTTTATTCCCAACATTTCCAAGGAGCTTTTCCAGACTGCCAAAGCTCTTCTAACATAACTTTTTCCCTTAAAGTATCCATAGCTTGCCAAAAATCTTTATGCTCATAAGCTATAAGTTCGCCACGATTTGCAAGACTTGTTAAAGGATTTAGCTCCCATGGCGAATCATCTCCATCAATTAATTCAATACATTTAGGAGATATAACAAAATAACCTCCGTTTATAAAACCACCTTCGCCTTTAGGTTTCTCTAAAAAACCTGTTACACTTTTATTATTTTGTATTTGTAATGCTCCATATCTACCTGGTGGTTGGACTGCTGTGACAGTTGCCAATTTTCCATGATTTTTATGAAACTGGATTTGCTTTGCAATATCTACATTAGTTAAACCGTCTCCGTATGTAAAACAGAAACAATCATCATCTTTTACATATTCATAGACTCTCCGTAAGCGCCCGCCAGTTTGTGTATTTTCGCCAGTATCAATTAATGTGACTTTCCATGGTTCTGCTTTTTGAAAATGAACTTCCATTTTATTTTGCTTCATATCAAATGTAACATCAGACATATGCAAAAAATAATTTGCAAAATATTCTTTAATAACATACCCTTTATAGCCACAGCAGATAACAAAATCATTAACTCCATAACTAGAATATATTTTCATAATATGCCATAGAATAGGCATTCCGCCAATTTCAATCATTGGCTTAGGTTTTAAATGTGTTTCCTCTGAAATTCTTGTTCCTAAACCACCTGCTAAAATTACTGCTTTCATTATATTTTAAAGTTGTTTATTTTATTAACTATAAAACTCAAATCATCAAAAGTTAATCCAGGCCAAATTGGTAAACTTAGTACTTCATTGTGAATTTGTTCAGTTAAGGGAAGTGATAATTTATTTAAGTTTTTATATGCTTGTTGTTTATGTGGAGGTATTGGATAATGAATTAATGTTTGTATCCCGGCATTTGTAAGATAATCTTGTAATTCATTTCGATACTTACATCTAATTACAAATAGATGCCATACATGAGAATTTGCTTTTTTATCAGTAAATAATTCTTTATCATTAGTATATGGTAAAATAATAAGTTCATTGAAAATTTTATTAATATAAAATTTTGCTACTTCCCTTCTTAAATTATTTTCAGAATCTAAATATTTAATTTTTACATTTATAAAGGCTGCTTGAATTTCATCAAGGCGACTATTGAGACCTTGTATCTCATTTACATATTTCTTACTGCTACCATAATTTGCTATTGCTTTTGCAACTTTTGCTAATTCTGGATCATTTGTAGTAATTGCACCACCATCTCCAAGACATCCAAGATTTTTTCCTGGGTAAAAACTAAAACCAGCAGCATCACCTAATGAACCGGTCTTTTGAAAAAGTTGAAGTTCAGTGTTATAATAAGAAGCTCCAATAGCTTGTGCATTATCTTCAATAATTTTTAAATTATATGATTTAGCAAGTGTTAATATGTTTTCATTCCAACACAGTTTCCCATATAAATGAACTAACATAATACCTTTTGTTTTACTATTAATTTTTGATTCAAGTAAAGAAAAATCAATGTTAAAATTATCTGGATCAGGCTCGATTAAAACTGGTATTAGTTTATTGTCTGTAATTGCTAAAATAGATGCTATATACGTATTTGATGGTACTATAATTTCATCACCTTCCTTCATAAAACCAATTTCGATATAAGATTTTAATATAATTCTTAGAGCATCAAGTCCATTTGCCACACCGATTGCAAAATCGGTACCAATATAAGATTTAAAAGTATTTTCAAACTCTCTATTCATCTCACCATCTAAATACCAGCCAGAATTAATAATTTTTTTTGAAGCTTCGATTAATTCATTATTATGTATATTATTAATATATTTAAGATCTAGGAATTTTATCATACTAAATCATTTGGGTTTAATTTTTTAATAAGTTTAGCTGGACATCCTCCAATTACACTATAGTCTGGAAAAGATTGAGATACAAAACTATTTGCAGCTACAACACAAAATTTTCCAAGTTTAACATTTGGCATTAAAATAGAGTTTGTACCAATCCAACAGTGATCATCAATAAGAATTTCACCTTTCAAGATTGGATAAACTTTTTGTAGTTTAGATGATGCATTTGGTCCAGAACCAGAAATTACATTTACGTTTTGGGCAAAACTTACATAATCACCAATTATTATTTTACTATTATAGCCCTCAATTAATGTGTTTGGACCAAAATAGCAAGCCTTTCCTATTTCTAATACATTCTCAATAGAACCAAATATTCTAACGCCGTAAGTAATTTTTGTATCATCTCCAATTGTAACATTATTTATCGAGGATGTTAAATCAATATTTACATTACGACCAAGTTTTATATTTGAGTGTATCAATTTTTAGAATTTAGATTTTTTAAATAAAATAGAAAACATTGATAAAAATAATTTAAGTCAGAAATAGTTAAATTCTGATGACAAGGAATAAAAAAAGCATCTTCTCCATAAAAAACACTTGATTGAATCCCATTATGATTTAAATATACTTTGAATTTATCTAAGTTTTTAATTATTCCATTATTTTTTAAAAGCAAAGCATATGGAATTACATTAATCGTAATCTTGAACCTTTCTTTGAAACCAATTTTTTTAAAAAGTTTTAAAAGATAGGTGTGATTAATTGTACGTTTATTTAAAATACTTCTTTTTCTCTTTAGTTCTAAAGATAAGACTGAATTTATGAAATTTGATTCGTTTTTAGAAATTATACTTTTGAATGAATTTGGAAATTTATTTGATACTAATAATCCGCCAATTTGTATTGGAAAAAATTTGGGAAAACTATAAATTGAAAAATCGCCAATTAAACCAATATTTGTATTTTTATTTTGCGAAAAAAATGTTGTACAACAGTCTTCAATAATTGGGATATTTAAATCAGTTAATTTCTTATAATCATTTATAGGATATCCAAATTCATGAATTAAAAATATTAATTTAGTTTTTTTTTCAATTTTTCTACTCCATTTGCAAATTTTTTCAATTGTGTTTGTAACACAAGAACTAATATAAAAATTATTAGAAGTTGTAATGATGGTTATAATATCATTTTTTGATAAATCATAATTTTTTAGAGCAAGAAATATTGCTTCTCTTCCATTAATTGTATACTCCCAATCACTCTTTCTAAAATAATCATTAAAATATTTAATTGCTATTTTTGACGATTTGAGCTTATTATATTTATCAATATAACTAGTATCAAATGGACTTAATTTATAATCTGGTTTTAAATAAATATCTGGATTGACAATGTACATAATTAAAAATATTTTATAAACTCAGTCTTTATACTCAAATTACAAAAAATACTTTCTTTAAATTCACACAAACCATGATTTGGAATTGAATTTTCAGTTGATGGGCCGATATCTACAATAGAGATTCCATTAGTATGATAAAATTTAAAAATACTATATGATAAGAAATTCATTGTTTTATAATTTGCAAAATTTGGTAAATCACCCCAGTATACAACTTGTACAATGTTTTTTGCCACATGAAAAACTATAGCTGCAGCAATTTGAACAGAATTTGAACTGACAACAAAAAAATCAATATTAATCACTTTCATTGTATCTGATATTTGATCCCAAGTCATCCTTAAAGGAAATCCTCTTTCTTTTCTGTTTTCTGCTATTACATTATAAGCTACAACTCCATTACTAGAATCTAATTTTTCAAAGCTTAAATTATAATCTAAAGATTTTTTTAAATTCTTTTTTGCATTGTACCAAATGTGTGAATCATAATCATTTAAAATATTACTAGTCTCGAAATGATAATTTATATCAATATTTTTTTGTAGATAATTAGCTCTAAATAATGAATTATAAATTTTACAATAAAAATTTGAATTGTAAAATGATGGTGGCGGTATGATTCTTATAGACTTTTTTGAATTAATTAAGGCCCATTCATCTAGTGCTAATAAGCATGCATCAATTTGATGCAATTTAATGTCATCTGACACAAAATCAAACCCGCCAAATGGTGCAGAGAATGGAGATCTTAATTCATAACAATTTTCGCCTAAAATTAATCCTAATCTAACTTTAGTATCCTTAAAGATTAGAAAATATAATTTTTCAGATTTTGATTTATTCAAGATTACAAAATCACAAGAATTAAAAACATGTGACGGACTTGTAAAATATTTTGCATAATCATTGAAATTACTTTCTAAAACTTCCATTCTATATAATCTTTATAATCTCTGAAATAATCGTCTTCACGATAAATGTCTGAAGCAAGAACCAAACAAATTGTACCGGGTGTGAAATTATTTAATTCTCTCCAAATGCCAGATGGCATCAATAACCCAATACTAGGACTTGATAGTTTGATGGTTTTTGTTTTTTTTGAATCATTGACAATTATATCAAAAGAACCTTTAACTGCAACAATAAATTGTTCTAATTCCTTGTGTCCATGTCCACCTCTTTCAGCGCCAATTGGAACATTATATAAATAATATACTCGTTTAATTTCAAATGGAATATTTAAATTATTAAATAAAGAATATTGGCCATTAATATAATCATGACCATTATCTAAATTTATCAACTTGCATTCATCAATAGTGGAATTTTGCATTTTTAATTTAACTTACTTAATATTTGGTTGATGAATTTTTAATACGACTTATCAGAAATTATAATTAATAGGTTATCTGAACTCAAATTTTTTATAGAACGCCTATATCCGAATGGAATAAAAATACCCGTATTAGGTTTATTCAAAATATAATTTGTAATATTAGATAAACTGTCTTTAATACTTAGTTCGCATATTCCGGTTAAATTGATAATTATCTCTTTATTTGAAGAATATGTATAACCATTAACAGTATTAAAATCTTTAAAATCAGTTACCCATGATACATTATTAATTTTTAAAGGGAAATTTATACTATTTTCTAAAAAACAAAGATTGCCTCTTATGTCCTGAACTTGATCAAAAACCAAAATTGATGGTATATTAAATGATTCCATTCTTCATATAATTATAAAGATTTATAAATTGAGTATAGCTTTGTATTATTAAATTTAGTATATAAATAATGTTTCGCGTTAAATAAAGGTTCAAAAAAGAAAACATTGCTTAAAATTTTAAAAAATCTATTTAAAAAAAGCAGTACTATTTTAAATTTACTTTCATTTAACCAGGGATTTTTTAGTAGTTTTTCCGCATACAAATCACACTGTTTGAAATTGCGATTAATGTCAATTTCATCAATTCTTTTTTTCCACATTAAAGGAATTTTATCAATAGAAATATTTAATTCAGGTGCATTTGGAATTAAATAGTTTAAATCTTTAGAATTGGGATTAATATTTACAAATCCATTATGATAATTATCATAGCCATATTTGATTTTAATTTTTTTTTCAAAAAAATTATCTGGAATAAATAAGGGAGGTGGCGCATTCTTAATATTACCCCAACAATATCTATGAAAATAACCATCGTAATGTCTACATAATTCTATTTTGGGAATTACAAGAATATGTTTGATTTTATTACTTAAATAAAATTCGGTGTTTTCTTGCCTAATTACTCTACCTTTATTTTTAGTTTTGCTAAATATATTTAATAAAGTATCTAATCTAAAGATTTGAATAGAATCACAAACAAATTTATTCATTTCTAAAACGTAACAGTTATTGTCTTCAAAAATAAGTTTTGGGAAAATATTTTTATACTCTCCCCATAAATGGTTTGAAGGAAAAATAGAATTCATGTTTTCTGTATAATGAGAATATGTAATACTAACAACATGATTAGGATATTTTTTTTCAAATGAATCAGCAACATTAGTATATTTAGTAAACGTGTTTTCTAAACCAATATATGGATGATCGTTATTTGGAGAAAAGAAAACCCAAGGATTATTTAAATTAGTTAGTTTATTTAATGCATTAACATATTTAATAGCGTTATCAGACCTTTTATTTTCTACGATTGCATTGGGGAATATTGATAAGCAAAAATTCTGGAAATTTAAATTTTCATTTTTATTTTCACATTCATATCTTATATGAACTAAATCCCATACTAAATCTGAATAACTGGCTAATGTATATTTTGTAATTTCTAATTTTGATCTAAATCGAAAAGAATGCGAACTAGCCCTTATAAAGTATTCATCGCGTTGTCTTTTATTTGATAAACTTAAATTTGTAAATGAATCATCAATTATATATACATCAAAAAATAATACCATAATATAATTTATTTAGTTAAGTATTTATCATCTAGTATACTTGGCAATTTCACTACAACAGTTATTGTATCTTCAATTGCCTCAAATGATGTTGCGGTTTCCGGTTCTAACAAAATAATATCTCCTTTTTGAAATTCTTTTTCACACATTATAACCTTACCACTAATAACAACTGTGATTTCTGTTGCAATTTTATGAAAATGGGAAAGCTCTTTATCGCCTTTGTTATAATATTTAACTCCAACTTCAAATTCTTTTGTTGTTAAAACAGATGGCTGAAAATTTCCAATAAACCATCCCTTATTCATATTTTGTAACTTAAAAAGTTTTATCATTATGTTTTTCATTTTTATCCATTAAACTTTCAAAAAGATCAATTTGATGTGTGCTTTTCAGAGGATGATAATTAGAATTTTCGATTTTATAGACACCTATTTTGTATCCATCAAGGACTAATTCATTAAATACAGGACATACATAGAATTTTTCATTAACCCTAGCATCTTTTTTTATCATTGATTTTGCAGCATTAACAAATAAGCTTCCTTTTGAAAACCAATAAAAACCAGCAGTTGCATTCATGCTTATAGGTATTTTCTCTTTTGCTTCTATTACTAAATTATCTTCATTTAATTTAACATAAGAATAACGTGGGTGTACAGAGGTGAATACAACTGTTCCTGCATCAAATTTATTTCTTCTAAATTGATTAATTACCATTTTATAATCTAAATCCAAATATTCATTAGCTGCAACAATTAATAATTCTAAATTTTCATCAACTAAGGAGCTTGCTAATAATGCAGAGCAAGCTGCTCCTTCGGCATTATCTTGTACAGAAACTGAAGTAGAATTTTGATATAATAATTTTAAAATATTATTCAAAAAATTTGTCTCTACATCTGATTTCCTAAATGTTGCAATAATTTTACTTGGATCAAGTTGATCACAAGATTCTATAATTCTCTGTAATATTGGTATATTTTCAAACTCTGTTAAACAAATAGGATAACTTTGATTACTATTACTAGAACCAGCTGCTAAGATTATTATGTTCATATGAAAGTATTAAATTGTATTATTAATATTCTTAATAATATTTTCAAGATTTACCTCTTCAACATTATTAACTATCATTAAGTTAGCACCCGAACCTTTTGCTGCCTTAATCCCGTTTTCATTATCTTCTACAATTAAAACTTCATGTGGCAAAAAGCCAGTTAGCTTTATAGCTTTAAGATATATTTCAGCACTAGGTTTGGCATTTTTCACATCTTCGTTAGACAAAGTAATATCTAAATATCTTTCTAAACAAGACTTTTGCATCATTAAATCAATTGTAGCTCGAATAGAATTCGATGCTACTCCAAGCTTCATACCCATTTTTTTTAAGTTTGAAAGCGCATATTCATGATTAAACCTAGGCTTACATTTTGAATGAACAATCTCTGTAGTGTAAATTTGTTTCATTTCATTAATAAAAGAATGTAATTGGATAGGAAGGCCTTTTTCTACACTCAGTATTTCTAACTTTTTTTTTGTAGGTAATCCATCAAATGTAGTTAAATGCTCAAATCTTGAGATTTCATATCCAAATAGTTTTAATGCCTTATTCAAGGCCTCATAATGCCAATCCTTAGCTTCAATTAAAACTCCATCCATATCAAAAATTACTGCTTTAATCATAAAATTATAAATTAAAAAATGTTTTTGCTTTATCTGGGAAATCAGTACACAAAATTAAATTATCATACTTACTTATATCTATCAATTGAGACCATAGTTGCATGTGTTCTCTTTTATGTAATTCTGGAGAAACAACACAAACTTTTTTGCCAGAATTCAAATATTTTAAAATTATATCATTGTCAAACCAATTTTTACTAAAACTATCCAACCATATACCCTTTACTTCATCAATCCATATTTCATCTTTTTCTACATCACTTATTCTTATAAATACAGGGTTACCAACATCTAAGTGTGAACGCAAATCCGGAATTGACATATCAAATACAAACCAATTATTTATATTATACTCAAACATTGCTTCATGTATCAAATTCGAAAGTCCATCAGATTTGATATTTAAAGCTATAAGATGGTTTTCATTCTTAATCAAATCAATTAATGATGAAAAATTAATATTTTTTTCATTCGGAATATCATGTGAAACTACAAGTTTACCATCAAAATCTCTTATATCTGTTTCAATGCCAAATCCCAATTTAAACGACTCATTGAATGCAAATAAAGAATTTTTATCGTTTAAATCAACCCAGAAGCCTCTATGACTTATTATTTTCATTTATTGTTTTTTTTTAAAATTGGTAGGCTTAAAAAAAGATCTAAATCTTCTGGAGTACCTAATCCATGCATACCATTATTGACCATCCCAATATTATAAATTCCTATTTTTTTATTTTTTTGGATTAAATAATTATAAACAGGCGCAACATAGAATTCATTATTAACTCTGTCATTTTGATTTATCATTTCTTGAGCAGATTCTACAAAATCTTTGCCATGTTTAAAATTGTAAATCCCAACTGTTGCTTCATTAGATATAACTTCTTTTTCTACAACTCTTTTTACATTTTTATTACTATCTAAATCAACATAAGACCATTTTGGATCATCTGCGTCCATTGTCATTATCAAGCCATCCAGTTTTTCAGCTTTCATATTATTAATATACTCATTAATATTTGCTGTTATATACTGATCACTATTGGCTATCATTAATGGTTCGTCATTGTTTATGTATTCTTTTGCTTCTAATACCGTACAAGCAGCTCCTTCAGTCAGCCCATTTATCAATACAATTTCTGAATTAGGCGCCCATTCTTTAAATTTATCATTCAAAGAAAATTTAAAAAAATGTTCATGTTGACATATAAATATAAATCTATGTTCAATTATTGGACTAAGATTTTCAATTACCAATTTTATCATTGGGATTTTATTAACTAATATTAAAGGCTTAGGTAAAGAATAGCCAGCATTTGTAAATCGACTACCTGCACCTGCCATTGGGATTATAATATTTAGCATGTTTTTAATTTAAATGGGTGTAATTTGTAATTTCAGTTATTCCTGTATTTTCAATTTTCAAAATAATATTACAGTTTTTTAAAGTTGTTAATCTATGTGCAATTATTAAAATAGTAAGCTCCTTGTCTAAATTTTGAATCGATTCTATAACGCTTTTTTCTGTTTCATTATCAAGTGCACTTGTTGCTTCATCAAAAATTATAATTTTAGCATTCTTATACATTGCACGCGCTATACCTATTCTTTGTCTTTGACCACCTGATAATCTAGCTCCTCTCTCACCAACTAAAGTTTCATATCCATGATTCCAATTTTCAATTGTATCTGAAATTTGCGCTTTTTTTGCTGCGAGTTTTACTAAATCTAAATCTATTTCTGATCTTGGGATTCCAAATGCGATATTTTCAGCTATAGTCGAGTCAGATAAATAAATAGATTGAGGAACATGTGCTATTTGAGATTGCCAATCTTTATAGTTACAATTATCTAAAAGATCGTTATCAATATATATTTCCCCAGCTTTGGGCACCAACAACCTCATAATAAGATCTACAAATGTACTTTTCCCAGAACCTGTAGTTCCTATAATTCCAACTCTAGATCCCTTGGAAATTTCAATATTTACATCTTTTAAAATAAAAGGTCCTGTTTCAGAATATTTAAACCCTAAATTTTTAAATTTAATTCTACTTTTAAATTCAATTTTAATTGTTTGATTCTCAAGATTGACTCTTGAGAAAGTATTTTGCTCTAATAATTCTAAAACATCTATAAGTGCTATTTGACTTCCCTTTATTGAAGCCCAATTACTAAATATTTGTTGAAATAATGGTAAAATTCTTTGTGAGCTCAATACTAATGTTCCTAAGATTGGCAATGCTGTTACTACTCCATTATTATTTAAAGATAATTTGTAGGCTAGTAATACCATAAAAATCATTGCAAACATTTCAATCAAAAATCTTGGCATAATACCAACAAATGTTACCCTTGCTTGAGCCTTTCGCAAAGGAATGTCAGAGTTGCGATACATTATAGAATAAAAATCTTGTGAATTATTCAATAATATATCTCTAATCCCACCAAGTCCTTCTTGAGTTACTTTAATTAATTTAACGCTTTCATTGTTAATAATTGTACTATCGATTAGTAACTTTTTTCTGCTAAACAAAGCAATTAAAAAATAAATTATTGCAATAACTAAAAACGTAATTAAAGTAATTGAGGGATTAAAAATCAAGAGTCCTAAAATTATGATAATAATAATAATAATAGAACTAAGCAAAGTTAAAATTGGTAAAATTACTTGCGAAATAACACTAATAAGTTTAGATGTCATTGTTGTAATTATTTCACTACTATTTCTTGATAGATGAATTTCATAATTTTGATGTAATGTTTTCTTAAAAATCAAATTACTCAAATCAGAACCTAGTCCAAAACTGAATCTAGTCTGGAACCATAATAAAGCAATTTTAAATAAATTTGAAAATATAATTGCAATAATAAAAACAAGAGTTACAACAAATAGTATTTGATTTGTACTATAAGATAACAATTCTGAAAATATTGTATAATTTGATAAAATTAATAAAAAATCTTTTGGTGATGTTAAAACTCCAATAAATGGATAGATTGCTCCAATTGATAAGATTTCGGAAAAAGAGGTAAAAATGGAAAAAAATAATATCAAAACAAATTGTAATTTTCTTCTATTGCTAAGTTGATAGTTTAACCTAGTTACTAAACTTAGCAAATCTTGAGTTCTATTCATTTATTTATTTTTTTGACATTTCAACATTAGTATATTTATTATTGTATAATACATTATTATCATTAATACCTATGAATAAAATAATTAGTAGGTATATATTAGTAGAGTATATTGGAAGTTGATAAGCAAATACTCCTAATGAAATTTGATAAAAAAATGTAAATAAAATAATATGGCCCAGTAAGTTTATGTTTTTAAATTTAAATAAATTTTTGAAAAACTTATACAAAAAAACAAGCATTGTGAATTGTCCGATTAAATACGAAAAAATAGGTATTAAAAATAATATGCCAAATTTTTTGTAAATCAATACAATTAAATTACTAAAATCGTACTTTCTAATTAAAGTCTTTAGTTCTATTTTTAAATAAACTAAATCAACTGAACTAAGCTTGTTAAAGGGATATGAACCTAAATAAAAAGGATTAATAAAAAAAGTCTTCAAATTATAAATGCATTTTTTAAAATACTCATTTGGATTATTTTTCAATAATTCGATGAAACGTTTTGTTAATAGTTCATTTGATCTTGAGGTTAGAGTACTCTCCTTAACTGAAATACTTGAATCTATATATTTTCTCATTGTTTTATCTTCATCGCTAGGATTAATATTCCATATATTATTAGGCAATTGACCTAGACTAATATAAAAAACATGACCAGCATTAGAAGAAACAAATGAAAATTTATTAGAATACTTATAAGAGTGTATTGCCCAAGGGATTAAGGTGATGATTATAATTGATACCCAATAAAAAATATATAAAGGAATTTTTTTGAAAATTTAAGAAAATAATTCAAATAAATAATTACTGTAGCTAATACAAAAGTTAAGTAAAAGTAATCACTTCTAAGGTTTAACATAATTCCAAAACTGATTGCAGAAAAAACTACGTAATTAAGTTTTGACTTTTCAACTCCAATTGAAAGTAAAATTAAGCTTATTGTTAATAAATTTGCGGAAATGCCATATGGCCATAGCGATACTTGGAAAAAAAACCATGGTAATGAGCATATTAATAGATATGAAACTAAATTAAATGATTTTTTATCAACTCTATTTTTTAAATACAATCTAACAACAATAATTACTAGTAACGTTAGTAGCTGTTGAAGAATAATTATAATAAGTTTTGACTTTATTAATAATACTAATCCATAGCCCCACATTGGCCAGGTATAAACATTGTTAAATTCATTTCCATTATACTTAAAACCATTTATAAAGTAATTTGTGAAATTATTGTAGTAAGAAAGGATCCCCTCCATCAAATTAGCATTCCAGTTAAATATAGTCGTTACAGTTATAACTATTGAAAGAGAAAAATAAAATAATTTATCTTCTAATAATTCATTTATTATTTTATTTATGCTCCTATTCATTATTAGATTTATGGAAATCGCCTCTTGAAAAATATTTTTTCTAACCCTGGTTCATATATCGTGATTTGACCTACGCTTAATTTTTCTACCTTGGATTTGTCGATATCCACACAGGTCACTTTGTTACCTGTCTCTGCGAAACACGTTCCTGTAACCAATCCAACGTACCCTGTGCCTACAACTGCTAAATTCATCTAAAATCGAATTAATTATGAGCTTTTTGTAAATGAATGATTATACCAATCATACGTAATTTCCAATCCTTTTTTAAATTTAAATTCAGGAATATAACACAAGTTGTTTTCAATTTTTTCAATACTTGCTTTTGAATGTTTTACATCTCCCTTTCTTTCAGGTAAATATATAGCATCTATTTTCTTTCCACTTATTTGTTGCAGAAATTCAACTAATTTATTTAGCGAAATTTGATCTCCGCAAGCAACATTCATTACTTCGTGCTTTTTAAAATTTGTTGAAAGTAATGCTTTGATATTTGCTTGTACAGCATTTTCTACAAAAGTGAAATCTCTACTTGTATTTCCATCACCAAAAATGGTGGGTTGAATCCCTTCCATAAAAGATTTACAAAATAAAGGAATTACTGCTGCATATGGATTGTTTGGATTTTGTTTAGGTCCAAAAATATTAAAGTATCTTAAGCCTATTGTATTTAATCCATATACTTTACTAAACACTTCTGCATATAATTCATTTACTAATTTTGTAACCGCATATGGAGAAAGAGGATTACCTTCATTTCCCTCAATTTTTGGAAGTTTTGAACTATCCCCATAAGTACTGCTAGAAGCTGCATAAACCATTTTTTTAAGACCACTCGATTCTTTAGCTGCAACCATCATGTTTAAAAATCCACTGATGTTTACATCATTTGAAGTAATTGGATCTGTAATACTTCTAGGTACACTTCCAAGAGCTGCTTGATGAGAAATATAATCAATTCCGTCAATGGCAGCCATACATGTATCATAATTTCTTATATCACCATCCACAAATTCAAAATTTGATAATCCAATAAAATCTTTTATATTACTATAGTAGCCGTTTGATAAATTATCGAGCACGCGCACTTTGCCTGCATCATATTTTAATAAGTATTCTACTAAATTGGAGCCAATAAATCCTGCTCCGCCTGTAACTAGAAAAGAGTTTTTTGAAATATCTTCTTTATGATATGGACTATTATACATCTTTAAAGTCTTGAGTCAACGATTTCTTTTGGAAGTATTCCTTTAACATCGTATACAACACCTTTATTTACAAACGATCTTACATCTAGCCCCAAAAATTCTTTATGCGCGACAGCTATAATAACAGCATCAAATTGTCCATCTGGTTTTTGATTAGTAATTTGAATTCCATATTCTTTTTTTACTTCTTCTGTGTTTGCCCATGGATCATAAACATCAACATTAATTTCGAAATTTCTTAACTCATTATAAATATCAATAACGCGTGTATTTCGAACATCAGGACAATCCTCCTTAAATGTAAAACCAAGAAGTAGTATTTTTGAACCAATCACTTTTAAGTCTTTTTTCATTATCAATTTCACAACTTCAGTTGCAACATGTTTTCCCATAGAATCATTTAATCGTCTTCCTGCTAAAATTATTTCAGGATGATAACCAACCTCTTGTGCTTTTTGTGCCAAATAATATGGATCCACTCCTATGCAATGCCCCCCAACTAAACCTGGTCTAAATTTTAAAAAATTCCATTTAGTTCCTGCAGCTTCTAATACTTCATTAGTATCAATACCAATTAGGTTAAAAATTTTACTTAACTCATTTACAAATGCTATGTTTATATCCCTCTGGCTGTTTTCAATGACTTTTGCGGCCTCTGCAACTTTTATTGAGGAAGCTTTATGAGTGCCAGCTTCAATTACAGATTTATAAAGTTGGTCAATAATTTCCGCAATTTCGGGCGTAGATCCACTTGTTACTTTTAGAATTTTAGTAACAGTATGTTCTTTGTCTCCTGGATTTATTCGTTCTGGAGAATAACCACAAAAGAAATCAATATTAAATTTTAATCCACTAGTTTTTTCAAGAACAGGTACCATTTCGTCTTCTGTAACGCCAGGATAAACAGTAGATTCATAAATTACTATGTCTCCTTTACTTAAATGAACAGCAATTGTCTCACTTGCCTTTATCATTGGGGTTAAAACAGGTCTATTGTGTTTATCCGTAGGTGTTGGCACAGTAACAATAAAAATATTACAATCACTTAATGCCTCTTTTTCTGTTGTTAAGTGAAGCCCTATAGAATTAACATTTTCTAGATCTAAAACTCGGTTCAATAACTCACTTTCAATTTCAAGTGTTTCATCAGTTCCTGAATTTAATTCACTAACTCGATGAGGATTAATATCAAACCCAATTACCTTATATTTTTCAGCAAAAGCTACTGCTAATGGAAGTCCCACATACCCTAGACCAATAATTGCAATTTTTTTATCTTTCATTTTTCATATATTATTCTCTAAAATAACGCACAAAACTGCGCACATTTAGCCTATTTTTCAACCTTTTCTGGTAACCCATAAACAAAAAAACAAACATGTATATGTGGACGTAGTGGACCACACTAATCCATTCCAACTACTTTCCCACCCATATCAAGCTTCTCAAATACACTGTTGTTGCTCACAAACTCTGGCACCATTTCTTTCATTTTAGCCACTAGGTACATATCACTCTCTTCAGAACTTATAAGTGTAACCAGTTCATTAAAATGTTTAGACACTTCTAAAAATTCAACCTCACGCACTTTGGCAATCATAATTTTATCGTGGTAGGTATTGCCTGTGTTTTCACCATCGTTTAAAAGTTCTTCATACAGCTTTTCACCAGGGCGGAGTCCACTGTACACAATATCAATATCAATATTAGGGATAAGACCGTATAAGCGAATCATTTTTTTAGCCAAATCGGCAATGGCAACTGGCT
>Ga0315907_10003115_pt1 | contig 19977 bp, 10 predicted proteins | sample LakEriMetagenome_3_FD_203525 | JGI IMG/M metagenome (GOLD analysis project Ga0315907, IMG submission 203525) | Freshwater fungal communities from buoy surface, Lake Erie, Ohio, United States - Buoy 12 MA123 | ecosystem: Environmental > Aquatic > Freshwater > Lake > Lake biofilm | place: USA...
ACCATCCACATCCTTCTCGGGCGGGAAATAGACTTGGGAAGGCTGGTCTAGGAAGAGAATTCGCGGCACGGGGCGGTTGTGCTCGGTGAACCAATCATGCAATGCCAAGTGCCCAATCAAGTGGTATCCAACCCAGTTCTCTCCGCTACCCATCCGATCCATTGGAATAGGACCGTCCGGCGTGTCGGCAACGATGGTCAGCTTCTTTAGGTTGAACCTCAGCGGGTGGGCTGAGTGCTCCAACTGAAGACTCCTCGCCCAATCAGTCATGTTCACACCAAGCAACGCGACAATTGACTCCAGCCGCTCACGAATGGCTTCATCACCCAGCTCTTCCTCCAGCGCTTCGCACTGTTTGCGAAGCTCGGTCACTTCGCGTTGGAGTGCTGTGGAGTCGGGCAACTCTGGTAAGCTCTCCAAATACAGACTGATTCTGCCGAGGATGTGGGCACGTTTCGTCGCCTCATCCTGGGCGCGCCCAATTTGTTCATTCGCGCTCCGAACCGCTTCCAACTCTGCTCGGTTTTGCGTGAGTTGTTGCTGAATGGCTGCGGCTTTCTCTTCCAGCCCCGCAATCGCGCTCTCCATCTGCGGCTCAGAGCGCGTGACAGCTTCTAAGCGCTTTGAGACCGTTGTCAGCGCACCTTTCAACTGAGAAACGGACGGCATGACGTTGGCATCGGTCAAGGCGTGCGCGCACAATGGGCACGATTCACCGGGCACTGTCCCCTCGAATATTCCAATCGGTTTGAGCCGAGCCAGTTGTTCCGCGGCTTCGCGGGAGTAAGACCTCTCATCGGACTTGAATGTGCGCGCAGCAGCAAGCTGGTCACGCAACCGGCGTTGCTGATCAATCAAGTTGGAACGTGCATCGGATAGTCGGGTGAACTCCGAAATGCGTGGTATCCGCTCCTCCACTTGCGCCGTCGGAGTCGTGGCGACCGTGCGGAGAGATGCAACGACAGCATCCCAGTTGTTGCTCTCGGTTATGTCCGTGAGTCCGCTATCCCGGGCCTGTGCGAGAAGCGTGGCAGCCTTGCTCACACCGTCACCTCGAAGCGCACCAAGCTCGGCAAGTCTTCGTTCGCAGTTCCTGAGCCTTTCCCTCAGCCGACGCAGTTCATCTCGCTTTTTCACGTATTCGTCTGACACCGCCCCTAATAAGTAAGGGAAAACATCTTTCAGCGCCTGAGCGATAAAGTTGTCCGAAGAGCGATGGAAGAGGTGTTTTCTTTGGATAATCTCATCCTGCGGCTGAAAGCAGAGAAGCAGTGCGTGACGAATACGCGCTGATGCTGGGGCACGACGTTGTCCTGATGGAGTCTCGTGGATGTTGTCCGCAATTCCGCACCAGCCCGTGAGCAGATTCTCCAAGCCTTCGGTGTTGGTCGTTTGGTGAAGTGCTGAGACGGAAGGAACAGCAACGATGCTTGCAACCTCCACAAAACAATCCTCGCTGGATGCGGCACCGGGCAATGGGCAGCGGCGAGCAATCACGGCTTGGCCACTACTCAATTGGAGCCGAATGGCGAACCAAGCAACGGATTTGCGAATGATGCCCTCGGGCACTTGGCATTCGCTGCTCCCAAAGCAGTAGTCAACAATGTGGATAAGCGCAGATTTGCCCGTCTTGGACGCGCCCGTAATGACATTCACTCCACCCGGTTTGAGGTTCAGCGTTCTTTGGTGTCCATCGTGCCCGTAGAGGATAATGGTCAGAATTTGCATGCTCATGGTTGAACTCCTAGTAGTGAAAGCACCGTTTCCGCATTGCCGGTTCTGGCGAACCATCGCCCGAGGAACTCGGCACGCTTTGCACATGCCCGGACCTCGTCGGAAGTGTCTTCGAGGGCTGCCGCCATGGGCCTTTTCCAAGCAGGATTGGCACGAACAATCGTCTGGTGAAATTGAAGTGCTCCGTAAGCACCTCCAAATCGTAGAGCTTCTCGCGTAAACGGGACCAGTGAGCGGGCGCGGTCTGCAATGGTCGATGGCGCGAGCGGATGACGGCCGAGCCAAACGGGCAACGATGTCGTGACCGTCGTTGGAAGCGACTCACGAGTCTCTCGATGAAGAACTATCGGCAGTACCAAGAAGCATTGCTCGAATGCGATTCCACCGTGTTCCCGGTTCGCCTCAGCATGAGCGCGCGCGGCATACCAGAGCAGCAATGAGCAAAAACTCGGATTGAGCAGTCGCTGCTCCTCGGGCGGACGTTGACTCCAGCGATTCATGCGGACACCTCCCTTTCCAGTAGATGAGCCAGCCGGTCGCGGAAATCGCAGTGCCATCCGACCCGGAGGTTGTCCGCAAGGATATGTAGCGAACCGCGCGTAACGAATGGCTCGGTTACTGCAGGACGAATCGGAATGCAGGTGCGCTCCGCCCACTCAAGAACCCTTCGTGCAGCGGCCTCTTTAGCATCGTCGGCAGCACTATCGCCGAGCTCGTCCCGGCGTGCCTCGAAGACGAGTTCCCATTCCTGCGTTAGTCGCCGTTCGTATGTGTCCAAGTCGCCAACCATAAGCAGGTCGTGCCGAAGCCACCGCGACCGTTGCTGAAAAGCGCGATAGTAATCTCGGACCGCAGCAGCCACGCGGCGCTTCCCAGCTGTCGCCAGCTCCAATTGCCGGACAAAGGGCCAGTCCTCGTACGCTGCGATGTCAGCATCGTCTGGGCTGAAATTCAGCAGGTCATCGGCAATTGGTAGGGCATCTTGCTTAAACCGCTCGCGAAGGTCGCACATTTGGGCCTCAATTTCTCCTCCGAGTATTCTATCAGCGGCATCGATCCTGGCTAATTGGGTAACTACGCGCCGAAGCCACCAGCCTTCGAGGTATTGGAGGAAGTTGTCTTGGTGCCGGCGCTCCGTTGCCCAAAACAACTCAACCTTCAGCTGGTCGTTCAAATCTTCGATTGTTGGCGTTCGATCGAGGATGACCACCCGTTCGAGAATGGTGCGGCGCTCAGAATGGGTTGCCGCAAGAAAAGCAGCGTATGCGGACGCGTTTTCCTGGCTCCCAGAAGTTTGCGCGGTTGTCTCCAGTGTTGTGAGCGCCGATGCAACGTCGCGGTCGGTCTGACGAAGTTTGGCAGCAGCCGAGCCAACGCCAGCGGCCGAGGTTGTAACCAAGTAAAGGTGTGTTTGCGACGGAATGGTCTTTGCCGCTGCCCCTTCAAACCAAACACGGAGCGTCTTCCACAGGTCGGGCGAAGCGTCAGTCAAAGCCGCTGGCCGAGTGAGATGGTGCTTGGTCTGCAAAAGCTCATCTGGCCTCCCGTTGCTTTCAAAGGTCAGGTCATCAATCGTCTCAAGGGAAACAACAAAGTCTGGGTTGTCTTTGAGGCGTTTGAGCGCCCAAAGCAGTCCGAGCCTCGCTTGGTATAGATAACCCAGCGCAGAATCAGCGGCGGAGAACTGGTTGGTCGGTGATGACATTTTGCCGGCTCAGTGGCAATTTCCGGGGGGCACACGTCAGGATGGTGTGAGCTGAGGTTTGCCGAGAGGAAACAGCACGCGGGTTGTTAGCGGGTCGAAGTTCGGGAGCTCCTGGGCACTTTGCTTGCGGTGCTGAGTCATGGGGTGGAACCCTGATGACGCTTCGGGATTACGGAATTGGCGTGGTTTGAGTGTGGCTGGTTGGCGGGGGTTGGTTGGGTGAGTGAGGTACTGACTTTGCCTCACACGGCCAGTGCTTTGAAGAGGGCGTCTTTGGGATCGAGGTAGTAATGGATGGTGATTTTGGCGGCGAGGTCGTCTGGGAGGTCGTTGAGTTGGCGGCGGCTGCCGATGGGCATGAGGATGGAGGCGGCACCTTTTTCGATGGCGATTTCGACCACGGAGACTGGGTTGTAGATGGGTTCGATGGAGCCGCCGAGGTTGAGGCTGCCGGCGATGATGGTGCCGCCTTTGATGCTTTTCTGGAGGAGGGAGGAGCAGAGGGCGAGGAGGACGCCGACGCCGACGCCGGAGCCGCTTTTGGCGCTGTCGAAGGCGCGGAGTTGGATGGAGAATTCGTGGGCGCGGGGGTCGCGGTCGCCGACGAGTTCCTTGGCTTTGCCGTAGAGGTTTTGTTCGGCGCAGCGGACAGCTTCCTTGAAGGGAGGGGGTGAGGGTTGGTTGAGGATTTTGACGCCGCTGCCTGGGCCATCGGTGACATCGACGCGGAAGAGGCCTGGGTTTTCGCCATTGCCGCCGGCGGACATGACCCATGCCTGGCCTGGGGGGAGGGGATCCGAGCCGATGCTGTCCTCGCTGTAGAGTTCCGGGGTGGCGACGAATTTCTCGACATCGTCTTCGCCGAGGGAGTAGCTGAACTGGGTATTGCGGAATTCTGCGGAGCCGATGCGTTTCTGTTGTTCCTTGACGCGCCGGCGGCATTCGAGGGCGAGGCGGACGGCCCATTCGAGGAGGTCGTCCGAGACAGGGACCTGGGGGTCCGGGGACATGAGTTTGATGAGACCGCTGATGGTTTTCTGGACGGCGGTGGTGTCGCGGCCGCTGAGGGCACCGCCGAAGTGGACGCGGCCCGGCAGGACATTCTGGCGGCTTTGGCGGCGGAGTTGGTTCCAGCATTCCGAGAGGAAGTCGCTGACGAGGCCGAAGTGGTCGGTGAGGATGGCGCGGCTGATTTTGGGGACGTCCCAGCCAGGCATGTAGGCGTGGATGCGGTCCATGAAGGCGGTGTCGTCGCGCATTTCCGGGGGGAGGGGGCCGAAGAGGTGGCCGACGCGCTGCTGGTGCTGGACATCCACGTCGAAGTTGCCGACCATGACGACGCCGCCGTCGGCGCGGATGCTTTCCTTGCCGCGGCTGAACTCGCCTGATTCCATGTATCCCTTCATGATGTTGACGCCGTCCTTCTGGTCGAAGGAGACACCGGAGACTTCATCGAAGCAGACGACATCGTACTGGCAGACGAGGCCACGCTGTCCGGTGCCATTATTGACGAACATGCGGGCTACGGACGCCTTGCCGCCCGAGACGAGGTGGGCGTAGGGGGAGATCTGCTGGAAGAGGTGACTCTTTCCCGTGCCGCGCGGGCCGAGTTCGATCATGTTGTAGTTCCGCTCCACGAATGGGACCATGCGGAGGATGATCATGTCCTGGGCCCGGGGGCTGAGGGCGGCCGGTTCCATGCCGACGCTGCGGATGAGGAAGTGCTTCCATTCCTCTGCGGAGAAAGACTCGCGTCCCCGGTAGAGGACCGGGAGGACCTCCCGTTTGGAGAGCTGGATTTCGCGCATGGAATCGATCCCGAAGGCGCGGCCATACTTTTCCTGGGCGATCATGGGGTCGTAGGAGAGTTCCACTTCCGCGTAGAAGCCGCCGGTGAGCATGCGTTCGTTGGCATGGACCATGGCTTCGCTGATGCGGACATCCTTGAGCTGGATGCTGGGCAAGGAGGCGACGAATGAATCGGTGGCAGAGTCGAGCCGGGCCGTGATGATGTCGATGAGCTTGACGTTTCCCTTGTCCTTGGCGCGGGCCTTGAAGAGTTCGTGTTCGCCGGCGCGGACGGTGCGTTCGCCCAGCTGGCGTTCCACGATTTTCAGGCCTTCGGCTATTTCCTCATCGTCGACGGAAGCGCAGTAGCGACCGAGCAGGAATTCTGCGACATAGGTAGGAACGGGGTACTGTCCTTTGAAGCGGCGGACGAGGTCCTTGCGGACGACGTAGCCTTCAAAGGCCTTGGTGGCGATGGCGTCGATGGCATCCATGGTTTCGCTCATATAGGGATCAGTTTCCGAGGGTTGTGTGGACAGAGTGGAGTACCTGACCGGACGGGTTGAGGAGGACTAGTTCCGCCTCCCGTCCGATGTCGGCATCGTTATCGAGAAAGACAGTGGCCTTGCCATCCGGGCTGGCGGCCACCGGTTGCCGGTCAGCGAGCAGCGAAGAGCCGGGGTCCGACAGGCTAGTGCGGAGGTCGACGCGGAGGCCGTCCGGGCTGCCGCTGAGGGTGATGCGGCAGCGCGCGCCGGACCATTTGTGTTCGGCGATGCGGGATCCGGATGGGGAGGGCAGGCTTGAGGTGATGGAGAGCCGTGGGGTAACCATTTCCTGGAGAGACAAGCCGCCGTGGGAGTATTCGATTCCTGCGCGGTAGCATCCTGCGCCGGGGGGGCAGGCGATGGTGACGGAAGGATTCCAGTGCCATGGGAAGACCGGGGGATCGGGCTGGGTGCCGGCCTTGAGGGCCGCGCAGCGTCCCCATCGGTCGTCCGTGAGGAATGCCTTCAGTTCCACTTTCGGCAGGCCGCCAGGCAGGAGCAGCCAGCCGTGATCCGTGACAACGGTCACCTCCTTCCAGCCCGCCTTGACGAGAGCGCCGATGCGGGCGGCGAGGTCGCGGACTTCCGATTCGATGAGGCGGGCGAGTTTCCAGCCTTCGTCGTGGCCGCGGCGGTCGAGAGAGCCAGCTTCCGTCCATGCGGCCCCGGCGGGGTCGCCTGTTTCTCCGTCGCCGAGGAACTGCCAGCCACGGGATTTGAGGGCAGCCTTGAAGCGTTCCTGCGTCCATTCCTGGCCTGTGGCGATCATTTGGGTGGAGAATGCGGCGGCGGTGTCGCCGCCCTGCACGAGGTCGGCGATTGGTGAGGCTGCGGGTTTGGCCGTGGCTGTGACGGAAGGGATGGTGGACCAATCCCAATGTGTTGCGGCTGTGATTCCGGATTCCGCCAGCAGGCTGGTGAGGCGTTGGGCGACATCCATGCGCAGTCCGTCCGCGAAGAGCACGAGACGCCCCGGGGCTGGTTCCGTGATGCTCTGGCGTTTCGGGATGGATTGGCCTTCGGCGGTGATGAGTTTCTGGAGATGGCGGGAAGTGGCGTCCAGCCATGGGAGGTAGATCGTGCGCAGGACAGCGAGCACGCCGCCATGCTGGGTCAGATGATCGCAGGCTGCCATGGTGGCGAGAGCGGCGTCATCCACCTGCCAGCCGGCATCCGCGTAGTGCTGGGCGTAGGCATCCGCGCTGGGAGCGCCCGGGGGCGAGGCGCACAGGGTGGCGAGGCGCGCCAGAGGTTCCAGTACGGTGGCCATCGGGCTGTGTCCCAGTTTGTGCCAGACGTATTCCCTGCGGCGGGCGTGCTGCGATTCCAGGGCAGTGATGCGCTTGATGGCCTCGTGCGGCGGGAGGTCGGCAAGCGAATCGAGTTCCTTGGCGAGGGCAGATTCCTCGATGCGGTTCATGTCCGGCCAGACTTCAGCGGAATCGAACATGGAAGGCTGCTTGGGCGCAGCGCGCTGCAGCCATTCAGCGACACCCGGGTAGGTCACCGGGGCTTCCGCGTAGCGTTGCCAGACATTGCTCCACAGGTGTTCACGGGCGGCGAGCAGCCGAGCCGCCTTGAGCGGGCCGTCCTTGACCGGATCGAACTTGTAGTCCGCCTTGCATAGCTGGCAGAACGCCTGCCATTCCGGGTCCGGGCGACCCTTCCGGAAGGCATCGGGATCGCTCAGCCAGCGCAGGATGAGTCCGTTCGCATCGGGCGCGAGCATGCCATGGAAGAAGTCGGCATCCAGCCGGCGACCGCGGAGGTGGGAGATTGGTTCCCCCATGAGCATGGGCAGAGCCCGGGCGAGGGCGTCGAGTGTGACCTGATCGCGCGCCGCATCCAGCCCAAGGCCGCCGTGTTTTGAGATCAGGTAGGCGTAGGGCGTCCATTCCTTGCCATTCGGGTGCATCCACATGACCCCGCGGAACTGCAGTTCGACGAGGGCGGCGACTTCGAACGAGCAATCCTCCACGCCGCGCAGCCGTTCCCGGCTGATTCCGGGCAGATAGAAGACGGGTGTGGTGCCTGCAGGGGGAGAGCCGTCGACGAGCCGGGCCTCGATGCAGCGCAGCCACATGGCAGGACCCGTGCGTTTGGCGGCATCGTACGGCCCCATCCGGTACAGTTCCGGCATGAGCGCCTGCATCTGGGGAATCACTTCCTCCCAGAGACGCTCGGGATCGGTCCAGAGCACAGCGCACGGAGCCACCTGATCCCCGGCGGCGTAGGCATGGGCCATCGTGCGCAGGGTGGCAGCAAGGGATTGTCCGGGAGTATCCGTCATAGGGAAAATCAGGGTTCGCTCAGGGCTGATGGATCCGCACCCAGCCGGGCGCGGGCCCGCCGGACGGCTTCGTGGAGCTTCTGCTGGAGTTGCGCCTTGGGCAGCACCTCAGTCCAGTAGGCAGCGACCCGGATCCCGTCCTTCTCCATGTCCAGCAGGCGGATGGTTTCGTCCTTCTTTCCGGCGCAGAGGATCAGGCCGAGCGGCTTGTCCTCGCCTTCTCCGCGTTCGTGGTGGTTCAGCCATGCGAGGTAGAGTTCCATCTGGCTTTTGTAGGCCGCCTTGAATTCACCGAGTTTCAATTCGATGGCGATGAGGCGGCGGAGGCCGCGGTGATAGAAAAGCAGGTCGAGGTGATGGTCTTCCCCGTCGATGATCATCCGTTTCTGACGGGCGACGAAGGCAAATCCAGTGCCGACTTCGAGGATAAAGCTCTCCATCTCCCGGAGGATGGCGGCTTCAAGGTCCCTCTCGGCATAGGTGTCCTTGAGGCCGAGGAAGTCGAGAATGTAGGGATCGCGGAAGACGAGGTCCGGCGTCATCCGGTCTTCGGCGCGCAGGGCTTTCAGTTCCTGACGGATGAGGGCATCCGGCTTTCTGGAAAGCGCAGTCCGCTCGTAGAGCATGGAATCGATCTTCTGATCCAGAGTTCTCGTGTTCCACTTCTCCCTGCGGCACATCTCGGCGTAGAAGTCGCGCTTCAGCGGGTCTGCGATGCGAAGAATGCTCCGGAAATGGGTCCATCCCAATTGTGAACGCAGCGCGTGCACAATTTCCCGGTCTGGGAAGGACTCGGCGAACTGCACCATGTAGAACAGATTCCGCCGCCCGAATCCTTTGCCAAACTCGGCTGCCAATTCCTTCGACAGCGTCGCAACAATCTCTTCTCCATAACCCGCCCGTTTCTCCTGAAGCACGTCCCGGCGGATGCGATTTCCGATCTCCCAATACAGCAGCGTCAGCGCGGAATTCACGGCCCGCGCCATGTCATCCCGCGCCGACAGGATCAGGCCGCGCACATCACCCAGCAGGCCGGAACCGGTGACCGGATGCACCTCGCGTGCCCGTGGCGCAGGCCGCCGGGCGGGTAGCAGGGCTTCTGCCGTTTTGGCTGGTGACTTCTTCTTCGTGCTCATGCGCGCTCAGCCGATGATTCCGCGATACGCATCTGGATTCTTCCAGATCTTGTAGATCTCGGGAATGACTTTGGGCTCGGATTCGGTTTCGAGGAGCGCGTCGAGCCGGGGGCGGATTTTTTCGAGGTAGTCGGCTGGGGATGTTCTCCGCAGGATCCTGACGGGTTCGGTTCCGGAATAGGCCGGCAGGGTACGCTTGAGGTCGACCACGAAGGGGACCTGCGAGATAGCCGGCATTTTTGCGATGGCCGCGACTACTGAGCCGAAGACCGAGTCGCTGCAGCCTTCCTCCAGACGGTCGAGCCAGAATTCGACGATGGCTTCGGCCACCAAACCCGACTTGGCCTTGGTCATTTCCAATTGGGCATCCTCTGGAATATCGTCCCATGCTTCCGCCACGAGCGGCAAGATGCGTCGGTCGCCGAGCAGCAGGACACCGCCGAGGCCCGCTCCGAGGCTCGTCGGGTCGTCTTCCCGCTGGGCGAGGGTACTGATGACAAAGCGCGGCCCCGCCAGCGGGTCGTTTCCGTCCGGATCGTAGAGCACGCAAAGGCTGAGCGCTGCGGAGGAAACCACGGCGGGCGCGTCGTCTCCGGCCATGAACATCATGAGGCCCATGTGTCCCAGTCCCTTCTGCTGCTCGGTCAATGTGCTGAAGTCCGCGAGCAGACGAAGCCTTTCCGGCACGGCGAGTCGTTCCTGCGCGTAGCGGTAGAGGGCGAACAGTCGCGGAATCCTGCTGCCGTCCTGAGTCGTGCCGTACTCAATGCATTTGACCATGACGACCTGTTTGAGCTGCTCGGCATCGAGGCCAGCCCATGCGTTCTGGTTATCCCCGAGGGCCGAAAGCGCCTTGTAATCGCTTCCGGATTCCGGCTGCCTTCTGAATCGATCGAATAAACCCATGGCGTGCTACTTGCTGGCGTTTCTGGCAGATTGCTTCTGCTCGCGGGTGAGGTGGATGTCGTTGAGGCGGTCGCCGGTGAAGGTGCTGCCCTGCCAGAACCATGGGAAGTCGGTTCTCGGGCGCTGGGGTTCCTTGCCGCGGTCCTTTTCCCATTTGATGTTGGGCTTCGAGCGGAGGAGGCCGGCACCCTTTTTGCCGCCGGGGAGGTCGGTGGCCATGAAGGGCCGGATGTTCATGCGCACGCCGTCGTTGAGGTCGGGATGCCAGCCGATGGATTGCTGCGCGAGTGGCTTCCAGCGCACGAAGATGTCGTGGGGTGGTTCGCCTTCGAGGATGAGCTTCAACATGGCCTGCAGGTGCCGGGCAGCCTGAAGGCGGGCGTCGCTGCCGGCTTCACCGGCTTCCACTGCCGTTTGCTGGCGGCGGATCCAGTCGCCAAGGTAGGCGTAGGTGAGCTTCTCCAGATTCGCGTGGGTGAGCTTGTGGTAGTTCACGAGGGCGCTGAACCCATTCTTCAGCCCGTCCCAGATGTGCCACACGAAGGGACGATGGTGGAAGAGCTTGCAGTGCTGCTCGAAGAACCCGTTGCGCAGCCAATCCTCCAGCGAGGAACCGGCGAAGTCCACCTGAGCGAGCAAGGCTTCCTGCCGCGCTGCACTCCAGTCGCTGCCGAAGGCGCAGGCAAGCAACTCCCGCAGCCGCTCGGCCGCGGCGACCTCTCCTTTAACGGCACTGATGGGAACGATGCCGTCGTCGTCCGCGAGCGCCTCCAGCCCATCCGGGCCTAGTGCGGGGCAATCGGGGAAGCTGGATCCGGTCTGGCGCGGCCATTGGTAGCCAAGCAACCGCGCCACCGCCACGTGCAACGGGTGGTCCGCGCCAGCTGGGTGGCCATTGAACAGCCATTGCGTCGGGTCGTTGGAAAAGGGCTTGGGCAGGCCGTCGGGGTATTTCTCGGCTGCGACTTTCTGCCAGTGATCGAGGTCGAAGGGGACTTTGACAAATGTTGAGTTCGTAAACTTCATCGTGTTCGCAATTCCTAGCATTCCATTGCGAAAGTTCTCGCTCTGTAAAAAGCAGTAAATCGGGCTAAAAAACTTCGACGACTTTGGAATTAATACCGAGGAACTTTGATCATAAAGTGTCCCTACATAAAGAGAAGTTGGCCAAGGCTGGGTTTGACGGCAAAGGACCCCACTGCGCCCCCACGCTTCCCGTCCTTTCACGTAACATCCTTCCGAACGCGACAGTTCACCGCTACCATTCTCCCACCTGAGAATGGAATCCAGTCCCTCAAAAGACCCTGTTTTCTCTGGCGTAGCATGAAAGGCTTCCCAGCCATTCCTTATCGCAAATTGCTCCCAAAACGAATTTACCCATCGCGGCGTGTCGCCATTTTGAAAGCCCACGAAAACTTCCGCGTATGCAGATAACGTTGGAAGGTTGGACGGACGTGCCGCTGAAATCCGGCAATCGGGATGCTTCTTCTGCTCCAATTGGATGAGCAATTGACAGACAGCCTCCATCATTGTGTTGGCTTTTGTGGTTGGGTTTGAATCACGGCTTGCGTCGATGCCAAAAAAATGTGTTCTTGAGTTCGGCGTTGAATTTGTGCAAGCGATGAGCACTGCGTTTACGACCTCCCCGCTTATTGTTTCAAAGCAACGCGGGCCAAGTATGCCAAGCGCGTTCAGCGAAACATCGTCCAAAACAACTTCCCGGAGATCGTCATAGCTTCCTTGAAAGAGCCAGTATTGCGGAGTTACCAGAGCACTGCTCCCGCCCTTTTGTGAAAACTCCGTGCATCGTTGCAGAAAGCAAGTTGCCAAGTCGGCTTTCGCTTCCGGATAAACTCGTTCACAATAATCTTGCAGCACATCATCCTGCTTCCCTCGCCCAAGATACGGCACATTAGTCGCGACCAGCGTGAACTGCCCCGCGAGGATTTCCGCCGCCTCGGCGATGCCTTGGGCGGCGACGGCCATTTCGTGGGTGGAGTCGTCTTTGGATTCCTTGGCCAGCGCTTTTTCCAGCAGTGGTTGGAGTTCGTGGAAGGCGTTGTCGTAGGTGATGGCTTTGTCGGCGTGTGGGTTGATGAGGCTGCCGAGGATGGGTGCTTTTTCGAACAGGTCGTAGAGAGCGCCCATTTGGAAGCGGAGGTGTGGGGCGTCTTCGGTTAGTTTGAGCCAGTCCTCGCGTCTGGCATTTGGCGCGAGGCCTGAGCAGGCGAGGTTCATGGCCGGCAGTTTGCAGTGGCCGGAGAGACGCCATGCGGCGAGGGCGAGGTTGAAGGCGGCGATCTGGGTGCAGCGGGGGTCGATTTCGAGGCCGAAGAGATTGTCACGGATGACGGCGGCTACGGCGTCGGATTCGTCGAGGGATTCCTCTGCGATGCGGAGGGCGACCAACCGCTCGAACATGGCCACGATGAAATGCCCGCTGCCCATGCAGGGGTCGAGGCATTTGAGGTCGGCGGCAGCAGTAGGCCAGCCGTCGAACGTACCTGCGGCGGGGGACCATACTTGAACCGTCGGCCCGCTCGAGGAGGTAGCCAGACCGTCCCGGTCTGGTTCAGGAGCGAAGGGAGTAGCCAGACCGTCCCGGTCTGGTGTTGAACGAATACCAGACCGGGACGGTCTGGCTACCTCCTCTGGGGTGGCTACCTCCTCGGCTATGGCGCGCCATTTCCAGTTGGGGAGTTTTGCTTTGTCGGGGTTTTCCCAGACGTAGGCGAGTTGGAAACGGTATTCGTTTTCTGAGCGGATGATGTGGTTGTAGGCGTCGTGTTGCCAGACATCGCCGGTGCGGCCGAGGCGTTTATTGATTTCGTGTGCGGAGAAGGATTTCCACGAGTGGATGATTTTGGCGAGGTCGTGATCTGGCCATGGTTCCACGATGACATGGACATGGTTGGGCATGACGCACCATGCGTGGAGAGAATACCGCTGGCCATCGAAGTGGCGGATTGCGGCAGCGACGAGGTCGGCGATATCCGGCTGACGAAGCAGGCACTCGCCATGGCCTGAATCGAGGAATTTCTCGATTCGTTCGGAGTAGAGGAAGCGGATTCGTTCGTCTTCGTCGGCAGTGAGTTCGCGGCTTTCGCGTTTGGCTGAGTCCGCGATGGCCTCGCGCTCGCGAATCCATTCTTCGCGTTTTGATTGAGGGACTGAATCTGCGAGTCGGAAGGCGATGTGGTAAATGGAATGGTCGCGTGTCCAGTGAGGGAGATTTTCGCCGGAGGTGATCCTGATGCCGGCTGGGCTCGCGGGTGTAGCTGTGCTGTGGGAGGTAGCCGTGCTGTGGGGTGTAGCCAGACCGTCCCGGTCTGGTGTTGAACGAATACCAGACCGGGACGGTCTGGCTACCTCCTCTGGGGTGGCTACCTCCACTTGTCTGGTTGTGTCGACTGGTTCGGGTGAACCAGACCGGGACGGTCTGGCTACCTCCTCTTGTCTGGTTGTGTCGACTGGTTCGGGTGAACCAGACCGGGACGGTCTGGCTACCTCCTCTGGGGTGGCTACCTCCCTGGCTACCTCTTTGGCTACCTCTTTGGCTACCTCTTTGGCTACCTCTTTGGCTACCTCTTTGGCTACGAAGCGGAGGTATTTCCATGGGCAGCCGGGGAGGGAGACGGCTTTGCGGAGGTCATCTTCGTTCGCGGCGGATTCTGCGAGGGAGGGATGGGCGGCGAGGGTTTTGCCTGCCCACCATGCGCCGAGGGTGTTATCCAGGAGGAAGTCGACCATGTAGTCCTCGGTGAAGAGCTGGGTGACTGACGGGAGTTCTGCGGCTCCGATTTTGTTTCCGGCGGCATTGACCTGATCCTTCCGTTCCGCCTGCCAGAACTGGTAGCACCAACCGAGGCTGTCGTTGGCTGTGAAGACATCGGTGGGGAGGTCGGTGACGATGGCGATGAGCTGATTGCGGTCTTCGACGGGCAGATCGACGGCCCCGGCCGGGTCATCGGCGCGGAAGATTTCGGGGAGTTCGACGGCGGCAAAGCGGGCGGCGACCGACCATGCGTCTTTGAGGCCAAGGGAGGGGGCGAGTTCCTCGCAATCTTCGAGGGAGACGGAAACGCCGTGATCAGGCGAGATGAGGAGATTGTTTTCGAGGAGGAAGCGGGCGAAGAGGAGGCGGTGCCACTGGTCGTAGGCTGTTTTTTCAACGAGGGCCCTGATCTCGTAGGATCCGCGGCGGGTCTGGCTTTCGCCGTCGCCGAGCTGTTTGGCCTGAGCGCGCAGCCTGCGGCGGAGCCGGCGCTGGGCCTCGTCCATGTGCGAGTACGGATCCGGTTCGTGAATGGCGAGGGCTTCGAGCGACTTACGGGCTCCGGATTCGGCAATTTTGCGCGCCCGCCGGACAGCGTTTTCCAGTTGTCTGCGGAGGGGTGAGGGGAGGGCGGGCATGGGATCAGAGAATGACGGGTCCGTCCTTGAGCTTGGCTTCCACGAGGGAGCGCACCTGGGCCACCCATGTGTTCAGGTCAGCTTCGCTGGAGATGGTGGCGGCGGGCAGGGTGATTTTGACGGCCTTTGGTTCGATCTGGCGGCTGACGGCTTCGAGGGCGCGTGTGAAGCGCTGGGGGACGGCGTCGATGAGGTTGCGGCGGTCGGCGAGGGACTTCAGGCGGAGGGCGGCGAGGATGTCGTCGTCGGTGGCGATTGGTTCGGGGGCGGGGGCGACGAGGTCGGGCTGGAGAGTGGTGAAGTCGGGGGAGGCCTCGTTGAGGCGATTGCCCTGGAGGGCGGCTTCGAGGCGTTGCTGGCCGGAGGTGAAGGCGGTTGCGAGGAGATCCTGGTGTTTTGTGAGTGCGATGCGGAGGGCGGCAGTGAGTTGCCGGGTGAGGTCGGGGACCGGGTCCGGGTCATTGAGGAGCGAGCGGTCGGCGATGATGGCGGCCGATGATGCGCCGCATGGCTGCGCTTCGGGGAGCCCGGCAGCGAAGCGCAGGAATTCGTTGAAGCGCTCCCATGCGGGCCACCGCGCGGTGATGGCCTCGGCGCGTTTTTTCCATGTGGCGAGGCGGTCCGCGAGGGCGTCCTTTTCTTCGTGGATTTTGAGCAGCTGAGCATTGCCGCTGAGCATCTGGAGGCCGCGGATATTGGAATCATCCGGCTTTTCCGGGCGGGGAGCCTCGCCGCCGGCGGCGTCTGCGAGGGCGAGCATGTTCTTGAGAAACTGGTCGGCAGCCTCCGATTCCTTGCCGTTGGCGGTCGTGACGCCGGCCTTCTGGAAGAGCGCCTTGAGGTCGAGACGCTGGGCGACGTTGAGGGGCGGCACGTCCACGTAGAAGCTGGCGACGCCGATCTGGTTCTGAGGGAGGTCCTTTGCTTGGACTGGCCGGTCATTGAGGGTGGCGCGGAGATTCCCGGCGACCAGCATCACGAAGAGCGCGCCATCGATGGCATCCTGTGGCCATCCATAGGGAGCGGACTTGAAGGCTTCCCGGATGTCCTTGCCCTTTTTCCCGGCTTTGATGAGGTCGAGAACCCTGCGGCAAACCGGGTGCTTGGTGACATCGCCGGGATAGTTCACCTGGGAAAGCGCTCCCACGTCGCCGCTGCGGGCGCGGTTGACGACCTGTCCCCAGTTGGCGTGGTCGGCCTCCGGGAAGTGGGAAAAAAGGCGTTCCATGGCGCTGCTGGCGGAGTCCTGGACCTTGTCGGCGAGTTCGATGCCATTGGCTTCCTGACCGCCGCCGAGGAAGACCTTGGCTCCGCCGATGATCTGACCGAGCAGTTCCCGGATGCGGTGGGTGGCGACGTCGAAATGGGTTTCGATGGCCTTGCGGGCTTCGATGGCCTCGGGTGTGGCGGCGGCGCCGTGTGCATCGAGGGTTTCCCGGGCGGCGGTCTGCGAGGCGATGGCCTGGCGCAGTTCCTCGTGATTGAGGCGGGGCAGGTAGCCGAACAGGAGGGGGCTGTTGACCCCGGCGGCGCGCGCATCATTGCGCACGGTCTTCTCGTCATCGTTCCAGCCATCGCGGATCCACAGGGTGACATCATCCGCCTGCGACTGCGGGCGGTTCGGGGAGAGTTCGTGAATCAGCCGCCGCGGCTGGCGGGACGATCCCTGCTGAAGCGAGACGGGCTTGAGGGCGAGCTTGAGGGCATCGCGGAGCAGGTCGGCGCGGGTGGCATTGATGCGCTGTTCGTCATTGAGGACGGAGGTGCGGCGGCGGCTGAAGTCATGGGTCCAGCGTGCGCCTTCGGGGGTCTGGAGACGGAATTCCGATTCCACCGCCATCAGTTGCCCCGCATCCACGAGCTTCTTGAGAATTCCCGGAACCTGCTGCTCCAGCCTTGGCCGGTCCACCGCGAGGTCGGAGACGAGCAGGTCCACGAGGGTATCGGACGTAGCGCGGACGCCATCGTCGGCCCCGGGAGTGCGCGGAAGCTTGCCGATCAGAAAGATCAGAGCGCAGAGACTCGAGCGGAGTGCGCCTTCCGGGGTGCCGTCCCGCTGCCGGCGGATGATTTCATCGTAGGCATTCTCCAGTTCGCCGGAATTGATGAGGTCTGTGGATATCTGATCGTAGATGAAATCGGCAGGCACGACGGAACCGACCGACAAGGCGGCGGTCTGGCGGGCGGCCTCGAAAACGATCTGGAGCTGCGAGCGCAGCTGGGCCTTGGTGCCGGAATGGTCGGTATTGCGCAGCACTTTCTCCCAGAACCTCCGGCGGGTCGGCAGGAGCGGGTAGTCGGCCACGAAAAAGCGTTCGTCGTCGTGATTGGCCGCGAGGCGGCTGTGCTGGAGGTGGCGGGCGAGTTCCCCCTGATTGGCCTCCATGGCCTTGCGGATCTCGGCTTCGCGCTCCGGCTTCTTGCGGAGGACGGTCTTGCGGATGACGCCTTCGACATCGGAATCCGAGAGCTGCACCCGGACGGCGAAGCGGGCCTGCAGCCGCTGGAGGCTGGGGGTATTGGTGAGGGCCGACTGCCCGGTGCCGACGAGGAGCAGGCGGTTGTCCAGATCGGTGCAGCAATGCTCCGCAATTTCCTGCAGATCATTGGCCCGCTGAATCTTCTCGCCGATGAACTGCTGGACTTCGTCGACCACCAGCAGGGTGCAGGGAAGTTTGTCGCCGATTCCGAACACCTGCCGGATGAAGTCGAGCGACTGCGCCATGGTGGGCGAGGTGAGATCCGGGAATTCGGCGCGGATGGCGGCCTGAGCATTGGCGGCAGTGCCGTACTGAGGGTCTGCGCTGACGAGCGCTTCTGCGAGCGGAGTGGAGAGCTTGAGGTTGGCGACTTCCTTTGCCAGATCCCGGTTCTTCTGCCGGAGCGATTCCGCGACGTGCTGTTCGATGCCCTGCGAGCGGAGCCAGAGAACGAACTTTGCCTGGGCGAGGTTTTCCGGCAGGCCGGCTGCCCGGAGGACGAGCTGGACGAAGGCGAGGCGGACATTGTCCATGGAGCCTGCCCCGAGGGTTCCGGCGGCGGCCCGCAGACCACCGCAGGCTTTGCTGCGGGCGCTGAGTTCCTTGAGCAGGTCGGCGACATCGGAGGGCAACTTGACGAGCGAGCGGGCGGTCGCGCCATCATCGAAGCGGTAGTCTTCCCAGAGGTAGCGCAGTACCTTGACGAGGTGGGACTTGCCGCTCCCGAAGAAGCCGCTCACCCAGACGGCCTTCTGTTCTTCCTGCCCGAGGCCGGCGAGATAGGATTTGAGCATGCGCTCGAGGCCGCGGGCGTATTCGCCATCGCAGACGAACGTTTCCAGTTCGAAGCGGAGCGTCTTGATCTGGCGTTCATCGCGCCCGATTTCCGAAACCTTCGAGACGCCATTATTGAGCAGATCGACGGTCGTGGGGTCGCTGAAGTAGAGGTCGCGGTTGGTCATGGGGTAAGAAAGCTCTCCGTGGAGGTGATGGGGATGGCCATGTAATTGAAGCCATCGCGGGCATCCATGAAGCGGTAGACGTTCTGGCGGTATTCGCCCGGGAAGAGGAGGAGGAGGCGTCCGCGCACACTGTCTTCCACCCGCTCGATGAGACTGGAGACACGCATGAAGTCGAACAGCGAGGCGAGCCCGGCGACGGCCACCACGGCATTGGCATCGGCCTGCTCGGCGGCGCAGGCGGCATTGATTCGTTCAGCCGCGAGGATCTCGAGTTCGTCATTGTTGCTGAACTGCTCGGGTTCCGCGAAGATGGCTTCCCGGTAGTCGTGTGCTGCAAGCCACTCGGGCATCAGGCCGGTCAGGTCGACGATGGACCAGCCATGGCCGGCCTGCAGCGTCAGGGCCTCGAATTCCGGCAGGCGGGCGCGTACCCGGCGTTCCTCGGCTGGAGGGTAGACGGCAAACCAGACACGCTGTTTTCCGGCCACATTGCTGGACCACGGGAGCCGCGTCTGGCGGGCGTAGTTCTGGAGCAGTCGGTCAATGGAACTCATGGCTGTGGTGTCTGAAATTCAGCGAACAGCGGGAAACCGATCTCCACAATTTCGCCAATGGCGCGGAGATTCACGAGTCCGGCCCGGTGGGCCTCAAGACTGTGGGCGCGGGCGGATTCGGGGTTCAGATCCAGCAGACGGCACCATGGGCTGGAGAAGACGGCGGTTCCATGATAGCCGGCCGCATCCCCCAGAAAGAGGGCCATGGTTACGGCAGTCACGGTGGGCTTCACCCGCTGGCGGGTCTTCTTCGCCCGCCCGGCCAGATGACCTGACTGGGTCCATGAGGAACCGGCATTCCGAGCGATCTTGTTCCGGTTCAGCTCCGAGTAGTGATTGGGGAAGGCTTCTTCGAAGGCGGAGGCGAGCTCTGTCTGGCTCACGACATCCCCATCCATGGCCCCGAGCACCGGTGCGGTCGTGGCCCGCAGCAGGGGATCGCGGGACCAAGCCGTCAGCATCGCCAGCTGCGGCAGGCCCGCAGGATCGATGGCGAATAGTCTGCGCAGCAACCCGAAGATCGGCGTGGATTCGTCGAGCGCGTAAAGTTCCCGGAGGTGCCGGAGGGTTTTCAGCCGGGTGCTGACGGTCGTCTTGCCGAGTACATTGCGGTCGATGATGGCGGAGCGGTAATCCTCAGGCGGCGACGCCTGCGGAACCGCCGCGAGGGTAGCCTCCAATTCCGCCAGCATGATGGTCCGGCTGATATGGGCACCTCCCTGAGAGAACTTCATGCCGAACTTCTCAAGGAGCGGGGACGCACGGAGTGATCCCGGCGATGCCCCGTGCGGCTGCGGGTTCCCGGCGCTCATTGAATTACCGATCTGGCCGTCTGAGGTTGAACCGCTTGGCTGAATCCGGCGGACCTGCCGGCTCCGCCGCGGTGCAGGCACGCAGGGAGCGTGGGTTCCTTCAGAAAATGGCCGTAAGGGACGGGTGCTGGGCAGCTCATGGGCGCAAGGTAAAGGAATTCATCCTAGATTACCTCCGACAATCCGTCCACTTTTTAAGAGTGTTCCTGAAAGATTTCGTCAACTGGCTGCCAGTTGGCGCTGTGCGGGAACCGATGAAGCCGCACCGCCCGGTCCGGGCCATCGACCGGAAAATCCATCATCCGGGGGGCGGGAAGCCTGCGCGCACTCAGCGGTGGCCAAAATGCCAAGCGGCAGAAGCGTGCTGGCGGGTGCCGGGTCCCAGACCCACCCTGGCTGCCGGGGAAGGTGACAGTGGGGTGGAATGGGGGTGATCTGTAACCAATTTGTAACCACGGAAACGCGCATCTGGGTGCATTTTTAGGCAGTTTGGTGCATTTCCTTGCACTTCCGAAGTGTCTCGGTAAATCCCTGACTTTCAGCGTTTTAGCTGGAGCCGGTGAGCGGATTTGAACCGCTGACCCGCGCATTACGAATGCGCTGCTCTACCACTGAGCTACACCGGCGGGGGTTGGCTGCTGGAGCAGCG
>Ga0315907_10003120_pt1 | contig 19960 bp, 16 predicted proteins | sample LakEriMetagenome_3_FD_203525 | JGI IMG/M metagenome (GOLD analysis project Ga0315907, IMG submission 203525) | Freshwater fungal communities from buoy surface, Lake Erie, Ohio, United States - Buoy 12 MA123 | ecosystem: Environmental > Aquatic > Freshwater > Lake > Lake biofilm | place: USA...
TCCATTTCAAACTTTTGAATAAAATGAGCTTGCCAACGCAAACGCGAAGCAAAATTGGATATTTGGCGTTTGTATTTTCCTTGCTGATGCACTTCCCAAGCTTCGGTGTACACTTCACGTATTGACAAATTACCCCAAGCGATATAAGGCGATAAACGACTGCATCCTTTTCTACCTAATTCGGGTTTTGAAATATGATTGCTGTAATTTTGAACCCGTTCTTCAAAAAATGATTTCAAATATCGCAAAGCGGTTGGAACACCCCCTTTTTGAAAATTAGGATTGTGAACCGTTTTTATAGATGGAATTTCAAAATGATTTTCTAATTCCTCAATTTCAATATATTTGACGAAACTTCTTGGCGTTGGACGAAATGGTAAACAATCTTTATCCATAAAATCATACCAATCTTCTTTCCACTTTTTCCGATTTTTAATGCCACGAATGACACCATTAGTAAGGTATTCGTTCCAAACTATTCCTTTTTCTTTCAACAGTTGAGCTACTGCTATATCCCTTTCATAGGTCAGTTGAATGCCAGTTTCTTGATGCGAGTAAACGGCTTTAATCGAAATCAGTTTGGATAGTTTTTTAAAAACAGGAACGGCTTCACCACGAACGATTAATATTTGGGTATGATATTGTAAAAGTTCTTTTTGAAGGGCTTCCAAAGATTGTTTGATGAAATCAAAATGCCGCTGACTATAATGATAATCGTTCAGCACCGAAGGTTCAAAAATATAAAGTAATAACGTTTTCCCCGAAGCAGATAGGGCTTCATGCAAGGCTTCATGATCGTGCAAACGCAAATCTCTCTTGAACCAAACAATTTTCATAGTATAAGTTTTTTTGCCACAAAGGCACTAAGGCACAAAATTAATTTTAAACACTGTTACGCTAAAAACTGATTACTGAACACTGAACTAACCAACTGCTTCTTTATATACTCTCAAACACCGTTCTCGGGCTTCTTTGTGGTCTACAATGGGTTTTGGATAATGTTGAGTTTCCAATTCAGGAATCCATTTCTTGATGTATTTTAATTCTTTATCGAATTTTTTAATTTGCTCTGTAGGATTAAAAATTCTAAAATAAGGCGCAGCATCGACACCAGATCCTGCAGCCCATTGCCAATTACCAACGTTACTCGCCATTTCGTAATCCAACAATTTTTGAGCAAAGTACGTTTCACCCCAACGCCAATCAATGAGTAAATGTTTGCATAAAAAACTCGCCACAATCATACGCACCCTGTTGTGCATGTGTCCTGTTGCATTGAGTTCGCGCATGCCCGCATCTACAAAAGGATAACCAGTTTTTCCTTCGCACCATTTTTGAAATAACTCTTCATTGTTATCCCATTGAATTGCATCATATTTCGGTCTGAAACTTCCATTTTTGGTATGGGGAAAATGCCACAATATTTGCATGAAGAATTCGCGCCAAATCAATTCGTTCCAAAACGTTTCGTTCTTTTCTGCAATGGCCTTTTCAACCATTTTACGAATGGAAACGGCTCCAAAGCGAAGGTAAATTCCTAAATAAGAAGTTTTGTTTACCGCAGGAAAATTCCGTGTAGCTTCATAATTCTGAATTAAAGTTTTGGAAACATCAAAAGGCGTGACTTTTATGCTTGATGATTTAAAACCAATATCAGTTAAAGATAAAAAAGGGTAGGAGTGTTGTGCAATTTTATCCAATTTTTCTTCCGATGGATAATGAACTAGTTTTATTTTCTTGAAGTTTTCTTTCCATTTTTTTGAATAGGGTGTATACACCACATAAGGCGTACCGTCATCTTTTACAACTTCGCTTTTTTCAAAAATAACTTGATCTTTACTCGTCAGAAACGAAATGGCATGGGCTGTAAATAATTGATTCAACTCTTTATCCCGATTGCGCGCATAAGGTTCATAATCGTGATTGGTATACACCGCCGAAATTTTATTTTCCGAAATAAGTTTTTCAAATACTTCTTTAGGCTTACCGTGAAATATGGCTAACGATTTACCAATTTTATTTAATTCTGATTGGATTTTTTCTAATTGTTCGTGAATAAAACTAACTCGAGCATCATCTTTTGGAAGTTGCGATAAAATATGCTCATCAAAAATAAAAATGGGAAGTAGTTCTTCATTACTATTCAAAGCATGAAAAAGACCTACGTTATCCTCAACTCTTAAATCGCGTCTAAACCAAAAAATGTTCATGATTATTTATTTGTTTCAGGTTTCAAGTTGTTTTAACCGTTGACTAATAAAGTTGACATTCCGCCATCTACATGAAACACTTGTCCTGAAATCCAACTGCTTTTATCGCTCAATAAGAAAGTTGCCATTTGAGCACTGTCTTCGGGTGTTCCAAATCGTTTCAAGGGATGACGCTCGGCAGATTTTTCTTGTTTGGTTTCGTTGTTTAAGAATTTATCAGCTAGTGGTGTATCGGTTAATGAAGGCGCAATTACGTTGACTCTAATTTTAGGAGCATATTCTGCCGCTAATGCTTTTGCAAATCCTTCAATAGCTCCTTTTGCAGCAGCCACACTCGTATGAAAAGGCATTCCCATCGTTGCTGCAACACTGCTGAATAAAACAATACTCGATTGTTCGCCAGCCGTTAAATTGGGTAATACTGCCTGAATTACTTTTACCAAACTGATGAAATTAATCTGTAAATCAGCTTCAAAGGCTTCGGGTTTTAATCCTCTAAACGGACGCAAATTAATACTTCCTGGGCAATACACCAAACCATCAATAACAGCTGGTAGTTGTGACGTGTCCAAACTATCAGTTGAAGCATCAAAAGGTATGTGGGTAACGTTTAATCCCGCTAAATTTTCATTGGTTCTAGAAGCTACAAATAGCTTGTTATCATTTTGAAGTTCTTTCGCTATAGCTAATCCGATGCCGTAAGAACCACCTATTAATAGTATATTTTTCATATTTTGGAATTTTTTATATGGTATTTTAATTTTTAAATTCACCAAATAATTCAATTAATTTTTTTCTTCGATAATCAAAGATTTCATCAAGTTTTGGTTTTACCAAAAAGGGATGTACTAATTGCCCAATGATTCCCATCGGTACTTTATAATCAATAATATCTTCCATTTCAACACCACCCGGAATTTCTTTAATGAAATGTTTGTGATGCCATAAAGCATAAGGCCCAAAACGTTGCTCATCTACAAAATACTGTTTGTCTACCACATGAGTAATTTCGGTAACCCATTTCGTAGGAATGCCTAAAACAGGCGTAACAATATATTGAATGATTTGCCCCGGAAACATCGGACGGTCGGCACCTGATAAAATGGTAAAACCCATATAATCGGGTGTTATTAATTGTAAATTCTTCGGATCAGACAATAAATCCCAAGCTTTATCTAAACTGATCGGTAAGTTTTGTTTGGTGTGTAAACGGTATATTTTCATGGAATCATTATTTGCTGTAAAGTTATTAAATTTGTTCAACATAAAAACCAAAACATTAAACAAAAATTAGCTATTTAAGTAATAATTAACATTTGGATCAAATACAATTTGTAATTTTGGAACACTAAACAATTATATCATGAAAAAAATAAGTTTGTTATTGGCGCTTTTGTTAGCCAATTTTTATGTTACAGCACAAGTTAAAACTCCGCAAGCGAGTCCGTTAGCTAAAATTGATCAAGTGGTAGGATTGACAAATATTCAAGTTGAGTACTCTAGACCTAGTGCAAAGGGAAGAACCGTTTATGGCGATTTAGTTCCCTTTGGTAAACTATGGAGAACGGGTGCCAACGGAAATACTACGATTTCTTTTAGTGAAGATACTAAAATAGCGGGTAAAGAACTTAAGAAAGGAAAATATGCATTGTACACAACTCCTAAAGCTGATAGTTGGGATGTTATTTTTTATTCTGATACCAATAACTGGGGATTACCTGAAGAATGGGATGAAGCAAAAGTAGCCCTTAAAGTAAGCATTAAGCCAGAGACTACTACAAAATCAGTAGAGTCATTTTCTATTTTTCTAAACAATTTAACCAATGATGCTGGGGTGATTGAATTATCGTGGGAACGCACAATGGTGAGTATTCCTTTTACAGTTCCTACACAAGAGGCTGCAATGAAGAGTATTGAGAAAACGCTAGCGGGTCCGGCTGCTGGTGATTATTTTGCGGCAGCACAATATTTTTATCAATCGAATAACGACATGAATAAAGCGTTAACGTGGGTGAATACCGCAATAAGCTTGATGCCTAAAGACAAAGACCTACCGTATTGGTATTTGCGTTTAAAATCGTTAATTCAAGCGAAATTAGGTGATAAAAAAGGAGCTATTGAAACGGCTAAAGAATCGTTAGCCTTAGCGGCTAAAGCAGGGAATGGGGATTATGAAAAAATGAATAAAGACAGCATTGCTGAATGGTCTAAATAATTTTAGATTGTATTGATAAAAAGAAGTCCAGTAGTTATACTGGACTTTTTTTATGCTTTAGTTCGGAAGAATTTTTGCAGCAGAAATGCAATACTTATGGTTAACAATACCCCAATTAAATTCAACCATAAATAACCTAACTTTTCACTTTCATTGGATTCAAACAAGATGTACTTCAGAAAAATTAGTATTACAATAGTTTGACTAATCAACCCGCTATAGAACGCTGCTTTTCCTTTGATGTAGTGAAAATAAAATCCAATAAGAAATATGCCTAAAACCGTTCCATAAAATATGGAACCAATGATGTTGACCAATTGAATTAAATTCTCAAAAAGGGAAGAGACACAGGCAAAACCAATAGCGATGATTCCCCAAAACAAGGTGAAATATTGAGTGGCAACCACATATTGTTTTTCTGATTTCACTTTCACATTGCGCTTGTACAAATCAATAGAGGAAGTAGCCGCTAAAGAGTTTAATCCAGAAGCACTAGAGGACATGGCAGCGCTAATTATTACAGCGAGCAACAATCCCAACAGGCCTTTTGGCAAGTAATTCATTATGAAATATAAAAACACATAATCTTTGTCATTAGTTTCGGCACTATTATCGGCCTTAGAAATGATTTCTTTTGCTGTATTTCGTAATTCTTTCTCTTCCAATGAAAGTGCAATCATTTTTTTTCGAAGCGTAGGATTATCATATGCATTATGCTTTAACTGTTCGATGTAAATTTGATTCACTACTTTTTTATCAATATTGATTTGGTTCAGTTTTGCTTCAAGTGCTTCATATTCCTTTTTTTGATCCGAATGGAGTACTTTCTCCACATTGGTTGGATTAAAATGCAAGGGAGCATCATTAAATTGGAAAAACACAAAAACCAAAACACCCGTTAATAAAATAAAGAATTGCATCGGTACTTTTAAAATACCATTCATGATGAGTCCCATTTGACTCTCTTTAATCGATTTTCCCGAAAGGTAGCGTCCTACTTGTGATTGGTCGGTTCCAAAATAAGAAAGCATTAAGAAAAAACCACCGGTAATTCCACTCCAAACCGTGTAGCGGGTTTCAGGATTATAAGAGAAATCTAAAATATCCATTTTACCATTGGCACCGGCAATATGCAGTACATTTGAAAAATCAACATCTTCTGGTAAATAGGCTAAAATGACAAAAAAGGTAATGAACATCCCCGACATGATGACAAACATTTGTTGCTTTTGGGTAACATTTACCGCTTTTGTGCCGCCCGTAACGGTGTAGATAATTACTAATACGCCAATGATAATATTTAAGAACGTTAAATTCCAACCCAGTAATGCCGACAAAATAATAGAAGGCGCATAAATCGTAATTCCGGTACCTAGACCTCTTTGAATTAAAAACAAGACTGCTGCTAGGGTGCGGGTTTCAACATTAAAGCGCTGCTCTAAATATTCATAAGCCGTATACACTTTCAAACGGTGGTAAATAGGAATGAACGTATAGGCAATAACAATCATAGCTATTGGTAAACCAAAATAAAATTGCACAAATCCCATGCCGTCGTGATAGGCTTGCCCGGGTGTCGATAAAAAGGTAATGGCACTGGCTTGGGTTGCCATAACGGATACTCCAACCGTAAACCAAGGGGTTTCATTATTATCTAATAAATAATCTTTTACCGTAGCACTTCCTTTGGTTTTTACCACACCATACACTACAATAAAAAATAGGGTAGTAGATAATACAATCCAATCTAAAATTTCCATACTAGTTGTATATTTCCATTAGTAAATAGAAAATTAAAATATATAAAGCATTTAGAATCAAAACGATACTATAGCTTTTTTTCCATTTATGTTTTTGTTCTTCCATATTTTAGTTTTTCTAAATTCCAAACATCCATCATCCATCATCCAGTCATTACTCTAATGCAATCATATTCGCCAGTAATCGATAGGCACCACTTACACCTTCGGGTAATTCTCTAAAGAAACTCAAGCCCGTGTAGATATAATTTCCTTTTCCATATTTGGCAATCAATAAACCTCCATTTTTAGGCATTTCTCCAGCATCATTGGCTGCTAATATTGGTGTAAATTCAGTTCCCCATTTGTTTGGATAATACAAACCTTGTTCCTGTACCCATCCGGTAAAATCGTTTTCAGTAATCTTATTAGGATGATTTAATACTCGATGTTCTGGAGCTAATAAGGTAACCTGAGCCTTTTCATTGGTCACACGATCATTAGATAGTTTTAATTCATAAGGTGCTACTTCTTTGGTAACTAATCCATTAGTAGTATTGTATTGCACAATTAAATTGCCACCATTGTACACATATTCAAATACTACTTTGTTTTTGTATTTTAGTTCATCAAGCACATTAAAGGCTCTAATACCTAAAATTACAGCATCAAATGCGGAAAGTTTTTCAAGCGTAATTGCATCGGGTGGTATCAAAGTAACCGTATATCCTAAATTTTCTAAACTTTTAGGAACTTCATCGCCAGCACCCATAATATAGCCAATCGATTTTGCTTTGGTTTCAATAGCCAATTTGACTAGTTTGGCTTCTGACGGCACTAAAATGGTTTGCTTAGGAATATGCGGATATTGAATAGTAATTAATTCCGAATCAATAGTTTGGTGGTCTATTTCAACCAGTGCTTTGAGTGTAGTCGTTACTTCTTTTTTTCCAGGGAATACCTTAAATGTGAATTTTTGATCTTCATTTTTAGCTGTAATAGTAAACGGAATTGCTGTGGGACTCACACTCCAATCCTCAGGAAGTTGTAACGATAATTTACCTGAAACACCCGCGCGATGCGCTTTTACCACTACGCTAATTTCTTTAGGTTGTGTGTTGTTAAAAATCACAACTTTAGGAGCAATGGCAGTAGTTACACTCGGCAATACAGTAAATGGGACATAGGTTTCTCCGTCGTCAGGGTTGTTGAATTTATAACTGATGTTTTTTACAAATTCAATTAGTGTTCCTTCAATTTCTAAGGTGAATACAACCGGATAATTACTAGAAATTTCGGGCAATATTCTCAAGGATTTATCGGATACACGATACATTCCCTCTGATTTTTTTTCTTTAAGCCAAAACAAATTGGAATAATCGGTAGTGCTTCCTACAACGCAATCATTGAACTGAAAATTATGTTTTTCATTGTTTTTCAAAACCACATTTTTAGTGGCATCTTGAATATTCAGTGCGCTAACACTTACTAATTTAACGGTTGACGCACTTCTATTAATGACTTCAAACGTAAGGTTGAACTTGCTGTCTTTTGTAGTAGTTTCTGTATCGGCAACCGCTTCCATAAATAAGCCACTGCAGGCCTCTATAATTTTCAGAATTTGTTTGCTTTTTATCGCTTTCCAATGGCTGTCTTCAAGTTTTTGAATCAAATTATAGGCGGCTACTAAATTAGGAATATGCACTGCTGGGTTTTCAAAGTTGAAGTTGTTCTCCACTGCATAGAGCAGGGTGCCAATTTCTTTTCCACCAGAGACGCGATTCCAAGTGGTGTCAATGCCCTCAAATATGGAACTGCTTTTCGGGTAATCTCCTTTTAATAATTCTAAGTATTCGGTTTCTGCTCCTCGTGATCCTAAGGTTCCAAAGCCTTGACATTTATGCTGACTTCGGCTTAATGCGGCAATTTCATTATTGCTTTTTCCTTTCAACGGATAAAATACATTGGAATTGATCGCTATTAGATTGGATTTATCGGCTGCATCAAAGGCTTCCTGACTTCCGTAAAACCACCATGAAGTATTAAAAAACACTCTTTTTGGTTGATAAGGAGTTACAGCAACCGCTTCTAAACTCAACTGTGCCGATGCGGTATGATGGCCGTGAGTGGTTCCTGGCGTGTTGTGTGCAAAACGATTGATGATGATGTCGGGGCGAAAGGTTTCAATTACTTGCAGCACATCTTCTAATACTTCGTTTTTGTTCCAAATCGAAAAGGTTTCATTCGGTTCTTTTGAAAATCCAAAATCATTGGCACGGGTAAAAAACTGTTCTCCACCATCAATTCTTCGAGCTGCTAACAATTCTTGTGTACGAATAGCGCCCAATTTCTCTCTAAGTTCGGTACCAATTAAGTTTTGACCGCCATCACCTCGGGTTAACGATAAATAGGCAGTTTGCGCATGATACTGATTGGAAAAATAAGTAATTAATTTAGTATTCTCATCATCTGGATGCGCTGCTACATACAATACCTTTCCTAGAAAGTTGAGCTTTTGTACTTGCTCATAAATGTCAACCGAATTGAGTTTTTGTGGTGCTTGTGCCCATAGAAGGGTCGAGCAACAAACAAGTACGAGTAACGTATATTTTTTTAGCATACTAAATCGTGTTTAATCAAAAAATTCTTTTTCTTCTGTAATTCTATAAATCACCGAGATTCCTTTTTGCATTAATAGGTTGTTTGGATACGTAATGAGTTCGCCATCACTTGATTGTAAAATTATATAAAACGCTTTTACATCCATGATTTCTCCTTCAACTGGAAAGTCTTTATCGTGAATCTTTATTTTATCACCAATTTTAAACGGATAGGAAAAAAAGATGATGATTCCGGCAGAAATATTACTCAAAATAGACCATTGGGCAAACGATGCCACACCCACCACGGCAAATACTGAAGAGGTAATCAACAAAATTTGATCTTTCTTTACCCCCCAAATGATGACGATTGAAGTGAATGCTAAGATATTGATGAGTAAATGAATGTATTTGACGACCAAGTTTGTTCGATGTTCTAATATCGAGTTGCTTTTAGCATATTTTCTGACAATTTTTGTACTGCTGATTCTAAAAATGAAATATAAAACCAATACGATTAACGTACCAATTTCTTCATGTAAATACGGATTTTCAACTAATTTAAACATAACTAAGTAATTTTTTATACAGTAATTCGGTAGGTAATCCTACCACGTTTGTATATGATCCTTCAATTTTTGAAATACCTATTAACCCAATCCAATCTTGTATGCCATAGCTACCGGCTTTGTCAAAGGGCTGGTACTGGTCTAAATAATACCGAATGGCTTCATCCGATAGGGTGCCAAAGGTTACTTTGGTACTACAATGAAACACTTCGGTTTTTGCAATCGATTTGATGCAAACCGAAGTAATGACTTCGTGGGTTTTATTTGATAATTTTTGTAACATTGCCAATGCATCTTCGGCATCGGTTGGTTTACCTAAAGCGCTTTCATTCAGCCAAACAATAGTGTCGCTCGTGATTAAGAGGTCGTTGGTGTCTAATTCCTTTTCAAAAGCATTGGCTTTCAATTCGGCTAAATAATTGGTTATTTCGGCTCCTTGTAATCCATCAGGATATATTTCTTCAATTTCTTTTAAGCGAATGGAGTAGGATAAATCCATGTCTTTAAAAAATTGTTGCCTTCTGGGCGAACCCGAAGCTAAAATAATATTTTTATGTGCCAGTAGTTCTTTAAGCATGTTTCAACGAATATACAATAACAGCAACAGAAAGAATACTGCAAAATAAAACCACTTGTAGCGTGCGTTCTAAAAGTGCAAATTCCTTTTGGGTGGTGCTGGTAATTAATTTTATTCCCATGAATAATAAGGGTCCGACCATTGTTAATAATATGAAACTAAGGGCAATGGTTAATTCAAATAAAAACGTGTTGCAATAATACAATATGGCGCCTAGAACGACCACTATAATTACGCCCAGTAAACTCTTTGCTTTGTTTAAACCAAAACGTGTTACTACCGTGTTGTTGCCTAGCATGTCATCGGTTGCTCTGTTTTTTAAATCGCGCAGCAGTTCTTTTATGAGGGTTAAGCCAAAACCTAAAACAGCATAATCAATAAGAATGCCAAACACTTCACTCATGCGCACTTTATTAGAAATATCAGTAGCCGGAAAAATATCAAACAAGGCAATAACTGCAATGCTTATCGCAACCAATAGCGCTGTAATACAATTACCTAATAACGGAATTTGCTTCAAGTTGGTAGCTTGAACATAGAGTAGGGTAGCGACCAATACAAAAAGGGAAGCAAAGGTAGGTTTGTAAATGAAATTGGCTAAGTAAAAACCAATACCTACGCCAACAATGGTTAAACCAATGTACCAGTTATACGCTGCCGCTTCAGAGATTGTGGTGCCTACCAGTCGGTGTTTCGGTTGTTTGATTTCGTCTTCTTCTTGGTTCATAATGTGTTGCATGACAGCACCTCCAGCTGCAATACAAACCGTTGACAACACTAAAAGGATATAGTTGAAATCGGTTAGCGCTAAATCAATATAAGATTGCGTTAAAAATAAATAACGGAAAACCAATTGCATCATTACAAGCAATAGTAGGTTTTGATATTTTATGAGTTTTAAGTATTTCATTTTTGGTTTTCTTATTCCATTTCAACATTCCTTGTTCAATTTAATCCATTTAATCTTTTAATCCGTGGCTAATAAAATTAACGGTTTAGTTTGACCTACTGTTAAAAACATCTCTTATATGGTTTATTGCGTAACACAAAGTCAATCACAAAGTTTCACAAAGTTTCACAAAGTTTTTCCATCTTCCAACATCCATCTTCCATCTTCCATCATCAATCAAACTTCGCATCAAAATGCTCCATCCATTTGCCTTGTACTTTCATGACTTGTTCAATGACATCGCGCACAGCGCCTTTTCCGCCTTCTATGTGTGAAATGTAGTGTGAAATTCCTTTGATTTCTGGAACGGCATTTTGTGGACACGTTGGTAATCCTACTAATTGCATCACGTGATAATCTGGAATGTCATCACCCATATACAATACGTTTTCTGGAGCAATACCATAAATATCGGTGAATTCCTTGAAGGTTTCCACTTTATTGGGTACGCCCAAATAAATATCGGTGATGCCCAAATTGCGTAAGCGTACACGAACTCCTTCATTGCTTCCGCCCGAAATAATGCAAACTGTATATCCGTTTTCAAGTGCGGCTTTCATAGCATAACCATCTCTTATGTTCATGTTGCGCAACATTTCACCAGTAGGTGTTACGTGAATAGTACCGTCGGTTAAAACCCCATCGACATCAAAGACGAAGGTGGTAATTTGGTTCATGATTTCTTTATAACTTTTTGACATGTTGAATCGATTGTGTGAGTAATTGATAAATTGTTTTGTATTCGGGATTTTCTATGAAATCTAAATGTTTTTCTATGGTTTGGATATCGTTGCGCACTGCCGGACCCGTTTGTGCCGCACTAGGCGCAAGGGACTCAATTTTACGAGCGGTTTCCTGAATTAACGGATGCAGCACTTCAAACGGAATGTGGTGTTCCGTACAAATTTCGTGTCCAATGTGGTACATGTGATTTACGAAATTACATACAAAAACAGCCGCTACGTGTAAACTCTTGCGTTGTTCGGAAGTAATGGAAACTACTTTTTGTGAAATAGAGTGTCCTAATGTTTCTAAAAGTTGGTAATCAATTTCATTTTCAGCTTCTATACAAATAGGAATGCTCGAAAAGTCGATTTTCTTGCCTTTGGTAAAGGTTTGTAACGGATAAAACACGCCCTTTTTATTGTTGTCTTGCAGTACCGAAATATCCGACGAACCCGAAGTATGCACTACGAGTCTATTATTAAAAGGTAATTGTGCTGCTACCTCAGCAATAGCATCATCTGAAACCGCGATGATGTAAACGTCTGCTTCGGTGATTTTTTGATAGTCATTTGCAATTTTGTCTTCTGGAAGCAATGCTGCTAAAGGGCTTGGGTTTCGAGCTACCGCTTGCACCAAAGCTACCTCTTTAGCCTGCAAAAACACTTGTATTAAGTGCTGCGCTACATTTCCTGAACCAATGAGTACGACTTTTATCATGGTGCTAAAATAGTGATTTTTGGGGAAAAAGACAAGAGTGGGGAGTATTCAGTATTCAGTCTCGGTGATCAGTCTCAGTTATCAGTCACAGTTATCAGTCACAGTTTTCAGTCACAGTGATCAGTCACAGTATTCAGTATTTCTATTTTATGGACTTGAACTAACTTCTATGCATAAACTAACTTATATGACTTATATGTTTAAAAATTAAATGCAACGAACAATTAATGAGATGCTTGACAGCATGACAAACTAGGCGTTGATTCCTTTATAAACAACGAACAACGAGTTAGGAACAACGAAATGTTGAAATGTAAATTTGACCTACTGACCACTGCGACTGTGACTGTGACTGAAAACTACCTCAAGCTCGCGCCCAACTGGCTTTCAAAATTGCCTTGTAGTTTACTCATGATTTTATCGATTTGAGTATCGGTTAGGGTTTTTGAATGGTCTTGTAAAATGAAGCTTACCGCATACGATTTCTTCCCTTCGGGTAGGTTAGCGCCTTGGTACACATCAAATAAATTCACTTCTTTTAATAGGCTTTTTTCGGTTTGTTTGGCAAGGGTGTAGATTTGCTCAAACTGTATCTTTTCATCTACTAGTAATGCAAAATCACGACGTACTTCAGGATATTTAGGAATGTCGGTATATTTGATTTTATTGGAAATATATTTCTGCATTTTACCCCAATTGAAGTCGGCATACAACACTTCTTGCTTGATGTCGAAGTGTTTGATTATTAATTTCTTAACCACTCCGAATTCAACAATTACTTCTTTACCAATAGCAAGTGCCATTCCTTCTGAAAATACATCGTTACTAAACGGTAAACTGGTTACTTTTTGATCCAATCCTAAACGCGATATTACCGCCATAACGTATCCTTTCAATAAAAAGAAATCAGATTTTTCTTGTGCTTTTAACCAGCTTTCATTGTTTTTGTTTCCAGAAAGGGTAAGCGTTAAGTGTTTCTCTTCTATATAGCCTTCTGTGGTGTTGTGGTATGATTTTCCGAATTCGAAGAATTTTAAATCGGTTCTTCTGCGGTTGCAATTGAACGATACTGCTTCTAATGCCGAAAACAACAACGATTGACGCATTGCCGATAAATCGTTACTCAACGGATTCAACATGACTACATTATGCGCTGCTTCTAATTGTTCAGAAAGGGCTACATAATCGGGAGTCGTTAAAGAATTGGCCATCATCTCGTTAAATCCTAACGCACATAATTGAGTGGCAATGGTGTTCTGTACATTAAATTCTTCGGTACGAGCAGCATTGGCTACTGTAGCATTCAGCTTCCCTGGAATTTGAATGTTGTTGTAACCATACACGCGTAAAATCTCTTCAATGACATCAATTTCACGAGTAACATCCACACGATACGCTGGAATAGTCAATCCTAAACCAACTTCTGAAATAGAGTTTACTTTAATGTCTAATGACGCCAATATTTTTTTTATGGTATCGGGTTTGATTTCTTCCCCGATGATTTTATTTACTTTGTTGAAATGAATGAACACGCTAAAATCTTCAATCTTTTTTGGATATACATCAATGATGTCCGACGTGATTTCTCCTCCGGCTACTTCTTGAATCAATAACGCAGCACGTTTCAACGCATATTCGGTAATGTTTGGATCGATACCTCTTTCAAAACGGAATGAGGCATCGGTATTCAAACCGTGTCTTTTAGCTGTTTTTCTAACGGAAACCGGATTGAAATAAGCGCTTTCTAAGAAAATAGCGGTTGTTGTTTCTGAAACACCCGATGTTTTTCCTCCAAACACTCCTGCAATACACAACGGTCCGTTTGCATCACAAATCATTACGTCTTCTTCGTGCAAGGTGCGTTCTACGTCGTCTAGTGTAACAAATTTAGTACCCGCCGCAACGGTTGAAACGTTAATTTTATTGCCTTCAATGTGTGCAGCATCAAAAGCATGTAGCGGTTGTCCTAACTCGTGCAACACATAATTAGTAACATCGACTACATTGTTTTTTGGGGTTAACCCAATGGCTTTTAGTTTATTTTGTAACCAACTTGGCGATGGTTTCAGCGTGATTCCTGAAATGGTTACGCCACAATAGCGCGGCACTAATTTACTGTCGGCTACTTTTACATCTATTTTTAAGGTGCGTTTTTCTACTTTGAATTTACTTACCGATGGCGTAATCAATTCTGATGATTTTCCATGTTGTAACAATCCAGCTCTCAAATCGCGCGCTACTCCCATGTGCGACATCGCATCGGCACGGTTAGGAGTTAATCCGATTTCAAAGACCTCATCGGTTTCTATATCAAATACTTTGGCTGCGGGTGTTCCAGCTTGTAATGCTGCGTCAAGAATCATGATGCCGTCGTGACTTTCGCCTAATCCTAGTTCGTCTTCAGCACAAATCATTCCGTGGCTTTCTTGACCGCGTATTTTTCCTTTCTTAATTTCGAATGCGTTTCCTTCTTTATCAAACAATTTAGTACCAATGGTGGCTACAGGCACTTTTTGTCCTGCCGCAACATTAGGCGCTCCACATACAATTTGAACGGGTGCGTTGCCATCGCCTAAATCTACTGTGGTGATTTTTAATTTATCGGCATCAGGATGTTTTTCACATGTAAGTACGTGACCAACTACCACGCCTTGCAATCCTCCTTTTAAACTTTCAAATGCATCAACACCTTCCACTTCAAGACCTAAGTCGGTAAGTATGTCTGCAATTTCTTCAGATTTTAAATCGGTTTTAATGAATTGTTTGATCCAATTATAAGATATACGCATTTTGTATCGAATTTTTAAAAAAGCAAAGATACTTTTAAAAATTAGAAATTAAAAATTAGAAATTAAAAATTAGAAATTAAAAAGTGTTCAGTGTTCGGTGTTCAGGGAAAAGGGATTAGTGATCAGTCTCAGTTTTAGTCTCAGTCTCAGTCTCAGTTTTCAGTATAATCCATTTAATCTGTGAATCCGTGGCTAAAAAATCAACGTATAGTTTGTCACTTCGAGGTACGAGAAGTCTCATAAAGATAATGTGATGCTTCCTTACGTCAGCATGACAAACTGGGTGGTGAACAACGATTAACGAATTATGAATAACGAACAATGAATAAGATGCTTGACAGCATGACAAACTGGGTGTGAAAGGGAGTATTCAGTGTTCAGTCTCAGTCTCAGTTTTCAGTATAATCCTTTTATCTGTGAATCCGTGGCTAATAAATTCAACGTGTAGTTTGACCCATTAAAGTAAGAAAGCACAAAATTCTAGTGAACCTTGTGCTTTCCTTGTGTGCTTTGTGGTTAAATGATTATTACCATATAAGTCATATAAGGTAATTTAAGTTGATTTTCGTAGAAGTTAGTTCAAGTACATAAAAGAGAAATACTGAACACTGTGACTGCGACTGACCACTGACCACTACCTATTTTTTCAGGAACGAAATTAATCCACTGAAATACGTTTTTTGGTCGTCATACATACACATGTGGCTTCCATTTTCGCAATATAAATAGGTGCCTTTTGGAGTCAGTTTTGCCATTTCTTCCATGTGCTTTGGATCCATAGTGTCGTGTTGTGCGCCAATGACTAGGGTAGGGATGGCGATGTCTTTTAACTGGGCTTTTCTATCCCAGTTTTCTAGTTTGCCTGCTACGCCAAATTCGCTTGGGCCTTGCATGGTTACATAAAGGGATTGATTCATTTTTGCAAAGGAACGGTTAACCGGCTCTGGCCAGTTTTTTGCCGGAAAACGTAAAATGTGTTTTTCATAGAAATTAGGAATCAACAATTCCATGTATCTTGGATTGGCAAAATCTTTTGCTGCTTCTATCTTTTCAATTTCAGCTAACACGGCAGGATTCATTTGCTTCGCTAAGACTTCGTCGGCATATTTTCCATATTCTGGGCAACTCGACATCATGTTTGAAATGATGAGGCCTTTCATGTGTTTTTGATATTTTAAGCTGTATTCCATGGCTAAAATGCCGCCCCACGAATGACCAAGTAAGTAGAAGTTGGTTTCGTCTAGTCCTAAGGCGATGCGCACTTGTTCTACTTCTTCTACATAACGGGCTAAATCCCACATGGATTCGTCGTTTGGATTGTCGGAATTCCCGCAACCTATTTGATCATAATAAATGAACTCGATGCCTTCGGCTGGTAAGAAGTTTTCAAAACATTCAAAATACTCGTGTGTGGCTCCAGGGCCTCCATTCAATAACAATACTTTAATTTTCGGATTGTTGCCAATGCGTTTCGTCCATACGTTGAACGTGCCTTTTGGTGTGTTAATCGGAATCATTTTTATGCCTCCGGTTTGAACAGAATCTTTACTCTGAGCAAAGTAGTCGTTTGTTTCTGTTGTGGCTTTTTGATTACAACTTTGTAGGAGTAGAACGCCTACTAAGGCAAGACAAAGGTGAAGTGTTTTTTTCATAAGATTGGTTTTTTGTTCGTACTAAGGTAGGGATTTTTTTAAATTTTCAGGTTTCAAGTTTCAAGTTTCAAGTTTCAGGTTTGAGTGTTCAGTGTTCAGTGTTCAGTAATCAGAGATCAGTCTCAGTGGGGAGTTGGGAGTGATTAGTGAGTGAATATAGACAATTACTCTTTATGAACTTTGTAGATGATTTTATCAAAATTTAGAGATTGCCCTTTTTTGTTCTAGTTCTTTGGCTACCTTTAATTTCGATTCCTTTTCAATATTGAATTGTTCATCAAGTAATTTATCTATAAATCTAATCCAAGCCCAATCAGGTTTTTTGCCATTGTCGACAGGAGGTATAGTGTAATAGCAATAAATATTTTCCCCCGACCATTGCTTGCCAAAACCATTGGGTTCGCCATAAGCAAGTTTTAATAATTCATAAGTATAGGGGTGATATTCTGTTATAACCTTTATTTCTCGGATTTTACCTTTAAATACTGATAAATATATGCCTAATATTTTTGCATTATCAATACTTTCAAAATTTTTATCATTTCTTATGTCTAAAACATAATTTACATTATTTGAAAAATTGTAAAAGTTATTATTTATATACAAATCAAATAGTTTGGAATTTGATTCTGCATTAATTGCAGATGAATAATTACTGATCTCACTTCCTAACTTGATTCCGCGAAAACCATTATTTTCTTCTAATTTTTGTAAATTTTGTGAAAATGAATTTATACTAATTATTATAAAAAGTAAAATATTAAGCCTCATATTATTTTGATTTCTATTTAAAAACGTCTTTCAAAAATACAATTTATTTGGTCTTAATAATTATTTTTTTGTAGTTCAGTTTTCCTTTTAGTGTGTTAAACTAATTTCAGCATGTAAGTAGCGTGTATTACAATCGTTTCTTTATTCAATAACAACCCATTTTTTATCGCTGTTGAGTTTGAAAGAGCCTAGATGTTCTCGGGAGCATTCATAAGGGGCAATGAGAGATAAAAAGTTGGTGCCGTCTGTGCCACGGTACAGGTGGTATATTTCTCCAATTACGGGTTCAAAGGCAAATTTTGCGTTGTAAACGAGTTCGTTGTACTCAAACTCCTTCATGAGGCTTTCATATTGTTGTTTGAGTTCGCTGAACTTGTTTTCAAATTCTTTGTTGACACTTCTAATGCCTCTGCTTTTAAAGGCAACTACATCGTCTATTTGTATTATGGGAGCGCCTACACTGGTGGCATAGGTCATTAATTTAGCATTGTAGCCTTCTGTTTCTGAATAGACTACATTGTCTGGTTTTTTGGTTTCCATAACTTATCGTTTAGATATTTTATTGTTGGAGATGCTGCGTTGTCTGGTGCATTTGAAGCGGTCAATGTCGGCACTACGTTTAGCGCTGTGTTTGGTTTTGCAGTTTTCTACACGGGTGCGCCATAGTTTGTAGCTGCTCCATTTGAGCTCTTTTTTCATTAGGGCTTTTACGTCGGCTTCGGCTAATCCAAACTGGAAAGTAATGGCGTCAAAGGGTGTACGGTCTTCCCATGCCATTTCAATGATTCTATCGATTTGGCTTTCGGTTAAGGGTACGTCGGTATTGGGTGCGCTGATGATTGGCTTCACTTTGTTTATCGTTTGTAATAAATAATTAAACAAAAGTAGGGATTATTTTGGAGAAAAAAAAGGGATGATGAATTAATTGATAATTGATAATGGATAATTGATGATGGGTGATGGGTGATGGGTTTGGTCAGTCTCAGTTTTCAGTCGCAGTGGTCAGTTGCAGTGGTTGTTTGTTGGGGGTTGGAATCAATGACGGGATGTAAACAGTTGTTAAATATCTCATTTTCAATTAATTGTTTGGATATTTTTTTTATATTTAAAATCTAAACTAATTCAAATGGAGAATCACTATCGCAGTATTATGCCTAAGAAATCAGATAAATATTTGATTAATGGCGCAATTAAAACTTGGAATGGGGCTTTTAGTCCAGTGTATTCAACGGTTTCAACGGTTGAGCCTTATGCGCCTACTTTATTGGGTGAAGTACCTGATTTAACTGAAAAGGAAGGTTTAGAGGCGGTTGCCGCTGCGCATAATGCTTTTGATAACGGTCAAGGAATTTGGCCTACCATGAAAGTGAGTGACCGCATAAAATGTGTCGAAAACTTTGCGCACCAAATGAAAGCAACTCGAGCAGAGGTGGTGCAGTATTTGATGTGGGAAATTGGTAAATCGCTTCCCGATAGTGAAAAGGAATTTGATCGTACGGTGGATTACATTTTTGAAACTATAAAAAGTTATAAGGAATTGAATGCTAGAAATGCTCATTTTTCAAATGTTCAAGGAATCAATGCCATGATCAGAAGGAGTCCGCTTGGGGTGGTTTTGTGTTTAGGTCCTTATAATTATCCTTTGAATGAAACCTTTACGTTGCTCATTCCGGCAATTATCATGGGTAATACGGTGGTGTTCAAACCTGCAAAATTAGGGGTGTTACTTATTGAACCTTTATTAGAAATTTTCAATCAATCATTTCCGAAAGGCGTCATTAATATTGTTTTTGGACGAGGTAGGGCATTGGCCGCTCCCATAATGAAATCTGGAATGGTAAGTGTTTTGTCTTTAATAGGCAACAGTAAAGCGGCTGTAGCACTTCAAGATTTACACCCAAATAAGAATCGATTGCGATTGATTTTGGGATTAGAAGCTAAAAATCCGGCCATTATTTTAGCGGATGCGAATATGGATTTGACGGTTTCAGAATGCATATCGGGAAGTTTGTCTTTCAACGGGCAACGGTGTACTGCTTTGAAATTAATTTATGTACACGAAGCAGTAAAAGACGAATTTTTAGAGAAGTTCTGCGAAAAAGTGGATGATTTAGTTTTTGGAAATCCGTGGGATAAGGACGTGTTTTTAACGCCTCTACCCGAAAAAGAGAAACCTCAATATATTAGAGAACTTATTGATGATGCGTTGCAAAAAGGCGCCAAAATAATGAATCCTAAAGGGGGTGTTGTTACAGATAATTATATTTATCCTGCTGTTATTTATCCTGTTGATGCAAGTATGCGATTGTTTCATGAGGAACAATTTGGACCCGTAGTACCTGTTATTGCTTTTAAAGATGTTGCCACGCCTTTAGCGGATATGTCGCAGTCTAATTATGGACAACAAGTGAGTTTGTTTGGAAAAAACAGCGAAGTTATAGCTCCA
>Ga0315907_10003124_pt1 | contig 19950 bp, 22 predicted proteins | sample LakEriMetagenome_3_FD_203525 | JGI IMG/M metagenome (GOLD analysis project Ga0315907, IMG submission 203525) | Freshwater fungal communities from buoy surface, Lake Erie, Ohio, United States - Buoy 12 MA123 | ecosystem: Environmental > Aquatic > Freshwater > Lake > Lake biofilm | place: USA...
CCAGGTGGCCATAGGTAATTCAAAGGCAATTCCTGCACCAAGGGTGATATCGATCAAACTTTCCAGATAGTCGCTCAACATAGGGCGATATTCCAGTATGCCAGCCGATCCGATCTTATAATTGGACAAGAAATTAAAGGTGAATGGAGCCAATAGAAAATAGCCAAAACAAGCTCCGATGAAAAAGAAAAGCGATACCCAGAAAATAACCCCTCTTGTATATTTCAATTCACTTGGGTGAAGAGCGGGTTTTATAAAGCGCCAGACTTCCCAAAGTATATAGGGAAGCGCAACGATGAAGCCTCCTGCGAAAGCTATAGTTATACTGGACATGAATGTTCCGCTAACACTGGTAACCTGAAGATTTAATTGCATAGGAGGCAAACATAAAGAATCACCCATGCCCAATGAATGGCTCAAGGAACACAATAAGCGGTAGGATATGAATTCATTACGGGTTGGTCCCATAATAACATTGTCGAATATCCAATCGATAAATATGAAGAAGAATATTGCAGATAATAAAACAGCTAGTACTGCACGCATGATATGCCACCGCAAAGCTTCAAGATGATCTATAAAGCTCATTTCAGCTTCTTCAGACTCTTGTCCTCTTATCTTTTTAAAAAATGATTTTCTTCCATTATCAGCGCCGGCCACAGTAAAAATTTAGAGACAAAATTAAGGGAATTGCGGGGGATAAAGATTATTGAAGTAAACGAACCCTGAGCATCTCTATTCGGGTGTCGCTGACGCTGAGGATCTCAAATTCCATATTGCCTATTATAATTCTCTCTTTTTCCTTTGGTATTTTTTCATGATGGCTTATGATAAGGCCTGAGAGAGTCTCAGAATCTGAATCAGGTAGATCTAAATTATATTTCTGATTAAGATGATCAATCTCTAATCGTCCGGCAAAAATGAATTCCTTATCGGTAATCTGTTTTTCAATAAATTCTTCGGTATCATGTTCATCTTGAATTTCACCAAAGATCTCTTCCAACAGATCTTCCATCGTAATAATACCTGCCGTTCCACCAAACTCATCGACTACCCAGGCAATACTCTTGCGTTCCCTGGTGAATTTATTGATCAGGTCAGAGGCGCTCATACTTTCCGGTACAGCTGGTATAGGTAATAATATGGATTGAATATCTCGTGGTTTGCCAAATAAAGCCAGTTGATGAACATATCCCAGGATGTTATCGATATTTTTTTCATACACCACAATTTTACTGAGTTTGCTATCAGTGAATTTAGCAACTAATTGTTCGATCGGTGTATTGACATCAATGGCTTCTACTTCTTTCCTTGGAACCAGACACTGCCTGATCTTTACTTGAGGAAGCGATAAGGCGGCTTCAAAAAGTTCGGTATTCAATTCAGGCGTTTCTTCTGATTGTTCCCGGGTTTGAATGATAAATTGATCGACATCCATTCGGTTGAATGGTTGTTTTTCAGGATTTACCCTTACGTTGAAAATATATTTCAGTATCCATTCTGCTAACTCATTAAAAAAGGTAGCAATCGGGTATAGAATTCCGTAAAAAAAATGAATACTTGAAGCAAAAAAAGATAGTAAGGAGTCACTTTTTGCTTTGAAAATAGGCCTGAATGTAAATTGAACAAATAAAATAATGAAGGTGGCCAATAATATATCCAGTAATAGTCGAATCGATGTAAGATAAGGTGGGATATTTTGGTTCAACAATGATTCGATCCAATTCCAAAAAGCACTAATATACGCACCGGATAGTAAGGCGTAAATAACCAGCGCGAGTGTGATACCGATTACGGCAGTCCCTAAAAATTTCCCGGGCGATTCTAAAAAAGTTGAAAGGATGCGTCCACTTTTCAAGCCTTGTTTTTTCTTTAATTCAATCGACAAGCGATTGGCTGAAACAAAAGCAGATTCAATGCCCACAAAGAAACCAGCTAATGCCAGGGAGATTCCAATAAAAGCCAGAATGATCGAATCCATATATTTTCAAAGATAGGAGTAATTAGCCCGCAATAAAATCTCTAACCCGCTTTTCCGCTTCAGCACAGGCCTTATCCAATTCTTCATTTAGAATGATATGGCTGAATTGGTGGTTAAAGCTGATCTCGTAAGCTGCTTTTTTGATCCTGGTGTTGATTGTTTCTGCTGAATCTGTACCTCTGCTTTCTAATCTTCGTCTTAATTCTTCCACCGAAGGAGGCTGTATAAAAAGAGAAAGAACTTCTCCAGGAAATTGTTGCTGAACATGTATAGCCCCTTTTACATCAATATCCAAAACCGGGAAATGACCTTCATTCCATATGCGTTGAATTTCAGATTTCAATGTACCATAATATTTCCCTTCATAAACCATTTCCCATTCTATGAATTCTTGTTGTTCGATCTTCTTTTTAAAATCTTCTTCTGAGATAAAATAATATTCAATTCCGTGTTTCTCTGTGCTTCTAGCCATGCGTGTAGTAGCCGAAACAGAAAAAGCCAGTTTATCTGGGAAGGTGCGCATAAGATGTTTGGCAATAGACGTTTTTCCGGCACCGGAGGGAGCTGTAAGTATAATCAGTTTCATGTTCATTAGGATAAGATCAGATTCGCACTATATCTGCACCAATGGCTCTGAGGCGCTCATCTATTTGCTGATAACCGCGATCTATCTGTTCAATATTATGTATGATACTTTTACCTTCTGCACTAAGTGCGGCGATCAATAAGGAAACGCCTGCTCTAATATCAGGACTACTCATCGTGATGCCTCTTAATGGTTGTTCTCTTTCTAATCCGATCACCGCTGCACGATGTGGGTCACAAAGAATAATCCTTGCCCCCATGTCGATGAGTTTATCAACAAAGAATAATCGGCTTTCAAACATTTTTTGATGGATAAGAACTGATCCTCTTGCCTGAGTGGCCACCACTAAAACGATGCTTAGCAGATCTGGAGTGAATCCTGGCCAAGGATGATCATAGATAGTCATTACAGATCCATCAATAAACGTTTGAATCTCGTAAATATTATTTTCAGGAATGATAATATCATCACCTTTTATCTCCATTTGAATTCCGAGCTGCCGGAACTTATCGGGTATAACTCCTAGCATATCTACCCGTGCATCTTTAATGGTGATCTCACTTTGTGTCATGGCAGCCAAACCAATGAAAGAACCAATTTCGATCATGTCTGGTAACATGGTGTGTACAGTTCCCCCTAAATAGGGTACACCATCAATATAAAGTAGATTAGAACCTATGCCGCTGATCTTTGCACCCATGCGAATCAGCATGGCACAGAGCTGTTGAATATAGGGTTCACAGGCAGCATTATAAATGGTAGTTCTTCCTTCAGCCATTACAGCTGCCATGATCAGGTTAGCTGTTCCGGTTACGGAAGGTTCATCTAATAATAGATAAGTACCTTTTAATGTTTTTGCTTCCAGGTGAAAGAATCCATCTTCAGGAAGGTAATGGAATTCAACCCCTAGTTTTTCAAAACCGATGATATGGGTATCTAATCTTCGACGTCCAATTTTATCTCCACCAGGTTTTGGAATAAAGGCTTTTTTAAAACGTGCCAGTAATGGTCCAGCTATCATTACCGAACCCCGAAGTCGTCCACTTTTCTGACGAAATATTTCACTATGCAGGTAATCAATATTGATATCATCTGCCTGAAAAGTACAGGTATCTCTAGAGATGCGATTGATCTTTACCCCTATATCTCCTAATAATTCAATCAGGAGGTTAACATCAAGAATATCGGGGATATTGCGAATCTCAACTATTTCAGGAGTGAGCAAGACAGCGCTAATAATCTGTAAAGCTTCATTTTTTGCGCCTTGCGGCTTGAGTTCTCCTTTTAATTTTTTGCCGCCGGTAACTTCAAAAGAATGCATGAACCGACTTATTTGAATCTTTTTTTATTGAATTTCTGTTGAGGCCCTCTGTTTTTATTATGTCCCTGTCGTGCATTTCCGTTTCTATTCTGGAAACTTCCTTTGCCACGCTTTCCATAGCGGTCGTCACGTTCGCGTTCGCGATATAATTTTACAAAAGGAGTATTATCCGTGAAAGCAAGTTCGCCATTGGTGAGCGAGGATAATTCGCCTCGGATGGAGTCATCGTGTACCAATTCCTTATGCCAGTTACTATAGGCAAGTTTCATATAATACGCAATAGTATTCGTGAAACCAATTCGCTTTTCTGGATCTTGTTCTTTTCTTGCCTTATCTATGATCACTTCCAAATTCTTTCCGAGATGTGAGAATTTAGGATAGCGTTTCGGATACGGAAGAGGTTCTGGTTTCGCTTGTAATTTTTCTCTGGTTGGGATAGGATATGGGCTTTCCACATCCAGCTTAAAATCAGATATTAAAAAAAGATGATCCCAAAGTTTATGTCTGAAATCTTCAATATTCTTAAGGTGTGGGTTCAAAAACCCCATTAATTCAATGATGCCTTTCGCCTGTGCTTGTCTTTTTTCACGGTCTTCAATGGTCAGGATATGATCGATCATTTTTTGAATATGACGACCATATTCTTTCATCACCAGGTGATTTCTTGCTGTATTATATTCCATAAGATGTAATATCGGACAAAAGTAAAGGATTTGCTAATTCTGTGTTCAGCCAATCTTGGCAAAGACTTCTCTAAGGGATCGGGCACTTTTTTCCCAACTAAAAGATTTAGATCGAATCAGGCCCGCATGAATCAATTGTGCTCTGTGATCCTCATCTTTATAGAGCAAACCCATTGCCTTGCCAAAGGCTTCCGGATCATCCGGACTGCAATATACGGCAGCTCCGTCGGTTATTTCAGGAAGAGAGCTGGTATTTGAACAAATCACGGGAGTGCCACAATGCATCGCTTCCAATACAGGTAGCCCGAATCCTTCCCAGTGAGATGGATAGACCAGGGCGTAGGCGGCAGCCGTGAGCTTATGCAACATAGGATCAGAGACGTATCCAAGCATGACCACATCATCTTTGAATTTATAGCGTTGCAGTTGGTCTTCAAACTCTTTTTCATTCCAGGCTCGTCCGGCAAGCATCAGTTTAATATTGCTTTTATGACGGTTTTTAAACCAGGAAAACCCCTTTAGCAGATTGATGATATTTTTCCGGGGATGTATAGCCCCTGCATAAAGGAAATATTCTACTCCATTCGTGATCTTGTCTTTCACTATTTCTTTTTCTTCTGAATTCAACGGTTGAAATCCTGGATCAGCAGCATTATATACTACAGTAATTTTTTCTGCAGCTTGAGGATAATGCCGGATGATATCTTCTTTTGAAAACTCAGAGACCGTAATAATATGCCTGGCTTTTTGGATAAATGCAGGTGTATAGTGCTTATAATAATTACGGTAAAAGGTGCTTATACCTGCTGGATAGTGATGAAATGCCAGATCGTGAATTGCCAGAACCTGAGGGATCTTTGTAGTTAGAGAGCAAAATCCATCCGGAGAAAAAAGAATATCTGCTTTTATTTTTTTGGCCATTGCCGGAAGACTATAATCGTACCATAGTTTCCATAATAATGGGTGACGGGCTTTGGGGCCTTTGACCAGAAAAGGAAATGCAGGAGGATACACTGGCTGGCGATCATATAGTAAACTGATCTCATCCTGTGGATGAGTATCTTTAAAGGCATTGATCAAACCATTGGTAAAACGGCCATACCCCTCTATATATTCCAGCCCTGTAAAACGGGCATTGATCGCAATTTTCATTTCTTTTCCCTGCGCAAAGCTACTTGAAAAAGCATCTCCCTGACTACCCTTATCTTTGTGTTTTAAAATTCAGTAATGAACACTTCTACTATATCAATTGACGTTACATTGGATCAGGATAAAATTCCAGAGCGCTTATCATGGAATGCTACTCAAAGTTCAGCGGAGGCTCCTCAGGATGCAAAAGCCATGATGCTTTCATTTTGGGATGGCAGGGAAAAAGCAGCTATGCGTATTGATCTTTGGACGAAAGATATGATGGTGGATGAAATGGGCGATTTCGTTTATCAGAATATGATGTCCATGGCTGATAATTTTGAACGGGCAACCCGCCAGGCTGAATTGGCTAGAGATATGAAAATATTTGCCAAGGCATTTTTGAAAAAGTTTCAGCAGAATATGGAAAAACAATCTCAAAATCCGCAATAATATGTCACTGGAAAAGAAAATCAATGATCAGTTGAAAACAGCAATGCTGGCTAAAGATGAGAAAGCGTTGCGTGCCTTAAGAGCCATCAAATCGGCCATATTATTGGCAAAAACTGCTGAGGGTGCGGGGGAGTTGACAGAAGCGGATGAACAGAAAATGCTGCAGAAATTAGTTAAACAGCGACGCGATTCTGAAACCGTTTTCCGTGAACAAAATCGATCAGATCTTGCACAGAAAGAGGCAGAAGAGATTGAAGTGATTGAACAATTTTTACCGAAACAGTTGACTGCGGAAGAGTTGAGATCCGCTTTGGTTCAGATCATTTCCGAAACAGGCTCATCAACCCTGGCAGATCTGGGGAAAGTAATGGGCGTAGCCACTAAGCAACTCGCAGGTAAATCAGATGGCAAGGCAATCGCTGCAATGGTTAAAGAGCTACTTCAAAAATGATCATAGATCTGATATTTTTGGTCCTAATTTTTTTCGCTCTAATAAAAGGGCTAAGTAAAGGGTTAGTGGCCGCATTATTTTCTTTTGCAGGGTTGTTCATAGGGCTAGCTGCAGCATTGAAGTTATCGGCAGTTTTAGCTGCGTACCTGCAAAAACATTTTGAACATCCTGGGCCATGGTGGCCCGTACTGGCTTTCATTCTTGTTTTTATAGGAGTTGGCTTGCTGATGAGGATATTCTCCAGTATGGTGGAGCGATCTATGGAGGCAATGGCAATGGGGTGGGTCAATAAACTGGCAGGATTCGTAATACTCGCGTTGTTATATACGTTAATCTACAGTGTTGTATTGTTTTATGCAAGGCAGCTTGATATAATCACTGATGCCACTGTTGATTCTTCCAAAGTATATGCTCACATACAGCCTTGGGGACAATGGACAATGGACATGATTGGAAAGATCATACCATCTTTTAGAGATCTGTTTAAGGATATTCAGCAGTTTTTTGAACAAACTGGAGATAGACTGAATAAATCTGTTTAATGACTTCGTAGTTATTGGTAATAAACATCTATTTTAGCAACCAAGGGGGAATATATTGGTGTACGAGATTAAGCAATCTGGGAAATTTAAGTATATAGAAGAAGGAGAGGGGGAACCTTTGATCTTACTACATGGCTTATTTGGGGCATTGAGTAATTTCAAGGATCTGGTTGACTATTTTGTGGGCAGTTACAAAGTTGTTGTACCCATTTTACCTTTATTTGAGCTCGACCTTTTGCATACTTCTGTAAGTGGCCTGCAAAAGCATCTTCATAAATTCATTGAGCTCAAGGATTATCATAATATTAATCTTTTAGGAAACTCTTTAGGGGGACATATAGCACTTGTCCATGTTTTGAAGCATCCCGCACGCATCAAATCACTGATTCTTACAGGCAGCTCCGGTCTTTATGAAAATGGAATGGGGGATACTTATCCTAAGCGAGGAGACTATGAATACATCAAGAAAAAAACGGAGGACGTATTTTTTGATCCCAAAACGGCTACAAAGGAATTGATAGATGAGGTTTTCGATATTGTGAATAATCGTATAAAAGTGATCAAAGTACTGGCACTAGCTAAAAGCGCTATACGAAATAATCTGGGAAAAGAGCTCAATCAGATCAAACAACCTACATTACTCATTTGGGGTGCTAATGATAAAGTAACACCGCCATTTGTTGGAGAGGAGTTCAAGAAGTTGATCCCAAACAGTGAGCTACATTTTATTGATCAATGCGGGCATGCCCCTATGATGGAAGTGCCTGATGCATTCAATCGAATATTGCTTAGTTTTTTACAGAAAAATACTCAGCCGGCAATTTAGCATGGTGATGTGCAGCTATTTTTAGAATTGTAACGTCTTTTAAGTAAATTGTTTCATGTTCTGTGGTCAGATAATATCATCTCCGTATAAGCCATTGCAATTGGTTGATACCGTTGCACAGGCATTATCTGTTATGGAAAATGCTCAGATCACGCATCTGCCTGTTGTGGACGAGGATAGATATTTGGGTATGATCGACGAGAATGACCTTCTTGATGTACCCTCGGATACCATGCTGAAGGATTTGTCTGATCGATTGGTCATTATCTCAGTAAAATCAAGTGATTACTTTTTAGTTGCGGTTAAGCTAAGTCATGTTTATGATCTTTCCTTAGTTCCTGTTGCGAATGAGAAACAAGAATATGAGGGATTGATAGAAAGAACTCAACTCTTTCATAATCTTGCCCAACTCACGGGAGCAGATGAATATGGTTCTATGATCGTATTGGAAATGGAGAAAAAAGATTATGCACTAGGTTTATTAAATAGGCTTGTAGAATCCAATGATGCGTTGATCACACAATTAAATACATGGTCTGACCCCGCTACACAATTAATGACCGTTGTTTTACGTATAAACAAAGAAGAAGTTTCAGATGTAGTATCAAGTTTTCAACGTCATGAATATACTGTTCGTTATTATCTCGGGGAAGAATTATTCCGTAATGAACTTCAATCAAATCTGGATCATCTCCTTAATTATTTAAACATATAATGCTTAGGGATTAGTATGGATACTATCCCTAATTATTATTTTTATGCTCAATGAGGTTTTTGCGCCTGCATATCAGTTTTTGTTTACTGCTGTTTGTTTTCTACGGGCAAGCACAATCTGCATTTGAACAAATGCAGGAAGAAGATACCGTTTATAAAGATGAGTGTAAGGTTACCATTAGAGAAATTTATCTTTCCGGCAATAAACAGACACGTGATGGGATTTTACTGAGAGAAATTCCAATTGAAAAAGGCAGATCTTATTCTATGGCTTTTATTCTTCGTTCGATTGAGAGAGCCAATGAAAACCTTATGAACACCACCCTTTTTGTTACGGTAAAAACTGATTTTAGAAACTGGTTCAATGATTCGTTGGATATTACCGTAAATGTTGCAGAACGTTGGTATTATTTCCCTTTACCTGTAATTGTTCCGGTCGATCGAAACTGGAACGTATGGATCAATCAACATAATATTAGTTTAGATCGTATTAACTATGGGATACGTTTTCGGGGGCAGAATATTACCGGAACAAATGATCGACTCAATTTATTTATTATCAGCGGTTATACAAAGCAGTATGCCCTTCGTTATGAGAATCCTTTTATAAGTAAAAATCTTCGGCATGGAGCTTCATTGGAGATGTCTTATAGTCGTAATAGGGAAATCAATTACACAACGAGGAGTAACCAGCAAATCTTTTTTAAGGATGAAGAAAATTTTGTCAGATCCAGACTGCAATTTGGGGTAGGGTATTCTTACAGGAGAGGTTCCATTGAGCGACATAATTTGAAACTGAACTACTATCATGAAACGATAGCCGATACTATTGCGACTATGAATCCAAAATTTTTTGGGGAGGGTAAAACATCTCAACGTTTTCCAGAACTCCAATATCGCTATCAATATTTAGGGGTTGATTATATACCCTATCCACTTCGTGGTTTTAGGGCAGAATTTAACTTCATTAAGAGAGGGGTTGGGGGGAATTCCGGAATGGATCTATGGCTTTTCAATACAAAAGTTGGGAAGTATTTACCCATTACCGAAACGATAAATTTTTCTCTTCAGGCAGAGGGAACGATAAAATTACCATTTAGGCAACCATTCTATAATCAACAACTTTTAGGCTATGGAGACAATTATCTCAGGGGATTGGAATACTATGTTATAGATGGTGTAGCAGGGGGAATGCTAAAAGCAACCGTAAGAAAAAAAGTAGCCGACTTTACACTTAAGACTAGTTCTAAATCCAAAACGTATAGTTCCATTCCGTTCAGAATTTATGTAAAAGCCTATAGTGACTTGGGTTATGCATATAATAAGGAGAATATTACGGGTAATGTGCTCACCAATGAACTGCTTTATACCGGAGGTATAGGTCTGGACGTGGTTACAATTTATGACATGGTTCTTAGACTTGAATTTAGCTTTAATCAGCTGCGTGAACGGGCCCTATTTATCCATATGAACGATTTTTAATACTTTCACTACTCCAAACAGCAATATGAAAATAGCCGTTTATAGTAGAGGTGGAGAGGGTGTACCGCATGATCAGTTGACGGAGTTACTTGCTGCATTGCAAGAATCTAATTGTACTCCCTATCTGTACAGTCCATTTGCAGAGCAGGTTAAAGATGGGTTATCTGCTGAAATCCAGACGTTTTCTACTTCTGAAGATCTGGATGAGAGTTTTGATTGCGTTATAAGTTTAGGGGGAGACGGTACTATGCTCGATACGGTAACGCTGATACGGGATAAAAACATTCCGTTACTCGGTGTAAATTTTGGACGATTAGGGTTTCTTGCCTCTCTGGGTAAAGAAGAAATGCGTGCAGCAGTTACAGCATTAGTTGAACGCACTTTCGTCGTGGAAAAAAGATCTTTGATACATCTGGACGCCAATATTCCTCTTTTCGGAGATACCCCATATGCGCTTAATGAATTCGTCATTCATAAAAAAGATACCTCCCCGATGATCAAGATACATACCTATCTTAATGGTGAATTTCTGAATACGTATTGGGCAGATGGGTTGATCGTTTCCACTCCAACAGGTTCTACAGGGTATTCACTAAGTTGCAATGGTCCAGTTGTTTTTCCTGAAACGGGTAGTTTTATTATAACCCCAGTTGCTCCTCATAATCTGAATGTTCGACCAATCGTAATACCAGATAATAATATCATTTCTTTTGAGGTGGAAGGAAGGATGGATCAGTTTATTTGCACATTGGATTCCCGTAAAGAAACGGTAGAATCCAGTGTACAACTGGCTGTAAAAAAGGAAGATTTTACGATCAGCCTGGTTAGGCTCAATGAAAATAATTTTTTACAGACATTGCGGAAAAAGTTAGCATGGGGGTTTGATACACGTAATTAATCTTATCTTACCAATTAACACAGTTTTTACGCTTTATTTTGTTTTTTTGTTGTTATGGGCAGAAAATTATTTTGGATTATTTGTTTTTTATTCTCCCTAGGAGTAGTTCAGGCACAAAGGCAGGCTTTTGTTCATGAAGGGGAAATTGGATTTACGGCAGGTGCTGCACATTACTTTGGAGATCTGAATAATCAGGCATCATTCAAACGTCCGAAACAAGCTTTTGGGGTTTTCTTTCGGAAGCAATTTGGGAACTATGTCGGCGTTCGACTTGGGATACATTATGCTCAGTTGGGTTATGCCGATAAATATTCCACCAATGCTTTTCAACTGAGCCGAAATCTTAGCTTCAATACAGATTTATGGGAATATAGTCTGCAGGGCGATTTCAATTTTTTCAGATTCGTTCCGGGAGATGTGGACTACCGATTCACGCCATATGTAACATTGGGAATTGGTTCTATGAGTTTCGATCCCTATGCCTATTTACAAGGAGAAAAATATTATTTGCGGAGCTTAGGAACAGAGGGGCAAGGATCTGTACAATATCCTGATCGATTGCCCTACAAGAATACAAGTATGGTTTTCCCTTTAGGTATGGGGATGAAGTATAATGTCAATCATAACATTAACGTGCACTTGGAAATAGCCTATCGGTTTACAGATACAGACTATCTGGATGATGTGAGTACTACGTTTGCCGGTTCAGATATATTTGATCCTCAGAGTCCTTCCTATTTTCTTCAAGACCGGAGTTATGAAGTTGGTCAAGTCATTGGAGTGGCGGGTAGGCAAAGAGGGTTCAGTGCTCAAAAGGATCAATATATTTTTGCGGAATTCGGTATTTCTGTGAATTTAAGTTCTTACCGATGCCCCAGTCCTAGCGGCTCCCGTCGTTAATTTCCCATTGATTGGAAGAATAGGTTTATCTTTGAATTTCATGTAGAAATCATTATGGCTACCTTGAGAGATCAACTAAATTTGGATAGGTTACCCAGGCATATTGCTATAATAATGGATGGTAATGGTCGGTGGGCAGAAGAAAAGGGACAGGATCGCCTTTATGGTCATTTTCATGGGGTTGAAAGTGTACGAAACATAGTTGAAGGTAGTGCTGAATTAGGCGTTGAATACCTCACTTTATATGCATTTTCTACGGAGAACTGGGATCGTCCGGTTACCGAAGTATCTGGCTTGATGGAACTCCTTGTAGAAACTATTCGTAAAGAAGTCCCTACGCTGAATAAGAACAACATTCGATTACATGTGATCGGGGCTATGGATATGCTTCCGGAATATGCTTTGAAAGCATTGCAGGAAGCCCTTGACCTTACTGCAAGCAATACAGGCTTGAATCTTATCATGGCCTTAAGCTATAGTTCTCGTTGGGAATTGGTGAATGCCGTTAAAAAGATAGGCCTAGATGTTAGGTCGGGAAGCATTGATCCTGAGCAAATTACACAAGATATTTTACAGCAGTATTTGTCAACAAGTGCATTCCCTGATCCTGAATTAATGATTCGTACCAGTGGTGAATACAGGATCAGCAATTTTCTACTTTATCAGCTTGCATATGCTGAATTGTATTTTACTTCAACTCGCTGGCCTGATTTCAGAAAAGAGCATTTGTATGAGGCCATAATGGATTTCCAGGGTAGAGAACGCCGATTTGGGAAGACAGCCAACCAAATTCGGGAGGAAGCCGAAACAGGAAATACTTAATTAATTATCACCAAAACCGGCCCTTTTAACAAAGCATTCAAAGAAAAGCCGTTATTTTGCCACCTTATTTGAAAATTGTAGAACCCGGATGCGCGTAACTGGTACATTCCTTATACTAACTGCCCTTTTTTTTGCCAATATAACTGCCGCGCAAACCCAGCCAGCTTCTGGTTCGAGAAATGATACTATTCCGGCACCATCTGTTGATCCTGAACTACTTAACATAATGAATGCGAAAACACCTCGCAGGTATGTTATTCAGGATATCAAAGTAACTGGGGCTAAATATTTTGATCCTGCAATCGTAATTTCTGTTTCTGGCTTAGCCGTAGGCGATGAAGTTACTTTACCTGGTGGTGACCTTTTTTCAAAGGCTATAAATCGACTTTGGACGCAAAACATGTTCACTAATATCAATGTTTATATCACAAAGATTGAAGGCAGAGATATTTGGATTGAAATTGTGGCCACTGAACGTCCTATGTTGTCAAATATCAGATTTAAAGGTATTCGTAAAACCGAAGCTGATGAATTAAAAGATAAGATTGGAGTATATAAAAACAGAGTAGCCACAGATAACATGCGTCTTACGGCAATTGAAAACATCCGTAAATTTTATATCGAGAAAGGGTTCATGAAAGTTGATGTACAGATCAATGAATTTCCTGATCCGAAGAATGCAGGTAAAACGATATTTGAGTTTGATGTAAAGAAAGGCGAAAAGATCCGAATTGAAAACATTCATTTTTTTGGTCAGCAATATGTTTCCGAGCGTGATCTCAAAGGGAAATTGAAAGGTACTAAAGAGATGAGCAAATTCACGCTCAATCCTCCTCCAGTAAGCAGCCCATATGGTGAAGTGAAATCCCAAACATTTAAGGAGTTTTTAAAAGAGAAAGGATACCTCTATCCTTCAAAAATAAAAGATTATCTAGAACCTTGGTTTCGTTTCAAACTTTTTGCTAATGCTAAGTTCAACGAAAAAAAATATCTGGAGGACAAGGAAAAAATTCTTACTTACCTGAATTCAAAAGGATTTCGTGATGCACAGATTGTGGCCGATACACAATATGTAAACGCAAGAGGGAATCTTAATGTCGATTTTAAAATTGATGAGGGTCGAAAATATTATTTTGGCAACATCTACTGGAAGGGAAATACGAAGTATTCGGACTCTATTCTTTCCGTAATACTTGACATAAAAAAAGGGGAAACCTATAATATTGAAACACTCAATAAACGCCTTGGTAAGGAGCTTACACAAGAAGGGGGTGATGTAAGTTCTTTGTATATGGATGATGGATATTTATTTTTCCAGATCGATCCCGTAGAAACTGCTGTTTATAATGATACTATTGATTTTGAAGTAAGGCTTCGCGAAGGCCCTCAAGCTTCAATTAAGAATGTCAATATTTCTGGTAATGATAAAACCAAGGAGTATGTGATCCGCCGTGAATTACGAACAGTACCTGGAGAAAAATTCAGTCGATCTGATCTGATTCGTTCACAGCGAGAAATCGTTAACCTTGGTTATTTTGAACAAGAGAAATTAGGACTTCAACCTGTACCTAATCAGGAAGATGGAACCGTAGATATTAATTATTCGGTGGTAGAGAAATCTTCAGATCAGCTTGAGATGAGTGCAGGTTGGGGAGGAGGAATTGGTCTAACGGGTACATTAGGTATTACGTTCAACAACTTTTCTGTAAAGAATATTCTGAAAAAAGAAACATGGGATCCTCTTCCATCTGGTGATGGACAAAAAGTATCGGTTCGATTCCAGTCTAATGGTAGATTCTTCCGATCACTGAACGCGTCATTTACAGAACCTTGGTTAGGTGGGAAAAAGAGAAACTCTTTCACGGTAAGTGTGTATAGCAACAAGTTTTCCAATGCCATGAATCCGTTCACTGGTTTTTTTGATCGCCGATATTCAGATTCTTCTTTTTTAAAGACGTCTGGTGCAACTGTTGCATTGGGTCGTCAATTGAAATGGCCGGATGACTTTTTTACCTTAGTGACTTCTGTTTCATTAGTGAACTATAATGCCAGAAACTACCCGATCTTTCCTGGATTCAGCAATGGAAATTCTACAAACCTGAATCTTAAGATTGCCCTAAGCCGATCATCCATTGATCAGCCTATCTTCCCAAGAAGTGGGTCTAATTTCGTCTTAAGCGGTCAGTTCACACCTCCATGGTCTTCATTCCGTGGAGTGAACGAACAAGATCCATTTAAATTAGTGGAATTTCATAAATGGCGATTTAATAGTGAATGGTTCGTTCCCCTTACCAAGGCTACAGGTGCAGAAAAAAATCGTCAACTGGTATTACGTATTGCCATAAAATATGGGTTTATCGGAAGATATAATTCAAGACTTCCCATTTCACCATTTGAACGTTTTCAAGTGGGTGATGCCGGTTTGACCAATAATTTTGGTATCCTGGGTTATGATATCGTTGCCCATAGGGGTTACCCCGTCTATGAATCGTCTGACCCAACCGTCAATCCGGATCAACAGCAAGCATCACAATTTTTCACTATTTTCAATAAGTACTCAATGGAGGCACGTTACCCCTTAGTGACGAATCCCAGTAGTACAATATTTGCATTAGGTTTTTTTGAAGCAGCTAATGGTTGGTATTCTTTCAGAGAGTACAATCCATTCAAGTTACGTCGCTCTGTAGGCTTAGGTATGCGCTTTTTCCTTCCTATGTTCGGGCTTTTGGGCTTTGATTATGGTATTGGTCTTGATCGACTCACAAATGGAGGAAGAATGAAAGATGCAGCTCGATTTACATTCATGCTTGGATTTGAACCGGAATAAATGATCTAATCGGAAAATACGAATACCATGAAAAAACTTTTTTTAATTGTTCTGGGCTTTTTATCAATCTCAGTTTCAGGTTTTGCTCAACGCTACGCTGTAATAGATACTAAATACATTCTGAATAAACTTCCTGAATATAAAGAAGCTCAAAAAAAGCTTGACCTGTTCAGTGAGCAATGGCAAAAAGAGATCGAAGGGAAGCAAGCCGAGCTGGATGTGCTCTATCGAAACTTCGAAGCAGAGCAAGTAATGCTAAGCGATCAGTTGAAAAAAAAGCGAGAGGATGAGTTATTTAATAAGGAAAAAGAACTGAGGGATCTGCAGCGCCGCCGCTTTGGGTTTGAGGGCGATTTGTTTAAAAAAAGGCAGGAACTGGTTAAACCTATACAGGATAAAGTATATAATGCCGTTCAAAAATTGGCTGCAACCCGTCAATATGACTTCATTTTAGATAAAAGTGAAGGAATAACCATTATATTTGCCGACCCTAAGTTGGACAAGAGTGATGATGTGCTTAAAGAATTAAATAATAAGTAAAGTTCTATTCACCACTGAGGGAAATTAAAAAATAAGTATTCACTATTTCGTATAAAGAACAGAAACTAAACAGCAAGTACATGAAAAAATTAATCTTAATCGCGTGCATCATTGTGGCAGGCATGATAACAACAGAAGCAAAGGCTCAGATGAAAGCGGCAGTTGTAAGTATAGAAGAAGTTATACAATTGATGCCTGAGTATAAAAAAGCGTCTCAGGAATTGGCTCAATTCGATAGTGCACTTCAGATCAATTACGCTGAAACATTGAAAGAACTGCAAAGGCAAGACAGTGTTATAAAAGCAGATTCTGCAAAATGGTCAAGTGCCCAAAAAACGGCTAAGCAACAAGCGTTTACAAAGTTGTTGACTGAGTTCCAGAATTTTGAGCAAGTATATCAGCAACAAAAACAACAAAAGGAAGAAGAACTGTTCACTCCTGTATTCCAGAAAGCAACTCAACTTATAAAGGATATAGCTAAGTCGAATGGATATTCACATGTATTCCGTAAAGAAGCTATGTTTGATTTCCCTGAGGCGGATGATTTGCTTCCAAAGATTAAAACTAAATTAGGTACCCCGGCGGCTCCAGCTAAAAAATAAGGATGCCATATATTATTGAAAAGGGTGATCATTTTAATGGCACCCTTTTTTATTTTTACTATTATGATAGGCATTTTTGATTCCGGATATGGAGGGTTGACGATACTCCGTGCTTTGACAGATAAACTGCCTCAGTACGATTATCTTTATTTGGGTGATAATGCTCGAGCCCCTTATGGGCCTAGGTCATTTGAAACAGTTTATCAATACACCCTGGAATCCGTGAAATGGCTTTTTGACCAAGGATGCCCTTTAGTGATATTGGCTTGTAATACAGCTTCAGCTAAAGCACTTCGCACTATCCAACAAAGGGACCTCCCAGGTATGTCTGAAGGGCTAAGGGTACTAGGCGTTATCAGGCCGACTACAGAAATTATCGGTCATTACACATCATCAAAAGAGATAGGCATCTTAGCTACAAAAGGAACGGTTACCTCTGGTTCTTATCCAATTGAAATAGATAAGTTTTTCCCCGGTGTAAAAGTTTTTCAGCAAGCTTGTCCCATGTGGGTACCCTTGATTGAAAACAACGAACACCACTCAGCTGGGGCTGATTATTTTGTACATGAATGTGTGCATAAACTCATGGTGCAATCTTCCAACATAGATACCATTTTGTTAGCCTGTACCCATTACCCTTTATTGAGCCAAAAAATCCAGCAAGCTGCAGGTGACAAGATCAAAATTATCAGCCAGGGAGATATTGTGGCTGCGAGTCTGGTCAATTATGTAAAGCGTCATCCGGAAATAGATCGAAAGCTGGCGAAAAATGGGAAACGTATCTTTTATACGACCGACGATCCAGCGGATTTTGACCAACAGGGGGCTCTATTTTTCGGGGAGCCGGTGACAAGCAGACATACCGACCTTAAATAGCCAGGATGGCCAGTTTAAGGCTAATTATTTTTGAATATCTGGATTAATCCTTTACCTTTGCCGTCCTTTCACGAACAGGGAGATGGTGCTCTCTGGTTATAGGTAACCCGGAAATCGGGATTTGATCAACGTGAAAAAAAGATATTATCATGAAACGTACATTTCAACCACATCGCAAGCGTCGTAAAACCGTTCACGGTTTCAGAAAGCGTATGGCTTCTGCTAACGGACGTAAAGTTTTAGCAAGTCGTCGCAAGAAAGGACGTAAGAAACTTTCTGTTTCCGATGAGAGAGGGCTGAAGTAAGTTATACTCCTTCCTCAACAAGATATTGCCCTGCCTCGTTGCAGGGCTTTTTGTTTTAGTACCTTTACTATTATGGGATTTTCACTTACTAAAGACCAGCGGCTTAAAAGCCGCAAACAGATCGAAGTACTATTCGCATCTGGTCAGTCTTTTTCTGAGTTCCCTTTCCGGGTTATTTTTAAATGGAACTCACCTGGAGAGGAACAACCCTTGAAGTTTGGTGTTTCAGTCCCCTCCCGCTATTTTAAACGCGCAGTTGATCGGAACCTTCTCAAAAGAAGGATCAGGGAAGCCTGGAGATTACAACGTCAACCATTAGAGGGTTCCCCATTACATGTTTTTTTTGTTTTCACGGGAAAACAAATTTTAGATTATCATCAGATTTCAGATAAATTGGCTGAGGCGATCAAAAAATTAAAGGAAAGCCATGTTTAAGCGATTATTAGCTGCTCCATTTATTTTGTTAATCAGGCTCTATCAAATCGTGATATCTCCTTGGATTGGCCCCAAATGCCGTTTTACACCCACATGCTCGCATTATGGAATAGCTGCGTTGAAAAAGCACGGATTATTCAAAGGGATTTGGCTAACGATCAAAAGAATATCTCGTTGCCATCCTTGGGGGAGTAGTGGGTATGATCCTGTACCATAAAAAAAGACCTCCAAGTATAACTTGAAGGTCTTGCAAAAAAGTAATATTTAATTAAAGACGAGTCGTTATTTTATCCCAGTTCACCACACTCCAGAACGCATTTAAGTAATCTGCTCTTCGGTTTTGATATTTCAGATAGTAAGCATGTTCCCAAACATCAACTCCTAATAATGGCGTGCCTTTTACTTCTGCCACATCCATCAATGGATTGTCTTGGTTTGGAGTACTGGTAACCGCTAATTTTCCGTCAGCACCTTTGATCAACCATGCCCAACCACTTCCAAAACGGGTCATACCAGCGTTATTCATTTTTTCTTTGAATGCATCAAATGAGCCGAATGCCTCATTGATCGCTTCTGCTAATTTTCCAGTTGGCACACCGCCTGCATTTGGAGCTAGGCTTTCCCAGAAGAAAGTATGATTCCAATGACCACCCCCATTGTTGCGTACTGCCGGAGAAATCGAACCTGCATGGGCAACCAGCTCCTCTAATGTTTTTCCCTCATGAGGGGTTCCTGCAATGGCTTTATTGAGATTATCAACATAAGCCTGATGATGCTTACCATGATGGATCTGCATAGTAGTAGTATCGATGTGTGGTTCGAGGGCTTCATGCGGGTAAGGAAGCGGGGCTAGAGAAAATGCCATAATTACGTATTTGATGGTTTAAAAATTTTTATCCAAAGCACACAATTCGTATGCCCTTTTGCATTGGGAAAACAAAATTAATGGCATTTGGTTAAAGTATTACCGACTTCTTTTCTGCTGAAAGAATTCTTTTATGAGTTGAGCACATTCATCGCCCAAAACACCTTTGGTAAAGTGTGTTTTAGGGTGGAAAGGGAAGTTGGGGTCTGTAATTCGGCGATGTCCGTTCTTTTCATCATCAGCTCCCCATACGATCCTTCCGATCTTGCTCCAATAAAGAGCGCCAGTGCACATCAAACAAGGCTCCACCGTAACATATAATGTAGCCTCAGGTAGATATTTGGCTCCTAAATGATTGAATGCTGACGTAAGGGCTATCATTTCAGCATGTGCGGTAGGGTCGTTCAAACGCTCCACCATGTTATAACCCCTGGATATGATTCTATCTTGAATAACAACGATAGCCCCTACCGGAACCTCATCTTCCGTATATGCATTAGCCGCCTCTTTTAAGGCCAGCCGCATAAAATGCTCATCTGTAAACATATCCGCTGATATTCGTAGCTTTAATGAATCTCCAGGCAAGGTAAACATTAATCAAGAATAAGGGTTAATACTTTTATGGTAAAAGAAGCAGTTCAGTCTGATGTAAAATCAGAAATGAAGAGGATCTATCAAAAGCAACAGGCTTTTTTCGCATCAGGCGCCACTCG
>Ga0315907_10003126_pt1 | contig 19936 bp, 21 predicted proteins | sample LakEriMetagenome_3_FD_203525 | JGI IMG/M metagenome (GOLD analysis project Ga0315907, IMG submission 203525) | Freshwater fungal communities from buoy surface, Lake Erie, Ohio, United States - Buoy 12 MA123 | ecosystem: Environmental > Aquatic > Freshwater > Lake > Lake biofilm | place: USA...
TTAATTTCATTTGTTTTTTTAGATCGATTCAGAACGGATTCAGCTGAGTACCAAACAAGCGCCAGCCATATGAGAATAAAAGCTTGGATTCGATCCTGACCTAACTCTTCCTTAAAGATCAGCCAGCCACAAACAAATTTTAAAATGGGTGAGAGATAACCAAAAAATCCTAGCGTTCCAAAAGGAAGACGTTTGGCCCCATAAGCAAAGAGAATCAGAGGTGCGCATGTAATAAGTCCTGCCAAACTTAAAATAAAAATTTTCCATGAAGGCAGAACAGTAAAAATGGTCATGGGATTTTCTGGGCGAAATATCCAAATAATTAATGTTGGTAAAAGAATGAAAGTGGTTTCGAAGGCAAGCCCCTCGAGGGATCCAACATGCGCAAGCTTTCTAATGAGTCCATAAGTGGCAAAAGTGAGAGAAAGTGTCAGGGCAATCCAAGGAAAGTGAGTGATACCACTTTGAAAACCAATCATGATGACTGCGCCTATGCCAAGCAATATGGCCGGCCATTGTCCTCTACGAATTTTCTCTTTGAGGATAAGCCATCCAAGAAAAACATTGATTAAGGGATTCAAGAAATATCCCATACTCGCTTCTAAAATTTGATTAATACTTATGGCATAGATGTAGAGAAGCCAATTGGTTGAGATCAGGACTGCGGAAATCATGAGCATATAGCGAGTTCGTTTATTGACCCAGATTTTTTTTAATGAATTTAATTGTCCCTTGAATTTCAGAATTAAGATGAGTGTAAGAAAAGACCAAACTAAGCGATGAGCAAATAGATCCCAGGCCTTTATTTCAGGAAAGAATTTCCAATAAATGGGAAAAAGTCCCCACATAGAGAAGGCAAGGATGGCAGCAAGATAGGCAGGGTTAATATTCATTTTACTTTAAATTAAATTTCTTTCTGATTTTATAAGCAATAATGATCGCAATCATAGTCATTGAGACCGTAAAATAACCGACGATATGATAATTCGTCAGTGATCCAGCAGCTCCTGCGCCGATGATAAATCCAGCAATTTGCGTAGCAATGCCTGAAGATAATTGTCTTGCAGCATTTTCTAAGCTCATAAATGTGCCGCGCTCTTTTGGTTTAACCACTGCACTTATAATAGTCATGGCCGGAATGAACCTTCCTGATCCAGTCATCATGAAAAATGAAGTACAACAAAGAGCAAGAGCGAGATGCACTGGAGGTAAATGCGTGAGGAGAAGAACTGGAATCACGGAGATGAGGGCAACTGTTCTAAATACTTTATAGCTTCCAATTCGATCACAGGCCCGACCAATAACTCTCGCTGTAATAATGGTACAGATCCCGCCAGCAAGATAGATATAAGGAAGCTCTGTCTCTTTAAGACCAACATTGCCAACCATATAGGGGGAAATAAAGGGAACAACCATGAATATTCCAAAACCTAAAACGCTAGTGAGAAGAAAACTTTGAAGATAATCGGGTTGCATCAGAATAACTTTAAAGTTTTGAAGATTTTCTTTCACTGAAAGAGTTGTTTCTCTGACTTTTATTGAGGGAAGAATAAATACCGAAAGCCCTAAAAAGATAAGCCCAACTAAACAGATGAAATAAAAGGCTGCATTCCAATCAAGCACTTGAGTGATATAGAGACCTGTTGGGACACCTAAAACACTAGCAATCGAAAATGCCGACATCACAACACCCATGGCCGTGCCTCGTCTCTCAAAAGGGATGAGATCTGTCACCATCGCTAAAACACAAGCATTAAGCACACCACCAAAAGCACCGGCCACAATTCGTGCAGTCAGTAGACTTGCAAAGTTTTGCGAGATGGCACACATAAAAGTACCAATAATAAAACCGACAAAATTAAAAAGAAGAAATTTTTTGCGATCAAAATGATCTGCGTACAAAGCACCAAAAAATCCCACAATACCTGCACTGAAAGTGTAAGCCGCGACGAGAGTGGAAAAAGCTGCTGGTGAAATATTAAACACTCGCATAAAGCGAGGACCAAGAGGCATGATCATGACAAAATCTAAGATATGTACGATCTGGATCGCAGCTAGAATAATGACATAAATTCTTTCACGACGAAGTATGCTTTTGAGGTCCTCAGAGTTAGTCATGAATTATTCTTTTAATCCAACAATATCAGAGACCTTTGAGCTTGTATCATCAATTGTTTCAAGTGATGCAACCGTACTCACACAATGATCAATCATCGAGACTGCTGCCGGATGATGATTTCCTGAACTTTTAACTCCTCCGAATGGAAGTTTCGCTGTGGCCCCGACAGTAGAACGATTGAGATTAATCAGCCCAGAGTCCATATCTCTGAGGAAAAGTTTATAAATTTCTGGATCGCGGGTGAAGACTGAAGCTGCCAAGCCGTATTCAGTTGAATTGGCAATGGCGATAGCCTCTTCGATGTCATCATAAGGGACAAAAAAACAACTTGGGCCAAAAATTTCTTCCTGAATAAATTTACCCTTGAGGTTAGGCTTCTTCGCATAATGTATAGAAGGCGAGACATAGTGTCCCTCAAAACCCACATCGAGTTTTTTAGGTGAAATTAATTCTTCAGCACCTTCATCCTTACCAAATTGACAAAAATTGAAATAAAGCTTTTCCGCATGCTCATCAATAAGAGGACCCATGAATGGATCTTGAGATTTAGTCGGATGGCCGACTTTAATTCTTTCTGTGAGGGCCTTGAATTGAGAAATAAATTCTTGTTCAATTTTTTTATGGACTAAAATCATAGAGGTGGAAGTACATCTCTGGCCTGTGGTTAAAAAGCAAGCTCTTAAAAGTTCTGGAAGTGCATGAGGAATATGAGTGTCATGATGAATGATGGTTGAGTTTTTTCCACCTAATTCGAGGGCCACAAGCTTGCCGAGATCTCTGTAGGTATTTTCAAGGATTTTAAGACCGACACCTTTTGACCCAGTAAAGAAAACACCTCTAATTCTTGAGTCTCCAGTGATTTTTCCTGCTGTGTAACCAGTACCGTTGATAAAATTAATCACTCCATCCGGAAATCCTGCTTGATGGAAGCATTCAATCATGATTTGAGCCGAGTAGATGGTTTTTTCTGAGGGTTTAAAAATAATTGAATTACCAGCGAGTAGAGCTGCTAGGATCTGTCCATTCGCCAAATGACATGGAAAATTAAATGGCCCAATAACAAAACACGGACCAAGAGGTTTATAGACCACATGCCCATCAATTTTTGGCATAACCTCTTTTATTGTTTCTTGCTTAATTCTCTCAAGAGAGTCTGTAATAGTGACACTCACTTTACTATCTAGAGCAGCTGCTTCGGTTTTGGCTTCCCAAAGTGGTTTGCCTACTTCAAGGGCGAGGGCCATGGCAATTTCATCTTTTCTTGCCCTTACAACTTCCTGATACTTTTTTAAGTACTGAACTCTTTGCTCAAAACTCAATTTCCTCCAAGAATCAAAACCTTTTGTGGCAGAATCAATGACTTTTTCCACATGCTCATAGAAAACCCCGGCCCTCCAGAGTTCAAGATTGATTTCACCTGGACAAGTTTTAATAATGGTTTCTTGGGCAGCGGATAAATGACCTAACCCTTCAGGATGTGAAAACTGGGAGTTAAAATAGTCACCTTTAAGTACCATTTGCATAAATTTCCTTTGAGCTTCTTTTATGATCCTCATCATACCCAATTTATTCTAATAATCACAGAATAATACAGAGAGTTATTGTAAGAGAGAACTCTACAAACAAGGATCTTTTTGATACATTGAAGCACCCATTAAGGAGCCGTTATGAAAGTAAATACGTTGACTGGACTATTAGATAAAATGTGGAGCGATTATGTTGAAATCAATCCGCTCGCTCAAAAGGTATATGATTTATTAACAAACGATGGAGAGCATATCCTGAACGATCATATCGCTCTACGAACTTTTAATCACCCTCGGCTTTCAATTGATATTCTTGCGAAGCCTTTTATAGAATCTGGCTATAAGTACATGGGTGACTATCACTTCACCGAAAAGAAATTATATGCAAAACATTTTGAACATGCTGATGAGAAATTGCCAAAAATTTTTATTTCAGAACTCCTTTTAGAAAAATTTTCTCCAGCATTAAATCAAACGATTAATCGCATGATTAATGAAATTCCTAATGGTAAAGAATTAGAGTTTGATTTCATCTCTGCAGGCCGTCCGTGGTCTGTAAGTACCAAAGATTACCATGATCTTTTGAAAGAAAGTGATTATGCAGCATGGGTAGCAGCTTTCGGCTACCGACCAAATCATTTTACTGTTTTTATCAATGCTCTAAAAAAATTCTCTGATATTCAAAATCTCAATGAGCATTTGAAAGGTCATGGATTTAAATTAAATTCTAGCGGTGGCGAGATCAAGGGCTCTAAAGAGGTCTGTTTGGAGCAATCTTCAACTCTGGCCAATAATATTGAAGTGAGCTTCTCTGATGGGAAGTTAACAATCCCTGCTTGTTACTATGAATTTGCGAAAAGATATCCCATGAAAAATGGGAAACTCTATCAAGGTTTTGTAGCGGCTTCAGCTGATAAAATTTTTGAGAGTACGAATCAAGGTCAGTGAGATTTTTCCGGAATCTCCTTAGGAGGTTCCGGCATTTTTTTCTTTTCTTCCGGGTACAGTTTTTCATATTCATCTTCAAGGCTTGCAGCAAATTCAATCAGAACATAATCATCTGGGAGATGTTCAGGGTTAGCTTGCTCTTTTTGACAGGAAAGAAATGAAACAATGATGATGGTGTAAAAGAATAACTTAATCATTCTTCGATTTTCTATTCTTTACGATAGGCTCTAGTTCTTTAAAAAAATCATTGTCTCTTAATTTAAATTCAGCTTCCTCAGAACTCTTTTGTTCAAGAAAGATTTTAAGCTTATGTATGGGGCCTGCAATCCGGTGGGAGATGATAAATCCTGTTCCGATCAAGAGCAAGAAATTTAAAATGGCCAGTCCAACAAAGAGACTGTCGAATTCAATTTTTTGATTTGAAAGGAATCTGAAAAAAACGTGATCCTCTGGGATTCCCACATGAAGAGCTTTCTGCTTCATCTTCCAGAAGAAAATCAGCCCGGTAGAGTAGAGGGTTATTGTTGAAGTGATAAATAAAAAAACAAAATAGGAGAGCAACTTGAGCTGAAAGGGCGGATTGATCAGAATATTTTTAAGTTTTCGAGGCCTGAATTCAGGTTGATTCATGATTTTTTCTTCGTTGTTTTTTTCTTCTTTGTTTCCTGAGGTCTAAATGAAACAAAACGAATTTTATCTCCAAGCCGAAGCTTAAGTGCCGCCGCTGTCACTCCAGAAATCTTGTATCCACCAGATTTAAGTTTAACCACTCCGCCAAGGGCTGCCCTGAAATGGGTGCTCATGCGTGCAATAATAAAGATTTCTGACTTAAAAGCCTTATCTGAGATTTCTTTAATTTCGCCCACCACACTTTCTTTGATCGAACGAATGTTATCCAAGTCCGCAATGAGGACCGGGCCTGGCTCAAAGATTCCAACGAGTCCTGAGAAGTTAAATCCCTCCTGTTCAAGAATGCGTTTGGCGGGCTCAGTATTGGGATGAACTTTCCCAATGACATAATGGGCCTCTTCAGGAAGCAAATTTGCAATGATAGGGTATTTGGGCATAAGTTCTTCGATGAATCTTTTATTTTTTACGTAAAGGTAGTCAGCAGTCGGAAAATCCATTTTGAAAAAGTTTTTACCGACAGCATCCCAAAAAGGGGAATGACCAGAATCATTGACCATCCCTCTCATTTCAGCAATCACTTGATCTTCAAAATATTTTCTATTCTCAGCGATAAAAAGAAATCTTGAAAGGGAAAGGAATCGACCATTTTGCGAATTCCGAAACTCAGGATGAAGGTAAAGTGAGCAAATTTCTGCTGGCCCATTATGGATAAAATGAAAATGAAGTGAAGTAACATCATTCTTCACATGAATGAGTTTTGATTCATGGTGAGTCTTTTCAACCCGATAAAAGTAATAGGGCTGAAAACCACCAATCTTGGAGATGATGGCACAGACGCCGACTATTTTTCCGGTAAAGAGCTCCTCCATTACAAATAAATAGTCTTCACCTTGTGGAACTTCTTCACGATGTTCAAAACTTCTTTCAGAATTTCTAATCCTCTTCTTTAAGACTTCTGGATCTCGTGGGAGAGAGGTTAGACCATGCCCTGAATTCTCCAGCAACTCCATGAGTCCATCAAGATCTTTGCTTTGAATCGGGCGAATAATAAACATACTAATTCATCTCTACCAAAGTTTTTTCAATGATGGCACACACCTCGTCGATATGCTTGTTTTCTACTGCCATCACAGGCATGAGAAAACGCACGCGAGTAGGACTCGCACCGGCCATAAAGGAGAGAACGCCGTTCTCAAAGAGTTTAATAGTGAAATTTTTAGATTTGGCTTCATCGCCTCCAAAGACTGTCATGGCAACCATGGCGCCAATTCCAAATGGGCCAGAGATTTTTTCGGGATATTTCTGGGCCAGTCTTTCAAGATGAGATTTAAAATGTTGATGAAGTTTTTCAATTTTTCCTTCTTTACCTAAGTAACCACCAGTCACAATTTCATTGATCACGTAATGGGCGGCTGAAATTTGAGAAGAAGAGCCTGTAAATGTTTGAGACATGAGCCCTGGTTTTGGCTTGTGGTCATCTTTAAAGAGAGTGGCACAGACTTGAGAATTCTTTCCGATAGCTACGATATCAGCATGCTTATCAAGCTTGAAATGTTGGAAAGCAAAGAGTTCATGAGTCCGTCCAAAAGATTGAACTTCATCAATAAAAACGGAAATATTATTTTCCTGACAAACTTTAATTAAAGCCTCGAAGTATTCAGTATTTCCGACCCACGAGCCATTTTCACCTTGAATGAGTTCCATCACGAAACCAGCATGCTGGCCTGGGAAGCGGTGAATGGCTTTTTTCATTGCATTGACAGCAATTTTAATCGAGCCCTCATGATCACTCTCACAATAAAATGGAATGTAATCGACATCTAGTGTTTTTGGTAAGCCTTGTCTGTAGGCTGCCTTATCTGTGACCCAGGCCATGCCTAAAGTTCTTCCAGAGAAACATTTTTCAAATGAAAAAAATCTTGCAGCTGGGTAGCGTTTTTGAAAAATCATTTTGAAGCCATTTTCATTGGCCATAGCTCCCGATGTCGAGAGGAAGACGTTCTTAACTTCTGCTCCGTATTTACACGCTTCTTTTGAAATAAGTTCAAGAAGTTTTGCTGTATCAGTATTCTGCTGAAGATGACCATTCATCACAGTATTAGAAATGGCCCCATTGATTTGAGCTTCGATCACACCTGGGTGAGAGTGACCCATGTAGTGAACACCAATCCCAGTAATAAAATCGTATTTCACTGAACCATCCGCCAGTTCAACAAATGGCCCATGGCCAATACCAGTTCCAAGATAATTATAGAAAAGAGCCCCGCCTCGATAATCCGCCATTTTTTTTAGAAGTTGGTCATAGCTTTCTTTAAGTTCAGGATTTGGAGCTTTAACTCCAGTGATATTTTTTTGATGTTCTTTTAAAGCCTCTTGAATAAGTTTCTTGGCCTCTTTTAAACGCGGATCTAAGAAAAAATTTTCTCCAATAGTCTTGGTCATATATGCTCCGATGTCTTCTAGGATGATAGTCTTTTCGGCAGTTTAAGGCAGAGACTTGACGTTTATCAAGGAAAAGCGAAAAAGAATAAGACGACAAAGAGAGTCAGATATCTCCGACTTAAGATTTGCCTCCATTTTCCGACAGGTTCATTATGAAACGTTTATTAATGACGGTCGCTTTAATTTTCTCTTTTCCTTTACTGGCCTCAGATAGTGGCGTCAAAGGTAAGGTTTTTTCTTTGCCTGCTTGTTCAGACCCGGTGATGGTATGGGTTTCACTTGATAAAGAGAATTATAAAGAGCGCCTCTTACTTCTTCATTCAACAGTTCCGGTTGGAGGGTCTTTTCAATTTTTTTTAAAGCCTGGGACCTATCAGCTCCGAGCATCGGATGAAAAAGGTTGTGAGTTTGTACAAAGAATACAGGTAAAGGACAAGGTCCTTACCCAAGATGTAAAGATGGTGAAAAAATGAAAATGATCATTTGCTCTTTTCTTATTTTATTTTTTACTCTTCAAGTAAAGGCTACTTCTTACGCCAATCCTGCCACCACGAATTTAATAAACTGTGGAATTAACTTAATTCGTGTCTGGGATCCACGCTATGGTTATGCCTGCGTCCCTCGCTATAATACTCCTACGACCGATTGTTTTTATTGTCAGATGCAAAATCCTCAACATTCTCCTTACAATAATTACAATTGGTTTAATCAGTTCCCTCCGGCGATTTATCAGCCGGTTCAGCAACCCTGGTGGGCGACTCAAGGAAACTTTTATTATCCAAACCTTCACTATCCAGGTGCCTGGTCAAATCATGGTTACAATCCAGGAATTAATCCATCTTATTATCATGGAGAAGGTCAAGTTTTTGCAGCTAAACCAAATGTTTATGTTGAAAGCATTCATAAAAATAAGAAATTCTCCTTTGCCTTCACTTCTAAAGACAAAATTCACCTTCTGGCGACGACACCTATATTAGACGAAAATAAAACCTGGAAGGGCAAAATAGTTAATGGTGATCGATTTGAAATTGAAGACGTGAATTATGATTATCTCTTTTATGATCTTCGTTTACCAAAAGATAAAATGCAATTTGAGCATGGCCTGTGCGCCACTAGGTCTGATGCCATAGCCTGGATGCTTAAGGATCTAAAAGAGATGCAATATCCGGCCATCGCAGTGGCCGATTTTGAAGAGCACTGGATGGTTAAAATTCCTGATTACCCCTATTACTGCATCTATCCGCAATACAATAATCAATTAGATCCGGCCATTCCTACAAGTATTTCCATACCAGATACTAAATTTACAAGAAGTCTTTATGTTTTAGTTCCTCATCGAAAAGCCCCGGACGCTGAAGAATCTCAAAACATACCTCTGCCAAAGAACGATTCAAGTTCTCTCAGAACAATTCCAACCTTTAAGCATGAAACAATGTTTAAGGAGTGGGGTGTCGCTTTCCTTGGTGAATAGTTATTTTAGTGACTTAATGTCGTTTGCAGCGCGTTGAGAGTACCCCTGAGCATTGCCCAGTCTAGGGCTTTGTGATAACACTAGCTTCCAAACTTTTTATGATGAAATGAGCTGATTACAGCCTTAGTGGAGAATATATGAGTTTAAAAGTTGTTAAGCATCATGATGTGAAAAAGACTGATAAAAAAACATTAGAAAAGTGGCTTCGACTTCTTGTCTTAGGTCGCATGGTTGATGAACGCGCTCCAAACTATTTAAAGCAGGCCCTCGGTTGGTCTTACCACGCCCCTTACGCAGGTCACGACGGTATCCAGCTTGCTATCGGTCAAGTCTTTGATCATAAAACAGATCATTTGTTTCCTTACTATAGAGATATGTTAACGGCCTTATCAGCAGGTCTTACACCGGAAGAGCTTATTCTGAATGGTATCTCTAAAGCTACAGATCTTGCTTCTGGTGGCCGACACATGTCGAATCACTTTGCTAAACCAGAGTGGAATATTCATAACGTCTCTTCTTGTACTGGAAACCATACACTCCATGCGGTGGGTGTTGCCCGCGGTATGAAGACTTATAATCATAAAGGTGTTGCTATTTCTTCTCAGGGTGAATCATCCGTTTCAGAAGGATACTGTTACGAGGCGATCAATGGAGCCGACCGAGAAAAGCTTCCGGTGATTTTTGTTTTCCAAGATAATGGTTATGGAATTTCAGTACCAAAGTGTGACCAAACTTCAAATGAAATGGTGTGCGATAATTTTGTGGGCTTTCCTAATCTGAAAATTATCAAGTGCGATGGGAAAGATATTTTTGACTCCATCAATGCCATGATCACAGCTCGAGATTACGCTATTACAAATTCTGTGCCGGTTATTGTTCATGCGATGTGCGTGAGAATTGGGAATCACTCTAATTCAGATAACCATGAATGGTACCGTGATGAGCAGGAGCGTGCTGAAGCCAAGGCCCAGGATCCAATCCCAAAATTTAAAGCAGACCTTCTTAAAAATAAAATTTTTACAGAAAAAGAAATGGAAGCTATCGAAGCTGAAGCTAAGGCCATTCTCTTAGATGCCCATTCAAAAGCCGTTAAAGCTCCAAATCCAACTCCTGAATCAATTTTTGATTACGTTGTGCCTGAGCCTTATGTTCCTCAAAAATATGTTGATGGGACTCATGATTTTCAGGGTGAGCCGATGAAATTCATTGATGCTCTCAATGGAACATTAAAGGCTGAATTTCGTCATAACCCAGATACTTATATTTGGGGGCAAGATGTGGCCAATAAAGAGAAAGGTGGCATTTTTAATGTGACCAAAGGCATGCAACAAGAATTTGGTAAGCATCGTGTTTTTAACGGACCGATTGCTGAGGATTATATTCTTGGAACGGCCAATGGAATGTCGCGCTTTGATCAAGAAAAAATTCGTATAGTTGTGGAAGGGGCCGAGTTTGCTGATTACTTTTGGCCGGCCATGGAGCAAATGGTAGAGACTTCTCATGACTACTGGAGAAGTAATGGAGCCTTCTCTCCAAATATCGTGGTTCGACTTGCCTCTGGTGGTTATATCGGTGGTGGTCTTTACCATTCTCAAAATATTGAGGGAACACTTTGTACACTTCCTGGAATAAGAGTTGTCGTTCCTGCTTTTGCTGACGACGCTGCTGGACTCATTAGAACAGCGATGCGCTCTCAGGGCACAACAGTGTATCTAGAGCCTAAGGCCCTTTATAATGCCAAATTTGCTATGACTCCAGTTCCAGAAGATTTTGAAGTTCCTTTTGGTAAAGCTCGCCTTCGTCGTGAAGGTAAAGACCTTTCTATTATTACTTATGGAAATACTGTCCATTTTTCACTAGAAGCTGCAGAAGTTTTGGCCAAAGAAGGGATTGAAGTTGAGGTTCTAGATTTAAGATCTCTAAGCCCGCTTGATACTGAGGCCATCGTCACGACCGTGAAGAAAACTCACCGCGCTTTGATTGTTCATGAAGATAAGGTTTTTGCAGGTTTTGGTGGGGAGCTCGTCGGGATTATCAATGAGCATGCTTTTGAACACCTAGATGCTCCTGTCCGTCGGGTAGGATCTACCTTCACACCGGTCGGATTTAACCGAATTCTTGAAAGGGCGGTTCTGCCAGATATGAACCGCATCCTTACGGCCGCCAGAGATCTTATAAATTATTAAAATCTTAGGCCCTCTCCCGAGGGCCTTTTTATTTTAAGTAAGTAATCTTTTTAGACTCCATGGATCCCAAGGGCGTTTTCGACTATAGTGGGCACGAATTTGGTTAAATTTGGAGAACCTATGAAAAAGCTTTTTGTCCTTGCGGCCTTATCCTTTTCATTAAATGCTCTCGCCCAATCTTATATGGTGCTCGGAAGCGGGGTGGTTCTTACGGTCGATAAACAAGGGCAAGTTTTTGATCTGAATCATTTTATTCTCCCGTACAAAATCACTCTGACTGGAGGCCAATTCTTTGCAGAAGAAAATCGCTATATCACAATTGATAGCAAAGGGTTTCTTTACCGCAAAGATGAAAAATTACCTAAAAATATCTTAGGTCAAGGTCTCAACTATCTCATGACGACTAGCGGTCGATTGATCACAATTGATGAATCTGGATTTTTTTATGAATACGACAAGGAATCCATTTTTAAAAAGGCCCGCTCTTTTGGTGGAAATTACTTCCTTGTTTACACAGATGAAATGAAAGGAGTCGTTGATCTCTACACGATTAATTCAAGAGGTAATTTTTTTAAGATTAATCTGCCTGGTTTAGATCCCAAAAATATTAATGCCTTTGGTGGCCGATTTTTTCAAACAAGGGATGGATCTGTTTCAACTATTTCAAAGGATGGATTTGTTTTTAAAAAGGATATTAAACTGACAATGATAACTAAGGCCGGTGGAAACTTTTTTATTGATTCTCAAAATCTAATTTATACAGTGGCAGACGATGGTCTTTTACTACTTCCAAGTCTTCCAGATGGACTAGATATTTCGAGATTGACTAAAATAGGAAATAACTTTTTTATAGATGTTCGTGGAAAGCTCTTTACCATTGATGAAAATGGGCAAATTTTTGAAAGAGAAGTAAAAGCTCATGATCTCAAAGATGTTAAAATTCTAGGGAAATAAATTTAACCTGAATTTTATAAATCTCTAATCTTAAGGTCGATCACCTTATATTCATGATTTGTAGATCATAAAATAATCTTTTAACAGGTTATGGATAAACGAATTTGTCTGGCCTATAGTGCGCTCCTGATTTTTTTCATCAAGGAGCGTTCATGAAAATAATTATTTCCGCCATCCTATTTATCTTTTGTCATCATTCTTTTTCGCAATCTTATTTTGTTTTAGAAAGTGGGATTACCTTATCTGTGGACGTGAATGGTTATGTTTATGACCTAGGTCATTACACTCCACTTAGTCGAATGACAGCAAAGGGAGGTCAGTTTTTAGTCGAGGATACAAATATTTTAGTCACGGTTGATTCGCAAGGTGTCCTCTATAGAAAGTATGAAATTATGCCCAAGCACTTTATTTCAAAAGGGATGAACTACTTTATAGATGAAATGGGGTCTCTTTTTACAATTGATCAAAATGGAGTCGTACATCTTAGTGAACAAAATAGTGAGGTTCAAGGAGCAAAAAAATTTGGAGGAAATTTCTTTATAACTGATAAAAATGAAATCATCGTGATTGATCCGAGTGGAGCACTCATTAATCAAATTGTTGAAGGGATTGAGGTCGATGATGTACTACTCATAGGTGGGCAATATTTTATGACTAATCGAGGGGTACTTTATACTCTTTCACGTGACGGTAAAATTGTTTCAGCAAACTTAGAAAGAGTAGGCCCCATCACTAAAAAAGGTGGAAATTATTTAATTGATTCTTATGGACACCTCTACACAATTTCTCAGGATGGAAGCCTGAAATTACCATCTCTTCCGCTTACTCTAAAAGTTTCTTCCATATCAAAACTGGGTTCCAATTATTTTATTGATACTGAGGGCAAGTTATATACGATAGATATGGATGGGCAAGTCTGGGAAAGATGGATTGATTATGATCTAAAGACGGTTAAAGTGACTTCGCTCTAAGATTAAGCTCTTGAGACAAGAATTTTACTTTTAATTTCACTTGGTGCAAGTTTTTGGATCCTTTCAAAGGATTGATTCTCATCAACTAATAGGAGATGGTTTTCTCCTGTTAGTTGAGTCTTAATAAGATTGAAAAAATTTTCAAATTCTTTATCAGTGATATTTTTGCCCATAAGAAGATAAAAATATTCTCCAAAACTTTCGGAAATAATAACCCGACATTCGAGTTCTGGATTCTGACTAAGGCTTGCTGTAATAAGCCCATTGACGAGATAATCTATATCTCTGTAGTTTGAGAGGTTTGCGTGTATTGGCCCAGAACTGGTCCAGATTAACCCTCTGGTCAGTGGAGTCACTTTGTGTTTCAGATTAGTCATTTCGCTTGAGTTCTATTTTGTAGATACTATCTAGTATTCCATTAAGGAAACTAGCAGATTCTTTAGTGGAGTACTTCTTTCCGAGTTCAATAGCTTCATTGATCACAACTTTGCCTGGAACTTCCGGGTGATGAGTGAGTTCATAGATCGCCATCATAAAAATAGTATGCTCAATTTTTGAAATTCGAGAGAGTTTCCAGTTCTTTAAATATTTGACTAGGACTTCTTCAAGAGCTGCATGAGACTTCATGATTCCATTGACCATGGAAGCTACGTAGGCCTGGGATTCTGAGCTGAGCTCTATATTGAGTGTTGATTTAAATTCCTGGAGTCTTTCAAAAATACTAGCAGTGTCTAGGTCCTTTTTAAGATCACTAAAAGCTGGTAGTTGAAAATGATAGAGAAATTGAAGGCAAAATTCTCTGGCCTCTCTTTTAGTGCTCACGATTTTCTTCCTTTAACCCCTGAGGGTTAATTTTGAATTGCTTATATTCATCATGCTTAAGCTCATTCACAAATTCTTCGACGTCTTGAAATTTTCGGTACACGGCCGCAAAGCGAACGTAGGCAACTGGATCAAGATGTCTTAAATACATCATCACAAGATTTCCAACGTCCTTAGAGTGGATTTCTTTATCAGAAATATCCAAGATAGCTTTTTCAATATTATTGATAATACGCTCTATTTGAACGGCGGATATTGGTCGCTTCTCGCAAGACTTTTGAATACCGTAGGAGAGTTTTTCTTTATTGTAGGCCTCGCGACGACCATCTCGCTTAATTACCATGGGCATTGAGAGTTCGATCGTCTCAAATGTCGTGAAACGTTTTTGGCATGATTCACATTTTCTTCTTCTGCGAATGACGCTGCCTTCATCGGAGTTTCTGGAGTCGAGAACCTTAGTATCTGGAGCTGAGCAATAAGGACATTTCATAATGCACACCTATACTATATCTTGTGTTGATGTTGCCTTATTTACCATACTCAATTCAAGATATAAAGCTAAATAGCTGAAAATAAGATGCTCGATAAGTATTTGAAAGTTAAAAGGGTACTATTTCTTGGGTGCCCGAGGGCACTGGCCATCAATCCATTTTTTATGCCCATGGCATTCAGCTTCACAAGAGTTGCCATAATTAATCCCGTCCGCACAAACAGGATTAAATATTTTCATGCAAAGACAAGGTTGAACAGTTAAGGGGCTAACAGGTTTAGCCTCACTTTCAGTGGCAACAGTTTGATTCTTTGGTTGTGAACTACAAGAGAATAAAAACAAAAGTATAAGCCATTTCATATCATCACCTTTATTTATAAACTGGGAATTTGAGGCAAAGTTCATGCACACTTTGCTTAATCTCTTTTTGAATCTTTTCATCTGTCGGATTCTTAAGTGCTTTCACAATCAGTTCTGCCATGATTTTAGTTTCAGCTTCTTTAAAACCTCGAGTCGTGACGGCCGGAGTTCCTAGTCGAATTCCTGAAGTCACAAAAGGGGAGCGCTTATCATTCGGAACCATATTTTTATTACAAGTGATATCCACTTTCTCTAAAATCTCACCGGCCTCTTTTCCACTCATGTTTACAGAGTCTGTTTTTAAGAGAACAAGGTGATTATCCGTTCCACCAGATACAAGTTCAATGCCATTTTCGATTAATGTCTTGGCAAGCATCTGGGAATTTTTAATCACTTGTTGCTGATATGTTTTAAAAGATGGATCTAAGGCTTCTTTGAAGGCTACTGCCTTCGCGGCAATGACATGCTCAAGTGGTCCACCTTGAATGCCTGGAAAAATAAGTGAATTGAATTTTTTTGCTAATTCTTCATTATTCGTCAGAATGATCCCACCGCGAGGTCCACGTAAAGTTTTATGGGTCGTAGAAGTCACAACATCCGCATACTCCATAGGAGATGGGTGCAAGCCAGCAGCAATCAGTCCAGCGATATGGGCCATATCCACCATAAAAAATGCATTAATAGATTTAGCAATTTCCGAAATCGCTTTGAAGTCGATAACTCTTGGATAAGCAGAAGCCCCGGCAATAATCATTTTTGGTTTTTCTTTTTTAGCGAGATCTTCAATTTGATTGTAATCGATGGTTTCCGTTCCTTGTGCCAGACCATAGTGGAGGGCCCTATAAAGTTTGCCTGAGAAATTAACAGGTGATCCATGAGTGAGGTGACCACCTTGAGCAAGATCCATTCCTAAAAATGTATCTCCATGATTCATAAGCGCCAAGTACACGGCCATATTGGCCTGGGAACCAGAGTGAGGCTGAACATTTGTAAACTTGGCATTGAAGAGAGTTTTTAAGCGCTCAATCGCCAAGGTTTCAATTTCATCTACAAACTCACAACCATTATAATAACGTTTCTTGGGATACCCTTCGGCATATTTATTTGTCAGGCATGATCCTTGGGCCTCCATGACTGCTTTTGAGCAATAATTTTCCGAAGCAATAAGCTCAAGACCCATCTCCTGGCGTTGCTGTTCTTTTTGAATGAAGTTAAAGACGTCAGGGTCAATTTGATTGAGAGTTTTTTCCATAGGACGTGGTCTCCAGAAAGGTTTCCTCTATTTTAGGTAAAGTTAAGAATTATGCCTATTAAAAAACAATAAGTTGCACTCAGTCGAAATCCTGTAATTTGTACATGTTGGCCCCAGTGAAGGAGCATTTTAGATTAGACTTTGTTTATGGAAATCTTTGGGCTTATTTTTATTCTAGCGATCGTTCAATCCCTCTTCGGGGTGGGGATTTTGCTCTTTGGAACACCATTGCTTTTACTCATGGGTCTGAGCTATGAGGAGGCTTTACTTTATTTACTACCTTCTTCACTCATTTTGAGTCTAAGTCAGGTCTGGGATTATCGAGAGCATAAACTTGAATGGGGTTATCGAAACCGATTTATCTTTTATTGTCTTCCAGCACTTATTCTGGGGTTATTTTTTGGTTTAAAATTAAATCTGAAGTTTGAAATTAAGCTCGTTATTTCGATCATGCTTTTATTAACCTTTTTTATTCGAAGTTCTGTGCGATTGCGCACGAAGCTTCAATCATTAATGAAACAAAATTTACCCATCACGCTTACTTTGATGGGCCTTATCCATGGACTCTCTAATATGGGAGGATCGATTCTTGCGCCTCTGGCCTCTTCCCTTTACCAGGATAAAAAGCGAGTCCTCGCTGCGATCAGTTTTGATTATGCCTTCATGGCCGCCTTACAACTTTTATTTCTTATCACTTTTTTTGAGGCGCAATTGCAGTGGAGGCATCTTTTGTCAGCGGCCCTTGCCATACTTGTGCGGATTTTAATTGGTCAAAAAATCTTTATTAAGACCTCTGAAGCGAATTATCAGCGAATGATGAATGTCTTTATTTTATCGAATGCGATTATTTTAGGTCTCTCTCTCACTTGAAAGAGACCCTCGATTAGATATACTTCTTGAATAATGTGGAAGAATTCGTTCCACCAAATCCAAAAGAATTATTAAGAGCGTACATAATATCTTTTTTCTTCGGTTTATTAGCAACGTAATCTAGGTCACATTGTGGATCTTGATTGTCTAAATTGATGGTCGGAGGAAGTGTTCCTGTTTCAAGGGCCTTAATACAGAAAATACTCTCTAGTCCACCAGCGGCACCTAGAAGATGGCCTGTCATAGATTTTGTTGAGCTCACACACATATTGTAGGAATGTTCTCCAAAAACTTTTTTGATAGCTTGAGTTTCAGCAATATCACCAAGAGGTGTTGAAGTCCCGTGAGCATTCACGTAACCAACTTCTTCTTTTTTGATTCCAGAACTCTCTAGAGTCTGCTGCATACAAAGAAGAGCACCTGATCCTTCCGGGTGAGGTGCGGTAATATGGTGAGCATCAGAACTTGCTCCAAATCCAACGATCTCAGCGATAATTTTTGCCCCACGGGCCTTAGCTTTTTCCAGATTTTCTAGAACTAAAATTCCGGCCCCTTCACCCATGACAAAGCCATCTCGATCCACATCATAAGGACGAGAAGCGCGGTGAGGTTCATCATTTCTTTTTGAAAGAGCTTTCATACTAGCAAAGCCCGCGATGGTGTAGCCGGTGATGACACCTTCAGTTCCACCCGTAATCATAGCATCCTGACGACCCAGCATAATTTCAGTCGCGGCCAGTCCAATAGCATGAGCACTTGAGGCGCAAGCTGAGGCAATCGCAAAATTGATTCCTTTAAAGCCGTAATGAATGGAAATAAGTCCTTCAGGCATATTAGGAATCACAGAGGGAATAAAAAAAGGAGTCACTCTTCGTGCGCCTTTTTCTAGATAAATCTTGTGATTCATCTCAATATGGGGAAATCCGCCAAGTCCAGTACCAAAAATAATTCCTATTTTTTCTGGAGCATATTTAGCTTCTAAAAGCTGAGATTGTTTGAGTGCCTCAGCAGTCGAGTGAAGGGCATATTGGTTAAAAAGATCAAAACGGTCTTGATCTTTTAAATCCATAAGTGATGGATCCAGTTTAAAATTTTTGATTTCACCAGCAAATGTAACTGGCCAGTTCTCAGTACTTTGTCTCTCAATGGTGGAAATGCCGGATTTACCAGCTAGAGCATTTTGCCAAACTTCTTCAAGGGAGTGACCGAGACCACAGATGGCCCCCATCCCAGTAACTGCAACTCTATTTAATTTCATAAAATTCATCCTAAAACTAAAAAGCCTCCTTGCGGAGGCTTTTTTATTAGTGTGACTTTGCTTTTAAGTAAGTAACAACATCACCGATCGACTTAAGATTCTCAGTTTCATCTTCAGGAATCTCAACGCCAAACTCATCTTCCATCTTCATCATGAGTTCAACCATGTCTAACGAGTCGAGGTTTAGATCGTCAACGAAGCTTGTGTTTAGACTAATGTTGGCAGCATCCATCTTAGTAGCTTCCGAAACGAGCTTAATCACCTTGTCTTGTAGTTCCATTAAAATATCCTCCAAAATTTGAGTGGCACTAACTTATTAAAGTTACTTGCCATCGTCAATTTTAATTCGCACTTTTTGACCACTGCGAAATGGCTTAAAGCCTTGTATTCAAATAACACATTTGGCGACGAGTGGGCTAAATATACATCCCACCATCAATTTTAAAAGTTTCCCCAGTCATGTAAGAGGAAGCTTTGCTGAGTAGAAAACAAGTCAAATTTGAAACTTCTTCTGTTGTTCCAAAACGTCCAAGAGGAATGACCTTAGAGTACTCCTCTTTGGCCTTCTCATTTAAAGCGTCTGTCATATCAGTTTGAATAAATCCTGGGCAAATCACATTGGAGCGCACGTTTCTAGAGGCAAGTTCCTTGGCCACTGATTTTGAAAAGCCAATGAGGCCAGCTTTTGAGGCTGCATAAGCCGCTTGAGAAGCATTTCCCATGAGACCCACAATGGAACTCATGTGGACAATAGAAACATTCTCAGCTTTTAAAAAATTTCTTGCAAGGGCCTGAGTCACCATCATAGCTCCCTTTAAATTGGTATCGATGATGCTAGAGATCTCATCTGGTTTTAGGCGGAGAAGGAGAGTATCTTTTGAAATACCAGCATTGTTCACAAGTCCTGAGATCGGCGCCACATTTTTAGTAAATTCATCAAGCGCTTTGGTCATGGCTTCATAGTCTGTTACATCAAACTTGAGTCCTGTCGCCTTGCCACCGGCCTTTTCAAATTCTTCCTTGAGAGCATAAGCTTTGGCCTCATCACCACGGTAGTTAAAAACAACATGAGCACCCTGAGTTGCCAGAGATAAGGCAATTGATTTACCAATACCTCTACCTGCACCAGTAACCAGAATCACTTTATCTTTTAAATCTGAATAAGTTGCCATCATAAAGCCTCAACTTCTGAGAAACCAGTCTCTGAATCAAGACTGATAACTCTAATATTTGGATTAATCTTTTTAATAAGTCCGGCCAGAACTTTTCCCGGACCGCACTCAATAACAATCGCATCGTCTGAAAGTTTTTGAATACTTTGAGTCCAGAGGACACTTCCACAGACTTGCTTTAATAAATTTTCAATAATTTTTTCATAGGGCGTCTCTAGCCCATAGTCTTGAGCATCCACATTTGCGACATAAGGAATTCTTTGGTGGTCAAAAACACATTTCATGAGAACGTCTTTAAGTCTTAACTCTGCAGGTTTCATTAGTTCACAGTGAAAAGGAGCAGAGACTTGAAGTTCAATCGCTTTAACTCTAGCAGCGGTTTTTTCTTCCATGATTTTGATCGCTCGCTCACATGCAGGTTTATCACCAGAAATGACAATCTGAGCTGGTTCATTAAAATTGGCC
>Ga0315907_10003127_pt1 | contig 19934 bp, 16 predicted proteins | sample LakEriMetagenome_3_FD_203525 | JGI IMG/M metagenome (GOLD analysis project Ga0315907, IMG submission 203525) | Freshwater fungal communities from buoy surface, Lake Erie, Ohio, United States - Buoy 12 MA123 | ecosystem: Environmental > Aquatic > Freshwater > Lake > Lake biofilm | place: USA...
AACCTTTCGTTGAAATTGCATGTGCAAAAGTAAGGTAAAATCATGGGTTTTAATCCACACGCTACGTGCCTTTTATTGCTAATTTTGTCAAAACTTCTTGCATGCGAATTTTCAATAATGTACTTGAGACTATCGGGAACACCCCACTCATTAAAATCAATAAACTAACAAAGGATATTCCTGCCTTAGTATTAGCGAAAGTGGAAACCACGAATCCCGGGAACTCTGTGAAGGACCGAATGGCCGTGAAAATGATAGAGGATGCTGAAAAAGCTGGGATTTTAAAACCGGGAGGAACCGTCATTGAAGGTACTTCAGGAAATACGGGCATGGGCCTTGCCTTGGCCTGTATCATCAAAGGCTACAAATTAATTTGTGTACTCAACGATAAGCAGTCGAAGGAGAAGATGGACATCCTTCGGGCAGTTGGAGCAGAAGTGGTGGTGTGTCCAACAGCCGTAGAACCTACCGATCCACGTTCCTATTATTCCGTTTCAAGACGACTAGCTACTGAAATTCCGAATTCTTGGTACGTCAATCAATACGATAATTTATCGAACCGAACGGCACATTACGAACAAACGGGACCAGAGATTTGGGAGCAAACCGATGGAAAAATTACTCATTTTATTGTGGGCGTTGGAACCGGAGGAACCATTTCAGGGGTAGGTAAATATCTGAAAGAAAAAAATCCGAACATTAAGATTTGGGGAATCGATACCTACGGTTCGGTGTTCAAGAAGTATAAAGAAACAGGGATTTTTGATGAGAATGAGATTTATCCCTACATCACCGAAGGAATTGGAGAAGACATCCTGCCTGCCAATGTGGATTTTGATGTAATCGATCATTTTGAAAAAGTGACCGATAAAGATGCAGCCGTTTATACCCGAAGGTTGGCAAGGGAGGAAGGGATTTTCGTGGGGAATTCAGCTGGAGCAGCCATCAAAGGATTGTTGCAGATGGGGGAGCACTTGACTAAAGACGATGTGGTGGTGGTATTGTTTCATGACCACGGAAGCCGCTACGTGGGTAAGATGTTCAACGACGAATGGATGCGCGAACGCGGATTTTTAGAAGAGGAATTGTTAACAGCAGGAGATTTAGTGGCAAAACACAAAGATAAGCCCTTGGTTACCGTGTATGCCGAAGAATTAGTGTCTCATGCCATTGCCAAAATGCGTACCTATGGGATTTCCCAAATTCCAGTATTGAAGGATGGGAAAATTGTTGGATCTATCGAAGACAGTCACATGTATCAGGTGTTGGTCGACAATCCCGAACTTCGTGATGCTTCCATTTCATCCCTTATGAGGGCTCCGTTTCCCGTGGTTAAACATAATACGCCACTGGAAGAACTTTGCAAATTGATTAACAAAGATACGCCGGCTGTTTTAGTGGAACTAGCTGACGGAAAAGCTCATATAGTAACGCGATACGATATCATTTCAGCGATGGCCTAATGCCTGAATTCACGGATCAACTTGGCAGCGTCATTTCGATTCCTCGGAATCCTGAACGCATCATTTCCCTGGTTCCATCTATCACTGAGTTTCTGTATGCCTTGGGTATGGGAGAACGCGTCGTTGGAATCACGAAATTCTGTATTTATCCTGAAATTTGGTTTCAAACCAAAACGCGCATTGGCGGTACTAAAACACCAGATTTTGATAAAATCTATGCGCTAACTCCCGATTTAATTATTGGAAATAAAGAAGAAAATCAGGAGGACGACATCACCCGTTTGCGGGAATTGGCCCCCGTGTACATGAGCGATGTAAATTCCATCGAAGACATGTATGAAATGATTCGTGATTTGGCAACCATACTTGGTGTAGCAGCGGAAGGTCCACGCTGGGTGGAGCAATGGAAAGCGTATTTAAATCAGAATTCCCATAAAGGGCAAGGTAAAAAAGCCTTGTATGTCATTTGGAAGGATCCGATTATGGTGGTGGGTAAAAACACCTACATAGATTCTTACCTCACGGCCATTGGATATGAAAACTGCGTCAAAGATGCACGTTATCCCGTCTGGAGTGAAAATGTAGCATATAGTCCAGAAGTGGTTTTGTTGAGCACAGAACCCTATCCCTTTAAAGAAACGGATTTTGAGTATTTTCAGACCTTGTTTCCAAAGGCAGAGGTCGCGTTGATTTCAGGCGAAGAATGTTCATGGTATGGCGTACGAAATGTCATCTAAGCAACCCATATTATTTTTTGATGGAGCTTGCCCTTTGTGCAATCGGGTGGTGACGTTTATTTTAAACCACGAGAAAGAATCCAAGATTTTATTTGCGGCCTTGGATACAGCATCTACTAACGAATTATTAAGGAATCATCCGTCCTATAAGATGGACGAGGATACAGTATATTTTTTCGATGGCGAACAACTTTACAGTAAATCCACTGCGGTGTTGAAGCTGTTGGCTTTTTTAAAGGGATACTTGTTCGTTCTTCGCTTGGGATGGCTTTTCCCACGTGGGCTGCGCGATACCGTTTATAACTTTGTTGCGAAGCGGAGAAAAAGGATATTTAAGGAGTGTACAGTAGATGTTCGCTTGGCGGGACGAACTTTAATATGAGGGTTTTAACATCCCAGAGAGCAGCTATGCTTAACGAATCTCATTGATTCCATCGGAATCGCATATAATAATCGAAGCAAAACTCATGATTATGCGACCCCGATAGGGGTCGAACACCTACTTGGGAAGCCCCAATACAACTTCATATGATTCCGATGGAATCATGGGCGGGCCACTATAACTGCAAGTCGAGAAGTCTAAATATCTAGTCGGCCAAAGATCTTAATGTCTAATAGTCCATAAATCATGTCACTTTAGTTGACCATGCTATCCCGCCATATCCATGAATTAACTAAAGTCGCCAAGCGAAGAAGGAGTTTAGTGAAGGAATGTCGCGTGGATCCTCGCTTGGCGGGACGAACTTTAATTTGAGGGTTTTAAAATTCCTTAGAGCAGCTATGCTAAACAAAACGAATCGCATTGATTCCAGCGGAATCGCATATAATAATCGAAGCAAAACTCATGATTATGCGACCCCGATAGGGGTCGAACATCTTCTTGGGAAGCCCCAATACAAATACATGTGATTCCGATGGAATCATGGGCGGGCTACTATGACTGCAAGTCGAGAAGTCTAAATATCTAGTCGGCCAAAGATCTTAATGTCTAATAGTCCATAAATCATGTCACTTTAGTTGACCATGCTATCCCGCCATATCCATGAATTAACTAAAGTCGCCAAGCGAAGAAGGAGTTTAGTGAAGGAATGTCGCGTGGATCCTCGCTTGGCGGGACGAACTTTAATATGAGGGTTTTAACATCCTTTACAGAAGCCAAGAAATAGATTAGAGTTTGCTGTTTGTATTTTCTAGCGACTGTTTTTCTAGCAAGTGGAGCGAACTAAGACTTGGGTACCCTGAAGAAGCCGAAGGATCACTGAAAGGGTCAAGTTTTAGGAGTATAACGCCGCGTAAAAAACCCGTCGCGTTAGATTTTTTGCTACTTTTTTATCCAAAAAAGTAGGTAGTATTCTGTGAAGAGTTCATCCCCTCAGTCGGAATCATTAAACCATAGTCCCCTTTTAACTTGGCTAAGCGCTTATTGCAGTCCTAATTTCCGTTCAATTCCGTCGATAAAGGCATGAATCACTTTAATACGGTTTTTGCAAATTATAGTATCTATAAATTTCTCCGTCAAAAGTGATATTGAATTTTCGCGTAAATGGAATATTTGGTATTCCTTCGACGCGAAGTATCTCGATTGATTCGTATCCATAATCGTAACTTACACCATTAAAGCCAAATTGATACAATTTGTTTTTTGATTTCGAAGATTTGAAATATAAGCGGTAATTCTCACCATCATGAAGCATCGACCAGCTTTTTATATCGATATCAGTTGGGGCATTTGTAATGGATATTTGTTTAAGGGATTCATAACCAAATTCATAACGACTATTTGCTGTGTTAAAAGCACACTGATATATTGAATAATTATCGGATGATTTAAAATATAATCGATAGTATGAACCGTCATATAATATCGAAAAACTCGTCACATTTGCATCAATCGGTAAATTGGCAATTGGAATTACGGGCATTGATTCATAACCGTATTCGTATCTTTCTGTTGTAGGATTATAACCAAATTGGTATAGTTTGTTAGATTTTCCAATTGGCATGAAATAAAGTCTATAAACTTCACCATCATGTAAAATAGACCAACGCTCCCAGTCTGTATCTTGCGGCGCCCCAATAACTGATATCTTAGGTAGTGATTCATATCCATATTCATAAAAACTCCCATTATAGGAGGCTTGGTATAAAGTACCAGTTTGAGCATTAATTATGTTACTAAGAAAAAAGAGAGAAAGAAATGTTGTAAATAGCTTTTTCATTTATTTTGTTTTAATTTTTTTACAATAAAATTAAACGATTTTTGAATATTAGTATCGTTAAAACAAATTATATAGGTGTTATATTAACTTTACTTAAGAGTTTATTGCTTTTTTCATCAGTTAATCAATAGAATTATACTTAAAACCTAATTGTAAAATAACTTAGCTATTTGCAATGATTTGTTTAGAACTTAATATGTATTAAAATCTTACCTCCCTTTCAATTCCATCTATCAAAGCATGAATTACTTTAATATGAACTTCTTGTGCTCTATCTGCGTATTCAGAATGGGGGGCACGGATTTCTAAGTCGGCTATTTCAGCTAATTTACCGCCATCTTTTCCTGTTAGTACTATTGTTTTCATGCCAAGTGCTTTAGCCGCTTGAACAGCAAGAATGATATTTTTTGAATTCCCTGAGGTGGAAATTCCTAGCAAAATGTCTTGTGAATGTCCCAAGCCTTCTACGTATCTCGAAAAGACAAAGTCATACCCGTAATCATTCGCTACACAACTGATATGTGAAGGATCTGAGATCGAAACGGCCGCTAGTGCTCTTCGATTGTTTCTGTATCGCCCGGTTAATTCTTCCGCAAAGTGCATGGCATCACACATCGATCCACCATTCCCGCATGAAATGATCTTACCACCGCCTTGAATAGCTTGGGCCATCCACTCAATGGCCTGCTCGATTTTTGTGTAATTTTCTTCCGTTTGAAATTGCTTCAGTACCGACTCGGCTTCGTGGAAATGGGCAGCTATCGAGGAAATTGACATGGAGTTTTTTTTCAAATGTAATAAATTATGAGACGTAAGGATAATTGGACTTTAGGAGATCAGGACTTCAATTCTCTTAACCTCCTAATATCTTTATGTCTAAACATCCAAATGTCTAAACGTCTTACCGTCCAAATTCATTACCTTTGAGCATGCGTTCCTATCACAATAAAGTCGTTTGGATTACTGGGGCCTCTTCCGGAATTGGAGAAGCCATGGCCCGTGAATTCGCGAATCAAGGCGCTATCCTGGTCCTTGCGGCGCGAAATGTGGAGAAATTGAATCAATTAAGAGATACCTTACCCAATGCAGAAATTCATACCGTTGTCTCCTTAGATTTAACGGATCTTTCGAATGTGGATGCCTTAGTTTCTTCGGTCATTGATCAGGTGGGTAGGGTAGACGTCTTGGTGAATAATGGCGGAATTAGCCAACGTTCCTTAGTGGGTGAAACCCCGATCGAGGTGGACCGAAAAATCATGGAAGTCAATTTCTTTGGCGCTGTGGGTTTGACCAAGGCCTTGCTTCCAGCACTTCGAGAAACCAAGGGGCAAATCATTGTAATTAGCAGCATTTCAGGGAAATTCGGGTTCTTTTTACGTTCGGCATATGCCGCTTCAAAACATGCGCTGCATGGCTTCTTTGAAAGTTTAGCCCTGGAAGAAGAATCCCATGGAATTGATGTTACCATCGTTTGTCCGGGGAAAATTAACACCCCCATATCAATCAGCGCACTCAACGCACAAGGACAACGGCATAACGAAATGGACCACAACCAAGAAACGGGAATGTCGGCTGAAGAATGCGCGCGTCAAATTGTCGGTGCAGCACGAAAAAACAAACCAGAAGTACTTATCGGGAATAAAGAGATTTTAGCGGTTTATCTTAAACGTTTCGTGCCGAGTATCTTTCGTAAAATCATTCGAAAACAAAAGGCTACTTAGGAAATATGCACCATTAGCTTAAACCCACGATCCATTCTACTTAGATCCAATAAAAAAAATCGTATTTTCGTATCAAATAAAATTCAATGAAAGTAAATCTGGCAGACAGTTCTAAAGATCCTTCTTTAAAGAATCTGCACCAACTCATGTTAGAGGTGGCTACTGATGCTAAAATTGAACATCAACAAATAATTGTACGCATAGAAAATTCTATTAAGGAACAACTTGTGAAATTGCAAAAGGAATTTCGTTCTAAAAAGTGAAAAAAACTACGCTCATTGTGGCGCTTTGCTAGTCAATTATTTTTCATTTAGTATTGTCTTTCATTAAAATTTCATTCAGTACCCCTCCATGTAGATCATGTGTTCCCTCAAAGGAATGCACTTCGAAGCCTAGGGTTTTATACGTTTCTTTCAGCCGTTCGGCGGCCTCGCCTTGGTAATATTCATCTTCCGATCCCAACACAAAATGCATCGGGTTTTCTCTTGGGAAGGTGCCTGCATCTAAGTCGGGTGGGAATACCGTAGCCCATAAAATGAGTTGGTCAAACGCAGAAGGATTGCGTTGATACCACCGTGCCGCAGTCGCTGCGCCTTGCGAAAAACCAAGTAAACTAATCGATGCGGGTTGCACCCTTTGCTTCAGGTATTCAAGCACTTCATCGAGCCAATTCATGTTGTCTTCTATGTCCATTTCCCGCGCTTCCTTCGTCATCCAACTGGCACCCACCCGTCCACTCGACCCCTGTAAGTAAAACCGGTGAGGTCCCTCCGGACAAACCACCACATAGGTTTCTTTTAGCACTTCAAATTTGCGAATAAAATACTTCGCCAATTGACCATAGCCATGCAAAGCAATGAGTACCTTGGGATGCTCATGGTTTTTTGCTGTCTCTTGGTATTCAAACCGATAGGTTTTCTTGGCTTCAAGTTTATGTTCCATGGTTCGAAAATAACCATTAATTTTACGCATTGTGATTAAATTTACTCGATTCCTCCTCCTTGTTGTTCTCGTTTTGGCATGGCTCCAGGGTCCTTTTTACGCCCAAAAATTATACATCTACGACCAAAACACGAACATGCCGATCCATGAAGCACAGGTTAAAAGCTGTGATGGTCAAACCAAGTTAAACCAAACAGGAATTGAAGGCTACGTAAGCATCATTCAATATGCGGCGTGCTACCTCATTGAGGCCGAAGGTTACCTTTCCCGTACTGTTGGTTCCGATGAAATCAAAGCCAATTCGGGTAAAATCCCCATGTTCCCTAACCAACATTCTGTGGATGAGGTCGTGGTTTCAGCGAGTAAGTTTACCGAAAAACGAAAAGACCTGGCGCAAAAGGTTCAGGTGATTTCAAAGCAAGAACTGGCCTTGATGAATCAATCCTCGACCGCCGATGTGTTAGCGAATTCCGGGAATGTATTTGTTCAGAAAAGCCAATTGGGTGGTGGGAGTCCAATCATTCGTGGTTTCGAAACCAATAAGGTACTTCTTGTGGTAGACGGCGTGCGTTTGAATAATGCCATCTATCGCGGGGGACATCTACAAAATGTAATCACCATGGATAATGGCGTGATGGATCGGGTAGAGGTGGTCTTTGGTCCCGGTTCCGTGGTCTATGGTTCGGATGCAATTGGGGGCGTGATGCACTTTACGACCAAGAATCCTACCTTGAGTACCACCGATAAGACGCTAATCAAAGCAAGTGCCTTTACGCGATATATGAGTGCGGTAAATGGGTATGCAGCGCATGCCGATGTTTCTGTTGGAACAAAACGGTTGGGGTCATTAACCTCATTTACCTATTCAAACTATGGGGATTTGCGTCAAGGGGCGAAAAGAAATGATTTCGTTGGGAATTTTGGAGCGCGACCGTGGTATGTGGAACGAATTCATGGGGTGGATTCAATCCTTGTAAATTTAGATAGTAATTTGCAAGTGGGCTCGGCTTATTCGCAACATGATGTGCTTCAGAAATTCACCTTTAAGCAAAAAGATGGGGTGTTGCATAAATTGAATTTCCAGCTTTCGAATTCCAGCAACATTGACCGCTATGACCGTTTAACGCAAATGAGCAGTGGGAACCCAAGATTCGCAGAATGGTATTACGGACCACAATTCCGATTAATGAGTGCCTATACCTTGGAATTGAGTAATGAAACTTCCTTGTATGATGCCGCCAGGTTAACGGTGGGGTATCAATCCATCGAAGAGAGCCGAATGGACCGCAGGTACAAGAAGAATTTCTTGAATCACCGCATAGAGAACCTGGATATCGTAACCTTAAATGCTGATTTTTCCAAGAAGAAAGGATCCCACGAATTTCGCTATGGAGTAGATGCATGGTATAATCAGGTGAACTCTACGGCATTTCAAAGAGACATTGTTGCGGACACAATCGCTCCGCTAGATACACGCTATCCGGACGCAGGATCCACCATGATGTCTGCGGCAGCTTATGCAACACATACCTGGGAGATATCGGAAAAATTGATTTTGAATGATGGGCTTCGTGCATCCTACGTGCGTTTGAATTCTGCCTTTGTTGACAAAACGTTTTTCCCGTTTCCGTTTGATGATATTGCGCAACAGCACATGGCGCTAAACGGCAATCTTGGTCTGATTTATATGCCGAATAAGTTATGGAGAATGTCCTTAACCGGTTCAACTGCGTTCCGTGCTCCGAACGTCGACGATATATCCAAGGTGTTTGAAAGTGTGCAAGGATCGGTATTGGTGCCCAATCCGAATTTAAAGGCAGAATATGCCTACAACGGAGAGTTTGGAATTAGTCGTGTGTTATCAGAAGGCTTAAGTTTACAAGCCACCGGATATTATACCCTGCTCAAGAATGCACTTACCGTAGGAACAGGAACCTTTAATGGAGCGGATTCTGTGGTTTACGATGGACAGTTGAGTCAAGTAATGACCATGACCAATGCAGGAAGGGCTTACGTTTATGGCTTCGAGGCGATGTTGTCGGGTAAATTGAACGACCACTTGAGCATGATAGCAACCGTTAATTATACCAAGGGTAGAAATGTAACGGATAGCATTCCCTTGGATCATATTCCGCCGGTATTTGGAAAATTAGCGATGGTATATACCCTTGGAAAGCTCCGAACTGAGTTGTTTATGAACTATTCGGGTTGGAAGCGCTTAGCGGATTACAACCTGCAAGGCGAGGATAACTTTGCCTATGCTACACCGTACGGTATGCCTTCCTGGGCCACAGTAAACGCACGCATCAATTACAACTTCTCGCGTCAGGTATCGCTGCAAGTAGCCTGTGAAAACATCCTTGATCAGAATTACAGAAATTACGCATCGAACATTTCAGCACCAGGTCGTAACTTCATTGTTACGCTTCGCGGGAATTTTTAGGAGTAGTAACTACTGTGCGCAACTACCGGGTGCAAGGTCCCTGAGCGAAGTGAGTGAAATGAAACGAAGTCGAAGGGCGCACCCGGTAATTTATGCGCTTAATCCTAAATCGCTAGAATATTGCACTGAAAATGAGTAAAATCTCATTTTTTGCTTTTTTAAATAGCAATAAAATATTATTTTTGCTTTTAAGAATAGCAAAATGGAAAGGTTAGTAGAAAAATCAGCACGCAAAATAAACCAGGTGTCCATGGCATTTAAGCGCTATTTATACCATGAAATCAATACATCCAACCGATTAACGGCCATAAAAGGAGCACGAGGAACTGGAAAAACAACCTTATTGCTACAATTGGCCAACGCGTACCAGGCTGATGAGGTGCTATATGTGGCGTTGGATGATTTATTTTTTTCTGAAAACACCTTATACGGTCTGGCTGAAAAATTCAACCAAATAGGAGGTAAGCTCATGCTAATCGATGAAGTTCATAAATATCCGAACTGGTCGCGTGAACTAAAATTAATCTACGACGATTTCCTTGATTTAAAAGTCATCTTTACCTCTTCATCCATATTGGATATCTATAAAGGAGAGTCGGATTTAAGTAGAAGAGCAGTAACGTATACGTTGGCTGAGTTATCCTTTAGAGAGTATTTGATGTTGTTTGAAAAAATTGAATTGCCTGTTTTAAGCCTTCAAGAAATTTTAAATAACCATACATCAATTAGCTTAGAATTTTTGAAGCAAATTACCCCGCTTAAACATTTTCCCAAGTATTTAAAAATTGGTAATTACCCGTATTTCGAACACAATGAGGAAGAATATTTTCAAAAACTTAGAAATACGGTCAATCTCATTCTAGAGGTAGATCTTCAGACGACTGAAAATTTGGATTTTCAAACGCTCGCCAAATTGAAACGCTTACTGTTTGTTATCGCATCAAATGTTCCGTTTACGCCCAATATCCAAAAGATTAGTGACACGATACAGTTAAATAGAAATGCGCTTGTTCGTTCGTTGCAATTACTCGATAGAGCTGCGTTAATTCGTATGATTTACAAGCAAACAAGAAGTATCAGTCTGTTAAATAAACCCGATAAACTTTGGATGCATAATACCAATTTGATGTTTGCAATCAGTGGAGATCATGTTGAAATAGGGACCGTTAGAGAAACCTTTTTTATGCAAAACTTAGCCCATAACCATGTGCTCTCATTGCCTGATAAAGGAGATGTTTTGGTGGATAATACCTTCCTATTTGAAATTGGTGGAAAAAATAAAACGAAAAAACAAATTGCGAATTTAGAACATGCCTTTGTTGTACATGATGACATTGAAATTGGGTTTCAAAACAGCATTCCTTTATGGCTGTTCGGTTTCCTTTATTGATAACAGGTTGCAATAGCTGTGTGCATTAACCGGGTGCTTGGTCCCTGAGTGAAGTGAGTGAAATGAAACGTAGTCGAAGGGCCGCACCCAGTTAATTATGCGCTTAATCCCCCACCGCTTGATTTTTCGTTTGATTTTTTTAATAATTTTTTATACATTTAACGCATTCAAGTACAATATATGTATAATAAAATTCACCGGGATATAACCGAAATACTGAGGGTGTATGCCAAGTCATTCCGTTCAGTATTGATTGTTGGGCCGCGGCAATCGGGCAAAACGACGATAGCAAAACAGACCTTTACTGGCAAAGCCTATGTTTCTCTGGAAAATCCCGATGAGTACGAATTAGCCAACCAAGACCCTCGTGCTTTTTTGAATCGTTTTGCAAAGGGAGCTATTCTAGATGAGGTTCAACGCGCACCAATTTTGTTGAATTATTTACAAGAAATATTGGATGACCATGAGGAAGATGGTTTATTCATTTTAACGGGTAGCAATAACATTCTATTACAAGAACAAATCACTCAATCCTTGGCTGGGCGTATAGGTATTCTTGATTTATTGCCTTTAAGTTACCATGAGCTACCTGAAAAGTTTAGGTCGTTCGATTTATTGGACCTGATAGTGCGTGGCTTTTATCCGGAGGTGATCGTCAAATCTCGTAATCCGTCGGTTTGGTATGCTTCTTACATTCGGACTTATGTGGAGCGCGATGTTCGGCAAATAAAGCAAATAGCGGATGTGTTACTTTTCCAGAAATTCTTGCGTTTGTGCGCAGGTAGCGTTGGACAACAGGTTAATCTTGCTGCGATTAGCAATGCTTGCGGTGTCAACGTAAGAACAACTCAATCGTGGCTTTCAATACTTGAGAGCACCTATGTCATACGTTTACTTCAGCCATTTTATAAGAATTACAACAAACGGATCGTAAAATCACCGAAACTTTATTTTTACGATACGGGCTTAGCCTGCGCGCTGTTGAATATTAAAACAAGGGAAGAATTAAGTCTGTCTCATTTTCGTGGAGCGCTCGTTGAGAACTTTATTTTTGCCGAATGTTTGAAACGTAGTTTGAATTTTCAAACGGGGGAACAATTCTTTTATTGGCGAGATAATAACGGGGTGGAGGTTGACCTGATCGTACTGAGAGGCTCGACGATTCTACCCATTGAAATCAAATCAGCCCAGACCTATCACAAAGAATTTTCGTCGAATTTGAAAAAATTCATGGCTTATTCAGGATGTGATAAAGGCCTTGTTCTGTATGATGGTCCTCAGGAATTTGATGGAACAGACCGTATACGGGTAGCCAATTGGGCCAGTTTTCTTATTCAGGATTCATCGTTCGCTTAAACCTCTATAATCATCCAACATAAGCCAGTGTCCGTTTGTGAAAACATCCTGGATCAGAATTACCGAAATTACGCTTCAAACATTTCTGCACCAGGTCTTAACTTCATTGTTACGCTGAGGGGGAATTTTTAGGAGTTAACTACCAAGGTGCGTTCCCTGGGTCCGCTCCGCTAAGGCGGAGGCGGAGCGAAGGGCGCACCTGTTATTTGAATGAACTAAAATTCAAAATAAACTTCATGGTTTTTTTTCTTCCATAAAAGAAAATTTTGTAAATTTGATTATATTTTTATTCTTTGAAAGAATTTTATTCAGTTTTTGAGAAATATAATTTTTGGAACGGGAATGTTCCGAGACTTGGTTATTTACGCCAAGACTATCTGGATAAAATTTTTCAGTTTTGTAATAATTCGCTGGTAAAAGTTTTGGTGGGTCAAAGGCGTTCAGGCAAAAGCTTTTTGCTCCGTCAAATTGCACATCAATTACTGCAAAGTGGTGTACCAGCTAACAATATGTTCTTTATCAATAAAGAATTTATTGAGTTTGATGAAATTAAAGACTACAAAGATTTAGACCAACTGGTTCGTGAATACAAGAAAAACTTGAATCCTTCAGGTAAAATTTATCTCTTCATTGATGAAGCACAGAATATACATCAGTGGGAGCGTTTAATTAATTCATACGCTCAGAATTTCGCCGAAACGTATGAGATTTTTATTAGTGGCTCAAATTCAAAAATGCTTTCGGGTGAAATGGCTACATTGCTTTCTGGAAGGTACATAACTATGGAGATATTTCCGTTCAGTTATACCGAATTTCTGGGTATTCATGAATTAACGAGCAACAAAGGTGCTTATTTGGACTACATGCAACGTGGAGGCTTACCAGAACTGTTTTCGCTGCCCAACGAAGAAACAAAGCAACATTATGTTTCAGCCGTAAGAGATACGGTTTTGTTGCGCGATGTTATTCAGCGACACGCTATAAAAGAACCGAAATTATTGGAGGATTTGTTCGTATACGTCGTGAATACGGCTTCAAATTTAATGTCCTTAAACAATATCACCAATTATTTTAAAAGCAAAGGGAGGAAAACAACCTATGATACCATAGCTACCTATCTAGGGTATATTGAAGATACCTTTCTCATACATAAAGTGGAGCGCTTTGATATACGAGGGAAAGAAACAATCGCGGGTAATATCAAATATTATTGCAATGATTTAGCCTATATAAACTACTTGTTTACCGGTTTTGCTTACGGTGCAGGTTATCGGTTGGAAAATTTGGTTTATTTGGAATTGAGACGATTCGGATACCAGGTTTATGTGGGAGTTTTACCGAATAAAGAAGTCGATTTTGTTGCCAAGAAAGCGGATCGTATACTTTATGTACAAAGTGCCTATTTATTAATCGATGAAACCACAATGGAACGTGAATATGTTGCATTAGAGGCAATTCCTGATCATTATGAAAAAATTGTCGTATCGCTTGATGACCTTAAACTCCCAAATAAAAACGGCATCAAGCACCTACAGGCATGGGATTTACATACGTATTTATAACGGATATAATCTCAAAAATAATGCGCATCAAATTCCATCAATCAAATGGATGCGTGGGTGAATAGGTATTTGAAGTGAAATGATAAATAGGTTGTAAATCTTACCACTGGGTGCAAGGTCCCTGAGCGAAGTGAGTGAAATGAAACGAGGTCGAAGGGCCGCACCCAGGAGAAAACATTTAACTAACCCACCAACTGATTACAGTCCCGGATATCGGATTGGTTCACGAGGCCTTCTAGGGTGAATCCTTTCGGATTCCATCGGAATCCAATGATGTTGGTTTAATAGCCCCAAAGACGATGTTCGACCCCAATAGGGGTCGCATATTTCATGAGATTTGATTGGTTGATTATATATGATTCCGCTGGAATCATAGGGAAAAGTTTCGTTCAGTTTATCGGCGGCAGAGTGCGTTCCCTGAGCGAAGTGAATGAAATGAAACGAAGTCGAAGGGAGCACCCTGTTATTTATTTAATTGCTTAATCCTCCACCGCTTGATTTTTCGTTGGATTTTTTGATAAAACGATAAGCTAGTATCGATGGATTCTTCTTTGAATGGACGTTTACTGCGCAATACAAACCATTGGTATTCGTCGTGATGCCAAAGTCCATACTTCTCATACTGCATGAGTTCTAAGCCCGCATCATCCAGTTGTTGAATTAAGGAGGCAAAAGGAACGGGTTGGTCAATCACTTGCAAGGAATCTGCCTCCAAGGCGATGTCATGAGCGATATAGTCCGGGTTGGGTAGGTTAATTACGAAGTGTGAATTAAGTCCCATTACCGCTGAGATTCGTTTGAATAAGGCCGCATGCATTTCGAGCGGAATATGTTCAAGTACATCAATCAAGGTGATGAAATCAGGGCTTTTTAATGTGGTTTCAAATGCGGTAATGTCTTGGGTACTGAAGGTGATGTTCGGGGTGGCAATATGTTTTATCCCATAAGCAATCGAAGCTTCGCTGATGTCTATGGCGTGAATTTTTCCTTCGTTGATTTTTCGTTTCAGGAGGGAAGTCATCATTCCTATGCCGCACCCAAGTTCAAGCACTGAACTTTGAGCATTTAATCCAAGTCCGATGAGGCGTTCATATACGCCATAAATGCGGTCGTTGATTCCGGTATTCGCTTGTTCAGCAACGTATTCGTCGTAAAATTCGCGTACTTCTGTATGACCGTGCTTCATCGAATGAACTTAATGGTTAAGGGGTAGGTTCCAACATAACCGTTATTAGCCTTTAATGCGGCAAGAATAATAAAAAGGACATAAGCAAGCCCAGATATAGAGAGTACAATGATTAAAATAACCATGATTCCAAAGGACCAGATAATATTCGAGGCACTTTTTTCTTGGGTTCCAATTACCAATAATAGCATAAAAAGAACAAATAGAACAATAACAACAAGCCAACTAACCACAATGGATAACATGAAATTCATGATGCTTTTTCCTTGTTGATTGATGTGTTCATTTTCATGTTTAAATGCTTGCCACATTACAATGGGCATGATAATTCCAGCCATAGGGATGATGGATGAGGCAAATTGACTAAGATGCATAAACATGCAAAACGTTTTTAATTCCATTCCCCAGGGTTTGAAATCTTTTTTTCCCCAATCTATATCTAGTATTTCGTCAATTTGATTACTCATTTCTTGGTTACGTATTTTTGTTGCGCGGGTAAGTAAAAGAACTCGTACAATACCTTTGCTTCTTTGGTGAGTAAAGGTTTTGCGACATTGAAATTCGTGGTAGTATCGGAGAGACTTATTTTAGCGGGATACACTTGAATGTTTTTTCGTGGATTCATTGCAGTGGATACATAGGCAAATGAAAAAGCCTTAGCGCGTGGAGTCCCTAATTCATCAAAGACGGGCCATTCGAAATAGCGAGCAGGGGTATGATTCTCTACCGTGAAAAATGCGCAATATGCTGAATTTCGGATTCGATAAGTAACCAACACATCACTGTATTCGGTTGAGGTAATGGGTTCAAATGAGATTTCCAATGGAAGGTAGGGAGAGGAGGGTACGGCAATTGCTGGGGAAATCATATCTAATCCGCCATCGTAATAAAAAATGTAGTTGTAATTACCCACATAACCGATCTCCGCAAGTTTTGCCGCATTGGGAGATTGCTTGGCCTTTTCCAAGGCAAAATTAAATCGATTCACGGTAATGATCGCATCTTCTTTGTCGTCCCCATCCAAATGTTGCTTAATAATAGACAAGCCATAACGTTCCGTTCCGGCGATGTTTAATTGTGCTTCTACATGTCGGACAGCCCGGCTTCTCAAATCACCGCCTTCTTGGTCAGTGGGTTCTTTTGGTAATCCTGGATCATCCATGACTTCCTCATTGCCACAGGAGAACAAGACCGCGCTAAGCATTAAAATGGCGAGTAGTGCTTTCATTTTGCTAACAGTTCATGTACCAAGGCCAGTGCTTTTTCAAGTTGCGTTTCTCGCGTGAGTAGACCCGTATCAAAAAGAACGGCATCTTCCGCCTGCTTTAAGGGACTCGTGGTGCGTTTCGTATCGATTTCATCCCGAGAAGCAAGGTTTGATTTTACGGACGCTAAGGTGATTTCTGGCGAAGATTTGCGCATTTCGATGTGCCTTCGCTGCGCACGAATGTCAATGTCTGCGGTTACAAAGATTTTTAAATCGGCCTGCGGGAATACCACCGTACCAATGTCTCTCCCGTCCATTACAATCCCTCCGTGTTGGCCCATCTGACGTTGTAAATCTACCAATTTGGTACGGACCTCAGGAACCACGGCAATCAAAGAAACCAAGGCCGATATCTCGCTGCTGCGAATCGCCTCACTAATATCCACACCATTCAAAAGCAAGGGTCTGTCGTTTCCAGCATTGGGTGCTCCAAATAACAGATTTATTTCATCGAGTCGTTGAATAAGTGCTTCTTCGTGAATCGAGTCTGCCGCGTATAGGCCATGCATGCTTACAAAATAAGCCACTCCTCTGTACATGGCTCCCGTGTCTATAAATACGTAACCAAGCGCGTCGGCTAAGGCTTTGGCCAAGGTGCTTTTTCCACTGGAAGCAAAGCCATCAATGGCAATAATTAATTTACGCTCGTTCTGCATGCACGTCAAAGGTACTTATTTGAGCTCAAATAAGCGAGGATCACCTGTCGCTATCGGGAAGCTTATTCGCGAAAGAAGCGTATAATTTCCGCCCGTTGCTGGTTGTATACGCCAATAAAGTAGCTTCCTGCAGCCAATTTGTGTGACATTTCAATGGTGTTTTTAGCCACCCCATTTACAGCACCCAACTGGAAGCTTGAAACTAATTTGCCATCCGTTGTGAATAATTTACAATCTACCACATCTCCAATTACCCCTTGAATTTCTAATTCAAACACCCCTTGATTTGGATTTGGGTACAGTAAACTCACTTCAAATCCATCTTCATCTTCTAATCCTTGAGTTTCTTCTACAGTCACTTGTACGGTTCCAATGCACCCATTGACATCTTTTACAGATATCGTATAAGTTCCAGGCGCTAAATTGCTAAATAACACCCCTGAGTAAAAGTTAATCCCATTGATGCTATAGGTATACGGCATGTTTCCACCTGTTGCACTCGCTGTTACGGTTCCATTCGCACCCGTAGATGGGGTAGACACCGCCGAGGCTACAATTTGAGTTGGCTCCACCACCGTCGTTTGAAAGGTTTGTGTACAACCATTGGCATCTTGAGCACCAACCGTATAGGTTCCCGCACCCAGATTATTAAAGGTACTCGCATTGCCATACGCACCGCCATTGATGTTATAGGTAAGCGCTCCGGTACCACCTGTTGCTGTTGCTATCACGCTGCCGTTCGTTTCTCCAAAACATGAAATGGCAGTAGGAACTGCATTTAACGAAATGGCAGACGGTTCGGTAATGGTGGCAGAAACTGTACCTACACAACCGTTCGCATCTTTTGCATACAAGGTATAGGTTCCTGCGGCTAACCCAGTGAATGCATTGGATGCTTGATAGGTAACGCCATTTTGCGAATAGGTATACGCTGCTTGTCCACCTGAAGCACTGAGTTGTATGCTCCCGTTACTTTGGCCGTTACACTGAATTTGGGTTGGAGTAGCGGTTGCGGTAATTGAAACTGGAGGATTCAAGGTAAAGGTACCTTGCCCTTGACATGCATTCGCATCATTAACGGTATAAGAAATCACCCCTGCAGGTAGATTTGAAAAGACACCACTCGCTTGGTTTGCACCTCCATTGATGGAATAGGTGTAAGGTCCTGAGCCACCAGCTACTGAAAGGGTAATTTGTCCATTGCTCCCCGTGCAACTCGGCACTGAATTTACTACGTAGGATACGCTGAGTAGATTGCCTCCAATCGTTAAGGTCATGGTATAGGTATCGTTGCATGCGTTTTCATCTGGAGAAATCCCGTTAACCCCAGATGCTGTAATCACCACGGTGTTATTTCCCGAAACCAATCCTGAAACAGTAACGAATATAGTATCGGTAGAATTCAAGGCATTCAATTGGTTTGAATTGTATGAAACACTCGTAGGTGCACCGTTTCCAACTTGCCATGTAAAGGTTCCAGTTGTAATCGGAGATGTTCCTAGATTTTGAACAATCACACCAAGTTGTGTGGTTGCTCCGCAGAGCGTTGCTGGATTCACCACATAGGCGTTCGTTACACTGGCATCGTTCGCATCCGGGTTCATTTTTATAGCCGCCACGCGTGAACGAGTTGAATTCGCATCGCGATAAACACCCGTATAGTAAAAGGTCTCTCCGTCAAAATCGTCAATAGCCATGTGGTGATAATCTCCCCATCGGGTATCGCTAGTTTTTGAAGATCCTCCGGCAATTATTGTAGTTTCTGCCATCGTCATTTGTCCCAGTGGATCACAAGGTTTTCTTCCTGTCATTTTAATCGATGGGAAATCACCCGCCGTATTGCTTGAGGTAGAATAGGCCATGATAATGTTTCCGTGTTTGTCCATATTAATGGCGGGCATAAAGCGGTTGGTAGTTCCAGGGGCATAGGTTCCTTCCTGGTACAAGGTCCAGTTGGCGGCAGTACTTCCACTAGGGCGACGGAGTTCACACCATCGAACGCCAGCACGGTCACTTCCATTCACATCGGTAGCTAAACATGCAAGAATGGTTTGATGGTCATTGAACACGCGCATGGGCGACTTGAACATCACCGTTTCACGAAGGGGATCGAGCTTTACGGTAGTTCCTGGCTGTGGTATACAGGTAAAGCTGGTAAGACCACACAGTTTAGAGTCGATTTCTGCAATGGAAATGTCTTGGATTTTAGCTACGGTCGCCGTGGTATTGTTCCAATTGATGGTCATTTCCCATAATTCAATCCAATCGTTAGTTGGACTATCCGGAGAACCATTCGAATGTGATTCATCGTCTCGGTGACGAATAAATAAAGGTTTCATACCAGCAGGTGCCGCAAGGTCTCCCTCGATATCGACCGGCGTGATGGATTGAAAGCCGAATCCATTGAGCGAATATCCAATAGGAATCCCAATGAACGGAGAAGCCGCTCCTGTTAACAGGTTGCTTAATCTCATTGCATAAATACGTGGAGGTCCGCCCTCGTTGGTAGAAACTAAAAAGGCATCCGAGGTAGGAGAGAAGCCCCATTTTGGATAATCTGGAAAAGAAGGACAAGTAAATTGATAGGTATTGTATGCGCCTTGTGGATTACTCGTTTGTGACACGTGCAACAATAATTTATTCCCTGAATTAGAGAATTCCATTAAAAACCATCGGCGCGCAGGCTTGTAATACAGCACAATAGGATCTCCCAATCCTGATGGTCCGCCGAGGGATTGCATCGTTAGTGAGCTTGCAATCGTTGCACCCGTTAATTTATTAAAAATCCGATACACTGCACCACCGCCTGAATTTGTTGAAGCAATGGTAACGAGGCTGTCTGCGTCTACCGTTGGGTCGGGTGGCGACATGTTTTGACCAAGTCCGTTTCCTTGCCATACGACAGTAGCGCTGGCTGTTTTTTCTGTTGATTCATGTTGTTGCCAAACCCAGTCTGGATTGTGTGTTTGCGAATGATCTACCACCGCATCTT